>Ga0208297_1000360_pt1 | contig 102879 bp, 99 predicted proteins | sample LMS_cellobiose_e_FD_187367 | JGI IMG/M metagenome (GOLD analysis project Ga0208297, IMG submission 187367) | Rumen-fistulated moose microbial communities from Alaska, USA - LMS_cellobiose_enrichment (SPAdes) (version 2) | ecosystem: Host-associated > Mammals > Digestive system > Stomach > Rumen... | reverse complement strand
CATTTCTTCCTTCATCGTGACCCTCTACAACTTGAATTACAATGTTCCGGTGGAAAAGGTGTCAATTGATCCGAAAAAAGTTGCGATTGGGGTTGCGATTGATGTTGCGATTGGGCAATTAAACGCAGGTAAAGGAACGATAGACAAGGCCTTGGCAGTATATGCCCAAATGGGGACGGATACGGTTTTTGGCCGCTCGGATGTTGCTGCCATTACACATGATTCTGTAACCGCCGCAGGAAATCTGATAAACAAATTGAAAACCGCTGGTCTGCTTGAAGCTGTAAGTGGCTACGGAAAAGGGAAGTATAGGTTTGTTAATCCACAATAATGAAATATGCCCGTTATCAGCACGAAGCCGGTAACGGGCATTTCCTTTAGGCATATACAAGTTCTGACAGGATGGCTTCCTCCGCGCGGCTGCGGATCGAATTGCGGCGGCGCACCCATCCCATCTGATCGGCGGCCTTGAGGGCTTCGGTCACGCCCTCCTGTTTCATCATGGCCGTTTCGATAATCTCCAGCCGGTCATTACAGGAACGGTCGATTTCGGCAAGATGTTTCCAGAGCGTCCCATCGGTCATCATACAGGTGTACAGGGCGCGGCGGTACTCCTTCAAGTATTGTTTCCGCATCCGACCATATTTGCCGAGAGGGTACTGCTCGGTGCCCGGCGGCAGGGACAGGTTCGGGAGAAGATAATCTCCCTCCTGGCGGTATGTACCGCCCATTTCCTCAAAAATTGATTTCATGAGAATGGTTCTCCTTTTCTGTGATATAATGCTGTGCAGTTAGAGGCCTGCGCCTGTTTTACGCTCCTTTCTTACAACTGCAACGCAATTTACCACAAATGAGCCGCAGTCATATGTATTAGGTAGCAGAAACTACCCTTTACATATTAGCTCTTGAAAGTGTAGAGACAGATGGTTTGAATAGCATTTTTGCACATCGAACGACTGCAGCTACAACTGAATACTATAAAAGTGACGGCGCTGGGATGTAGTCCCAACGCCGCCATACCATGCTTATGGATTACCCGGATGATGTGACCGTACAGATCGACGGCCTTGCAGCGTCCGCAGCCAGCGTCATCGCCATGGCCGGCACAAAGGTCTGTATGAGCCCGACCAGTGTCATGATGATCCACAATCCCTTCACCGCCGCTATGGGCGACAGCGATGAGATGCGCAAAGCCATCCAGCTGCTGGACGAGGTGAAGGAATCCATCATCAACGCCTATCAGATCAAGACTGGTCTGAGCCGTGCGAAGCTCTCGCACCTCATGGACAGTGAGACCTGGATGAACGCGGTGAAGGCCAAAGAGCTGGGCTTCTGCGACGAGATCCTGTACACAGGAGACAATGATTTGCCCGATGAAGTGGCGGGCTTTTCTTATTGCCGGAAGGCCGCAGCGGCATGCCTCATGAACCGGGTCATCGCCACGCTGCCCAAATCCGCACCCGTTGTACCCGTTGAGCCGGAGCATCCGCCCAATGCGGAACCGGTGCCTGACCCCAAACCCGTTACCCCTGTCCCTGACAACCGTGTAAAGGCGGCAGAGCTGGAAAAGCGTCTGTCGCTTCTGAAATGAAGATTGGAGGAATCATCATGAATCAGATTCTTGCTCTGCGCGAAAAGCGCGCCAACCTGTGGAACCAGACCAAGGCCTTCCTGGACAGCCATCGCGGCGAGGACGGCATGGTCTCCGCCGAGGACAACACCACCTATGAAAAGATGGAGGCGGACGTGGTCGCCCTCGGCAAGGAAATCGAGCGCCTGGAGCGCCAGGCCGCCATTGACCGTGAGATGGATCAGCCCACCGCCTCCGCGCTGGTGAGCAGGCCCGGAGCAGCCAAGCCGGACGCCAACAAGGAAGGCCGCGCATCTGACGAATACAAGAAAGCCTTTTGGAACCAGATGCGCGGCAGGGTCAGCCCGGAGGTATTCAATGCCCTGCAGGTCGGCACCCTCTCCGAGGGCGGCTATACCGTGCCTGATGAGTTTGACAAACAGCTCATCGATGGCCTTGAGGATGAGAACATCATGCGCGGGCTGGTGCATATCATCCGTACCGGCTCCGGGGAGCACAAAATCCCCATCGTCGCCTCCCATGGCACCGGCTCCTGGGTGGAGGAAGAGCAGCAGATCCCCGAGAGCGACGACGCTTTCAGTCAGGTGACCCTGACTGCCCACAAGTTCGCCACCATGATCCGCATCAGCCGTGAACTGCTGAACGACTCCGCCTTTGACCTGGCGGCGTATATCGCCCATGAGTTTGTGCGCCGCGCTGGCGCTGCCGAGGAGCAGGCCATCATCAATGGCGACGGCAGCCATAAGCCCATCGGCCTGCTGCATGCGACCCTCGGCGCGCAGGTCGGCGTCACTACCACCAGCGCCACCGCCATCACGGCAGATGAACTGATCGATATGCAGCACAGCCTGAAATCCGGCTATCGCCGCAAGGCCTGCTGGATCATGAACGATGCCACCATCTCCGCCATCCGCAAGCCGAAGGATGGTCAGGGCCAGTACATCTGGCAGCCCGGCATCAAGGAAGGCGCACCCGATATGCTGTTCAATCAGCGCGTTCTGATGAGCAACTACATGCCGCTCATCGCTACCGGCAACAAGGTTATTCTGTACGGCGATTACAGCTACTATTGGCTGGCTGAGCGCGAGGGCCGCACCCTGGAGCGCCTGAACGAGCTGTACGCCGTCACCGATCAGGTGGGCTTCAAGATGACAGAGCGCCTGGACGGCCGCCTCATCCTGCCCGAGGCTGTGAAGTGTCTGCAGATGAAAGCCTGAGCTGATTGAACCGGGAGTCGTCCGAATGTGGGCGGCTCCCTTTTCTGAGAGGAGGATCCGATATGCCCAACACGCATGTGACAAAGAACTACTTCACCGATAACGGCAATGAGCTGGTGATTGGCGGAAAACTGACCTTTCTGGACGGCGCGGAGATAGAGAACTTCCCGGGCATTACGAGCGGAAACGCTGCCCCTTATGTGGCTGACAGTGAGGCGACTACTGTAGCCAACCTGAAGGCAGACTTCAACGCCCTGCTGGCTGCGCTGCGTACAGCTGGCGCGCTGTCCGCAGCAACGCCCGCCGCAACGGAACCTGAAACCACCGATTCCGAAACGCCTGCTGGAGGAACTGAGGGCGGTGGCTCCTGATAATCGTTACCGTTGATGAGATTAAAACCCATCTGAGAATCGAGCATGACGATGAGGACGGTTATCTCTCTGCTCTGATTACAGCAGCTACAGCGACGGCGGAGGATTTCTGCCGCCGTTCCTTTTCGGAGGATATGCCGGAGCCTGTGCGCCTCGCTATCTATCTGTACGTGGGATTCATGTACACCTATCGGGAAAGCACGGATCAGAGCGCATACCGGGCCATGAAACAGGCTTTCGACGCCTTGCTCTGGCCACATCGTGACCCTGATCAGCTTCTGTAGGAGGAATTGCCGATGGCCAGCAAAGTATCCGCACTGAATGCCGGTGCTCTCCGCAATCGTGCAGAATTCTTGCGCCGTACCGTCACTGTGGAGCACGGCATCAGCCGGGAGCGCTGGGAAACCGTCTTCACCTGCTGGTGCGGTGTGGAGCCGCTGTCAGGCAGGGAGTTCTGGGAGGCCGCCGCCATCAACCGGGAAAACGAGGTGCGGTTCACCATCCGTTACCGGAAGGACGTATCCGCAGAGATGCGGATCAGGCTGAACGGGGTCGTATATGACATCACCTCCATTCTCGATAAGAATAACCGGCACGAGGCGCTGGAGATACTTGCAAGGACGGTGACGCCGGATGGCAAATGTCAGAATTGACGGGCTGAAAGATCTGGGCACACGCGTGAAGAACATGGGCAAAGAGGCTCGAGGCGCTGCCGGACAGGCCCTCCGCAAGGGAGCGGAGATTATCAAAGAGGAAGCCCATGTGAGAGCGCCCCGCAGCGCGCATGGGCTTCCTGCCACCCAGGGACGCACAGCAAAGCATCTGGCGGATCAGCTGACCACCAGCGTCTCCGCAAGCAAATACACCGCCGGCGTGACGGTCGTCGGCGGCGTGAACGGCCCCAGCTATTACTGGAAATATCTCGAGTATGGCACGAAGCGAATCCGGGAACGCGCCTTCATCCGCGAAAGCGCGGAGGCGCGCGGTGATGAAGCTATGGAGACCGTGAAGCGCGAGATAGAAGCCAGACTGGGCATCAAGTGAGGTGATCACCATTGGACGCATCGACCCTGGTGGATGAGCTGCTGGCAAGCGATGAACTGACGGCGCTCCTGGCCACCGACCCATACGGCAATCCCGCCATCTACCAGATTCTTTCCCCGGAAGCGGAGGTGTTTCCCAGACTGGCCGTATTTGAATCGGACCGCGAGTACACCCGCTTTGCCGATGACCAGCCCCTGGAAGAGGAGATCACCTTTCGCATCGACATCTACGCCCGGGAGAACCTGCTGTATCCCATCAACTCCGCGCTGCACAAAACGATGCGCCGGAACGGCTATCAGCGCTACGGCCAGGTGCAGGACGATTACCTGCAGGATATGGACATATACGTGAAGTCCGCCACCTATACCATCAAAGAACAGCTCCCGTTCCCCTGGGAGTAAGAGAGGAGAACAGATATGCCTCAGAATACCACTGTCAAGGCGCAGCGGCAGTCGCTGCGCAATATCCACTATGCCCTGTTGACCAGCGACACTGCGGAGGGCGTGACCTACGCCAAGCCCGAGCCGCTGGTCGGCGCGATCTCCGCCAGCCAAGTCCCGCACACTGCTCTTTGACCTGAACGCCTTTGCGGAGCTGGAGGACAAATTCGGCTCCCTGGATCAGGCGTTTCAGAAGATGCAGCAGGGCTCTGTGAAAGCCACCCGCACGCTGCTGTGGGCTGGCCTCCTGCATGAGGACGAGAACCTGACCGAGCGCCAGGTGGGCGCGATGATCTCGCTAACGAATGTGGAAAAGATCATGGAGCAGATCACCGAGGCGCTGACCGCCGCGCTACCGGAGGATACCGGGGATGCGGAGAATGCTGTGGCTCCCGACCCTCGGTAAAGGCGCTGTGGGACTCATTTGATACGGCAGCATCCGGTGCGCAGGAATCTGTGGACTGGGTGCTGCTGTATTACGTGGGTACCGTAGTGCTGAACATGAGCGAGGCTGTGTTCTGGAAAAGCACACTACGGAAACTGCACGCGGTGTTCAAATGCCACTGCGAGCATATGCCGAAACCGACTGGGAAGAAATAACACCTGATACCTACCGAAAGGTCCAGAACTCTGGTATAATTGTTTTGAGCGAACAGCTCGAAAACTTGGGATTTATCGAGGTACTGTGATGAAGAGAATTTTGATCATGGACGAGATGAATTACCCACCTGGTTTGGATGAAATCTATCGGGTAGCTGTGCGAGGGATCATTATTGTCGAAGGAAAGCTATTGATGATAGAGAGCGATTCTGGGGAATTGAAGCTGCCCGGCGGAGGGATCGACGACGGTGAAGATGACAGTCAGGCCTTGGTTAGAGAGGTAAAAGAAGAAACCGGATATGATGTGATTCCTGACACCATAGAACCTTTCGGCGAAATTGAAGAAAAAAGGCTGTCTATCCTTGAGGACAAGCTGTGGCATCAAATCAGCAGATTATATTTTTGCGAGGTCAATCCAACGAAAGGTCAATGCAATTATACGGAGGATGAAATGAAATCCGGATTCAGGCAGGTATTGTATTCCATTGAAGATGCATTGGAAAAAAGCAGGTGCGTGTTGGAAAGAGATGGCATGCAAGCATGGAATCAGAGAGAGTATAAGACCCTTTTGCTGATACGTGACCATTTAAGGAGTTAGATTTTGACAAATCCCAGCTTTGCGAGATGAATACATCCCGGCGTCGTCCACACGGGCGGCGCTTTCATTATACCCTAAAGGAGGTGATTTCCCATGGCGTCCGGAACGTCCGATCTGATTGTCCGTCTGTCCCTTGACACGACCCAGTTTGAAGGCGCTCTGTTTAGCGTCCGGCGTAATGCTTCACTTCGCAGCCAGCCCATATAATGAAAGCAGCCAGGGCCGCAGCATAATAGCCGCAGTCCTGGCCTTAATCATTGCTATGTGCTCGTCAGCCTCTCCACATGATACAGTAATTCTTCCATTGCATATGGCTTTCGTAGGTAGACATTTACGCCTTGTTTCAGCGCATCCGTCTCCCCCGTAATACCTCCCTCCGCAGAGATCATAATGACCGGGATGTCCGATGCGCGTCTCAGTTCCTTACAGAAATCCAGGCCGCAACCATCCGGAAGTTGGTTATCCAAAATGATCAGATCCGGGACATGCTGAGATAATTCCGACCTAGCCTCTTCAAGAGAAGAAGCTTCAAACACCTCATAATCGCAAAGGCGGAAATATTCGGCATTGGCTATGAGAATGTGTTTGTTATCCTCGATCATAATAATTGACTTCATCTGTTTACTACCCCAAGTCAGCTTTCACTATCCGGAACAATAGCTATACGCTTTTCCTTTCGGCTTAGCTGCGCGCCGCAGGAATCGCAGTAAACAACTTCATCATAGCTGCCTTCCTTTTCGCTCGTAGCAGCCACTTCATTTTCACGGACAGCCCCGCCGGGCGTATGCGCGAGCTTTTCGATCGGCTTCGTATCGCGGCTCAATTCCTGCCCGCATACGGTGCAATAGACGACCGCGTCGTAATGCCCCGCCGCCGCGCAGGTGGCAGCCGCTTCATTTTCACGCACAGCCCCGCCGGGCGTATGAGCGAGCTTCTCGATTGGCTTCGTCTCGCGGCTCAATTCCTGCCCGCATACGGTGCAATATACGACCGCGTCGTAATGCCCCGCCGCCGCGCAGGTGGCAGCCGCTTCGTTCTCACGCACAGCTCCGCCGGGCGTATGGGCGAGCTTTTCGATTGGCTTCGTCTCGCGGCTCAATTCCTGCCCGCATACGGCGCAATAGACGACCGCGTCGTAATGCCCCGCCGCCGCGCAGGTGGCAGCCGCTTCGTTCTCACGGACAGCCGCGCCGGGCACGTGTGCAAGTCCTGGGAATTTCACGTCCGTCTGAGCGCGAACTTCTCCATTGGCATCGTACAGCGCAACTCTGAACTTTTCAGCCGCGTTGGCTTTTGTGGCCTTTACGCTGAATTTCTCTCCATTCCCCGCAGCAGTCCATTCTTTTTCATGCGTCTTTTCGTTCTCGACCAGCTTTTGCCAGCAGATTGAAACCAGCGCCTGATTGCCGTCTATGATGGCCTTAAACTCCAGATTATCGCCCTCACAGATTTTTCCCTTATTCTGGAGTTCGACGCGCACGCTCCCGGAGAAGACCTGCGGCGCCTGTCTGGCAGTGGATTCTGTTGTCGGCTCCGCCGTGGGCTCTGCGGAAGGAGCCTTATCGAGCTCCTCCGCAGGTTCTTCGTCGGACTTTTTCGCAGGTTCTTCGTCGGACCTTTTCGCAGGTTCTTCGTCGGACTTTTCAGCAGGTTCTTCGTCGGATTCCTCCGCAGCTCCTTCGTCGGACTTCTCCGCAGGTTCTTCGTCGGATTCCTCTGCAGGTTCTTCGTCGGATTCCTCTGCAGGTTCTTCGTCGGATTCCTCCGCTGCTTCTTCGTCGGACTTCTCCGTGGGCTCTTCGTCAGATTCCTCTGCAGGTTCTTCGTCGGACTTTTCCGCATCTCCTTCGTCAGATTCCTCCGCAGCTTCTTCGTCAGATTCCTCCGCTGCTTCTTCGTCAGATTCATCCGCAGGCTCTTCGTCAGATTCATCCGCAGCTTCTTCGTCAGATTCATCCGCAGGCTCTTCGTCAGATTCCTCCGCTGCTTCTTCGTCAGATTCATCCGCAGGCTCTTCGTCAGATTCATCCGCGGCTTCTTCGTCAGATTCATCCGCAGGCTCTTCGTCAGACTCCTCCGCGGCTTCTTCGTCAGATTCTTCCGCAGGCTCTTCGTCAGATTCCTCCGCAGATTCTTCGTCAGATTCATCCGCAGATTCTTCGTCGGACTCATCCGCAGATTCTTCGTCAGATTCATCCGCAGGCTCTTCGTCAGATTCCTCCGCGGCTTCTTCGTCAGATTCCTCCGCAGCTTCTTCGTCAGACTTCTCCGCTGCTTCTTCGTCAAACTCCTCTGTAGATTCTTCGGTGGTGTTATCTATTATTTCACCTCGGGCCGCAATCGTTCCCAGTGCCTCGCCCGGTGTGAATGTGACTGTAAATTCCAGCGATGTGAAGGCGCCTTCCGTATTATAAGGCGTGAACACCAGCGGCACCTCAATGCTCTCTGTCAGGGTGTACAGCCAGGTATTCTTCAATTCGTCGCTGGCGCTGTCAGCAAAGTCAACTTTGCCGAGCGTCGTGGTCGCTTTATAAAGAACCTGATGGTTCGTATCCCCGTCGGTTGCGTAGTAGATTTCGATAAAGCGGAACGCGCTTTCCACGAAATTGGCGACGGTTTCGACGCTGTTGCGCCGCAGATAGTTCACGGGAAAGCTCAGGCTGTCGATGCCCTCCACGTCGGAACGCACCAGCGGCGTAAGCTGTTCGCCGGGTTCTTCCTTCTCCTTTCCGCAAATGGTGCAGGCGTAGATCTCCTTGCCCCGCTGCCAGCTGCCGTCCTCATAGTAAGGGGCTTCGGTTCTCTGATGCTCCCAGATTTCGTCGCCCGTATGGTATTCGTCGTGGAAGGTCTGCGCCTTCTCGTTGCGAAGCTGTATATAGTTCGTGAGGTTCTGCGCTTCATACTCCGGGAAAACGCTGGAACTGGGCGTAAACTTGAAATCGATCCAGGTGAAATCAAAGCCCACTAACGAATAGAGATCCTCGAGCGCCTGGTTGGCGGGCAGGTCGCAGTCAATGGACCAGGAGCCGGGCACAACCAGTCTGACAATATCTCCGTCCTCATCTTGCGCGTTAGTCAGGCCCCATACGTACTTTGACAGATCGTCCAGTGTCACAGCGCCGCTATCGATGGCCTCGGCGAGGGTCACAGCCTGCTCTCCGACCAGATCAACCCAGATACTGGGAAGCAGCTTGTCGTCCTTCTCAGCGTCGCAGTAATCGCAGTAATAGTGCGCGCTGCCGTAATGATAGGCGTACGTGCTGCCGTTTTGATCCGCCAGCTCGATGGATTCTCCCGACCCGCCTTTTGTCGCTGTCGGATATTTCACCGTATCGTCGTCCACTATCCATACATGGCCGGCCGGTACGATATCCTTCTCCGTCTTATGGCATATAGAGCACTCGTACTCGATATAGCCATCCTCGGTATCCGTGTGGTCCTTGTAATTTCCGTTCTCCACCCAGTCGTGGGCGTGGCCAATGACGGTCAGCACAGCTTCGCCTTCGATAAAGTCGTCCTCAAATGCCTCTACTTCGATCCTTCCGGTTCGGCCATAGTAGGCCGGCTCATCTTCGGCGGTCCAGCTGAAGCGCTCTCCCTTGGCCTGGATCTTGACATTGAAGGTATACTCATAGGCGGGTTCAGCGTTAAACTTGCTCTCCATCTCCGCCTTTGTGATACCGCTGTAATCATCCGCCCAGGCAAAGGCGGCATTAACGATGTAGGATTTCTGGTTGAAGCCGTCATCGCTCTTGACCTCGTCGACGGCGACGGTCGCCTTCCCGTCCTCCAGCGTACATTCGCCTACATTCGTCCAGCTTTCGCCGAAGAAGAGCTCATCCAGCGTCAGCGTCAGGCTCTCCGCCTCCGGTTCCAGCTTCATGATACCAAGGCTTTCCTCAGCGCCGCACACCTCGCACACGCGCTTCTTCTCACCGGCGGAAAGCAGAACAGTATAGTAGCCGTCGAAGCCCGATACCGTCGCCAGCCGGCTGCCCTGCTCCTTCCAGCTGTGGCCGAGGGCGGGTATGTCCTGCACCGCCTTCGTCTGCGTCTTAAATGCCGCGTTGTCAAATGTCGCGGTGTAGGTCGTGGTGCCCTTGCCCTCGCAGGTAGCCGCCTCGGTGACCTCGCTGCTGGTGTTGGCCGTCTCGGTCTCCTCGTGGCTAGTATTATTGGCGCAGACGCGCTTCGCCGTAACGGTGGCGTAGTCGTCCGACCACTCATATTTGGGCACGCCGTAATCGTGGCCGAGGGCGGGTATGTTCTGCACCGCCTTCGTCTGCGTCCCAAACGCCGCGTTGTCAAATGCAGCGGTGTAGGTCGTGGTGCCCTTGCCTTCGCAGGTAGCCGCCTTGGTGATCCTGCTGCTGGTGTTGGCCGTCTCGGTCTCCTCGTGGCTGGTATTATTGGCGCAGACGCGCTTCGCCGTCACTGTGGCGTAGTCGCTGGACCACTCATATTTAGGCGCGCCGTAAGCGTGGCCGAGGGCGGGTATGTTCTCAACCGGCTTCTTCTGCACCTCAAACGCCGCGTTCTCGAAAGCGGCGGACGTATAGGTCGTAGTGCCCTTCGCCTCGCAGGTCGCGGCCTTGGTTACGCTCCCGGTGGCGGATACGGTCTCCGTCTCCGTCTTCTTCCCATCCAGGCGCACGCGCTTCGCCGTCACACTGCTGTAATCATCCGCCCACTCGTAGGTCGGCGCGTTCCATTCCTCGTCAAGGGGATTTATATCTGCGACAGTCTTCGTCTGCGTTGCAAACGCCGCGTTCTTGAATTCCGCCGTGTAGGTCGTTTCGCCCTTTTCGTCATAAGTGGGTTCCTTGGTTACTTCGCTGCTGGTGATGGCCGTCTCGGTCTCCTCGTGGCTGGTATTATTGGCGCAGACGCGCTTCGCCGTAACGGTGGCGTAGTCGTCCGACCACTCGTATGTGGGCGCGCCGTAAGCGTGACCCGTCGCCGGCAGGGTTTCCGTAAGGCTATCCGTATAGGTATTTCCCTCAAGGGAAGCCGACGCGGTATAGAGCACGCTGCCGTCGCCTTCACAGGTCGCGTCCGTGCGCTTGGCTTCGATAGTCGCCGCCACAGTGCTTACATGGCTGCTGTTGTTGGCGCAGGTGAAGGTCGCCTTCGCGCTGGTATAACCCGTCCAGCTCCAATCAGGTTCGCCCCAGGCATGCCCCAGTGCCGGTAGGGATTCGGTGAAGCCCAGGCCGCACCCTTTGCAGTAGCGTATCTGGGCGCCTGTTGCGGTGCAGGTCGGTGCGCTTATGATGTAGGGATCGCCCAGCTCGACGTGGTTATCCTTGTCCAGCCCGGTCGATATTTCGCCCACATGGCCGCACACGGTACAGGTGGCGTTCTGCAGGCCCTCTATACTGCAGGTGGCGACCCGCGTTACCACGGCGTGCTCCAGGTCGTAGGTATGCTCGCCGGTGGCGGGTATCGCTTCCGTACGCGTGGCGCCGCACTCAGCGCAGGTATATTGCGCCTCGCCATCCTCGCCGCAGGTCGGCTCCGCGAGGGTTTCATACGTATCGCCCCAGGTATGGTTCTCTGGATCGAGGGGCAGCTCCTTCGTAATATTCTGGCCGCACACCTGGCACTTGTATACAAGTGTGCCGGGGGTGGTACAGGTGGACGGGACTTCCGATATTGTTTCGCCGGATTCTGAGTGCTCGCCTGTGGCGGGGATGATCTCGCCCTTTACGAACACCGTACCGCAGTCGTCGCAGGTCAGGTCGCCGGTATACCCGTCCTCGCCGCAGGTCGCCGCCTTGGCATTGTGGAGCGACAGGCTGTGTACATTCTGATTGGGGTTGACGGTATAGCAGACGTAGACCGTTATGTTCTCCCGCGGCATTGCGTAGTCCTGCGGCAGCGCCGTGGCCGCGTCGTCCTTATCCGTGCGCAGCGAATCGAGCAGATAGCACTTGCGCACAAATTCACTGGGAATCGCGTCATAGAGGCTGGACTCGGCCGGCACCTGAGAAGTAAGCCTCTGGCCGTTATCCCCTATCCAGGTTACTGTATAGCTGCTGCCTTCAAAGACCGCGCGCACCTTCAGATTATGCGCGGGCATCCTGGTTGCGGCTGTAACCTCCTCGCCGTCCTCCGTCTCCCAGCGCACAAAGTTATAGCCCTCGCGCGTGGGTTTACCTGCGGGCAGCGTCAGCGCGTCGCCATAGCGCACCGAGGTCGTTGCGTACACGCTCTCGCCGTTCATCCAGCTTACGGTGAATGTACGCGTTCTCTGTACGCCTATCATTACCGCGTAGACACCGCTCGGCATTAGGGTCGCAGGCGTCAATTCGGTAATCTGGCTGTAGTCTCCCTTTCGCATAGCGGCCAGCGCGGCGTCCTTTGCCACGCTAACCATTATGCCGGGATTTCTGGAGAAGGATGTATTGGTATAGGTGTACATATACCACTTGGTCTCGTGGGTATCTTTGCGGAAGTCGCGAAGCTTTTCGGGCATGGAATCCATTACCGGCTGCCCGGCGATTACACGCTGCTCGCCCATGTGCACGGCGCGGCCCTGAGAAGCCGTTTCGTCTTCATCCCATTCGCTGGAGCACAGTGTGAACAGGCTGTTGGCGCCAAGGTCTTCATCCACTATGTCCCAACTGGTGGGGGTATCCAGCTTCTTGAAGTAGATGCGTATAACCGTGTTGTCTCCGCGCATGGTGAACCATGTGGTGCCGGAGCGGTTCAATATAGCCGCCTCGTTGTTTTCCTTATAGGTAATGTAGAGATCCGTGAGGTAGAAGTACGTCGTTTCGCTACGGATATACGCCGACGTCGCTTCATCCGCCTTCTTTTGCGCGGCGTCCTTCTGCGCCTTCGACATGCTCTGGGAATCCCTTGCCAGCCACAGCTCGTTGTTCGCGGCCTTCATAGCCTTTTGAGCCGCTTCCAAAGCCGCGTCCGCCTGCTGATACTGCTCCTTGAGCGAATCCTCATCCGGGAAGCCCATGTGCACCAGCTCGTAGCCGGCGAATTTGTCGCACAGCTCGGGCGTGACATCCACGTAGCAGCGTATGCCGTCGTAGCCGCTTACGCTGCCGGTGCCCGCCTGAACCCAGGTGTAGCTCTCGCCCTCGACGTTTACGTCAAAGGAAGAATTCTCCTGCAGATAGTATTCAACGGAGGCCGTCTTCTGCGTTCCCTTCCAATGGACCTTGACCTCGCGCTGCAGCGGCTGCGTGCTGAAGCCGAATGCGTTGTTTTTGTAGGTGAACACCACCTTGCCCCAGACCTCGTCCACCGTGGTATCCAGCGGGCAGACGTAGATCTCGTTGGTGGCCGGCAGGTACTGGAAGGAGGATGGGCCAGCCTTGATCTTGCCGTCTTTGCCTTCCAGATCGAAGCACTCAACTATGAAGTGATCCTCGTTGTACTGAGTCCAGCTTCGGCTTGTGCTGAGCACGATGCCGCCGCTCGCCTCGTCGCCGCCGGTGATCACCTGGGCGGTATAGGTCTTGGCGCCTGTCTCGCAGACGCGCTTGGAGTCCATATTCTCCTTGTCGATTTTGCCCGAGGAGAGCGCCATTAGATTGATGTAGTACAGTTCATCAGGAACCTTTACGGTGTTCTCTCCATCCGGTATGTCGACGTCCAGCTTTGCGTCGTTTGGCTTGATGATAAAGTCGATTGGGTACTTTACGCAGCCCAGCTGCACCAGCGGGGTCTTGGTGCTGTAAAGGCTCCAGCTCTTGGATGCCTTGCCAAAGCCTACCTGCACCTTAACGCTTATGTCCGTATAAATGCCTATTTCAAACAGCAGCGAGCCCATAGCGCCGCTCGTGGTGCCCTGGCCGGATGTCCATTCAAACCAGCAGTAGAGGAAGCCGTACAGCTCCGCGTAGATGCCGCCCGTGGCCACTACGCCCACGGAATCCAGATCGGTGCTAAACACGCCCACGCGCAGGTCAATGCTCACGCCCGCGCGCACGCCCAGCATGCCGAAGGCGTAGAAGTCAGCGCGGAAGTTCGGCGTCTTTATGTCCTTCACGCTGCTGCCGCTCTCACTGCCGAGCGATTTGTTCTTGTATTCATCGCCGCCGCCCCAGATCTTGGCGCGGAAGTGATAGGAGAACTCCTTCGCGTTTTCATAGCTGATGCCCGCGCCTATCATGCAGTTGATTTTGAAACCAACGGTTAGCCTGATCTTGAGCCCAATGTGTATAATGCCCATAGGGTCAACCGGCGCGTCGAAAGTGCCCAGATCCTGATTGATGAAGTTGATGTACTGGGCGTTATTGGACAGCATATTTGAATACTTCGTAGGCAGATCCCCGCCTATGCCCGGCGAGACGGAACCCTGCTTGGAGTCGTTGCCGTCCTTCTTATCGCCGGTGGTGGTGTTGTAATCCGCGCCGAAGCCCTGGTTGCCCTTGGCCTTTTTTATCAGCTGGTTGCCGCCCTTTATCAGATACTTGGCGGCCTTCTGGCGGGCGTCCTTCTTATCCTGGCTGCCCTCGCCGTAGGAATTGTCCGCCGCGAAGTTGTTGACCATTTCCTCCCATTCCTGCTCGGATCTGGGATCAGGATTGTTCTTCGTCTTGGCCGTAACCGCTACGCCGAAGCCGGTATATGTGCCCGCCTGGAACGATGCGGTTATGTCCAGGCTGGAAGTAAGACCCGCGTCGTTCTTGTTGCGCTTGACCTTGATCACCGGTGTCAGCATGAATTCCTGCTCCAGCACTACAGTCGGCTGTATCTCGAGGTAGCCCATGTCCCCGATTGCTATTTTGATGGTAAAGCTTACGGCAAACTCGGCGCGCAGGCCTTTCTTGCCGGCAAAATGCTCCAGCGTGATGAACATAAGGAAGGTGACGTGCACGTCGCTGACCTCGACGCTGCTGGCGCCCTCGCTGAGACGGCGCAGCTCTTCCAGCGTTATTTCTCCATCGTCCGTCTGTATGGTCATGTTGCGGATTTCGTCGCCATGCTCCATGCCGTCAAAATCGATGTCCCCGTCCATGAGCAGCCGCGTCAGGAAATCGCTGGTCTCGTCCACCAGGCCGCTGTTCATCACTTTCTGCCGCATATCGCTCTCCAGCTGGGCGACTTCTGTCTCCGTAGGAACGATATCAACCTCGGGCATTTCCATGTACAGCAGCAGCTCGTCGCCCATGACCTTCTCTTCAGAAACTACGTCATAGTTGACTATCACTTCGCCGCCTTCAGAGGCAGCCTTCGTTACCAGTCCATAGCCCGCAGCGGCGTAATCCGCGCCTTCCAACGCGCCGGTATAGAAAGTGATATAATCGCCGGGCTCCAGCCTGGTGCTGGCATCGAGCCCGAATTGTTCAAAAGACGGGTCGCTGAAATCAAGCGACGCTTCGGGCAGCCGTATAACACCGTCCTCAAGGCTGCCGTCGTCCGGGACGGGAATGTTGTCCGCAATAAACAGGATATCCTCCACGCCTGCCTGCTCATAGGCGTATTGGCCGTCGCCCAGAGCCTGGGTGAGCTTCACGTACGCGACGCTGCCATCGGTGAAGCCTTTCGAATCCGCCTGACCGTCGCGCACCGCGATAACGTCTCCCACGGTCAGCGGCTGCTCGCCCGTGTAGGTCAGTACGCCGGTTCCATCGTTTTCCACGGCGACCAATTCATCGTCGTCATCCATCTGCAGATTGATGATGCTGGCAAAATCCACGCCCTGCACATCATCGGCCGAAAGGTCGATCACGTCGGAAGAGAGGCTTATGTTCACGACCTCTTCCTGATAGACGGTTATGTTGTATTCCACGATTCTCGCGTCCATGACCTCATCGTCGAATACGAAGCGCAGCTTCGACGTGTCCGCGATGGACGCCGAGTACAGGCTGCCGCCCTCCCACAGGCCGCCTTCCGGCAGCAGCAGCCAGCGCACGCCCGCGCTTTCATTACGGTTCAACAGCAGCTGCTCCAGTATAAGCACCTGCTCCACAGGCAGGCCCACCTCTTCACGCCAGAAGCGCTGCAGGCTGTCGTCCTCAGCGAGGCCATACTGCGCCTTCAGCTCCTCTTCCGACGCGGAAGCGAGGTCTATATTCGCCGCAGCCAGCATCGCCGCGGTGGATTCGTCGAGCTCCGAAGTGTCGATTTCCATCGTGTCCGGCAGGGATATTTCAGGGTCGAAGGGCTCCCCATCCACATCGGTCAATCCTTCGGCTTCTGAAGCGCCGGCGATCAGCTCGTACGGCGCGTACCGCGCGAGAATCGCGGCAATCACATCTATGCTGAGCGGTTCGCCGTCCTGCTGTATGGCGCTCAGCGCTGCGAACAGGCTGCTTTCAGGCTGCTCTTTTTCGGCGCCAACGCAAGCCCACGCCTGCGCGGCCGCCGCCTCGTCCAGGCCAAGGCCCATGAGCCACGCCGTCTCGTCCGCCTCCAGGCAGGATATCAGCGTAAAGGGCATGTCGTCAACGCAGAGGCTGCCGTCCTGCAGCGTTACGAGCTGCTCGATCTCCTCCTGCGTAAGGCCGTAGGCCATTAGCTCGATGGGATAATCAAGCGGCACCTCGGTCTTTGAGATATAGCTGAGGCTGCCGCCCTCTTCCAAGCCCTCCTTCAGCGCAAAGCGCGGGTAGAGCGTCAGGTTGCGGTCGATTACGTCGCTGGTATCCGCGGGCGCGGTTCCGGCTTCGTCATAGTTCCAGCCGAGGAACAGCGAGCTTATGCGGCTGGGCGTTTCCAGCGCGCCTATAACCGTACCGGCCGGAACCATAACCGTTTCCGGAAGGGTCGTGTACTCCACATCCTGCGTCGACGCATCGGGCGGCAGAGCAAACTTTACCTCAAAGTATTCGGTAACGGCGGTATCGTTCGCTGCGGGCAGCACGCTGCTGTCCGTAGGCTGTGTCTGCTCGGCAGCGAAGCCCTCCGCCGCTCCATAGCCGCCGCAGCCTCCCAGAAGGCCGAACGTCTGGATAAGCACCAGAAGCATCGCCATAAGTCGTTTCATGCGCGTCTTATTCATTCTCCGTAACCCCCATTCTGATTTCAGGTGAAAGGATGGCTTGTATTCTATCTATAGGCGTCGCCACATTCAGGTTTTGTCCCTTGTCGTATGTGCCTGAGACGACGCCGACTACTTCTCCGTTATTGTTCAGTATTGGGCCTCCGCTGCTCCCTGAGGAAACCGGAGCCGTAAACAGCAGCCAGTCCATCCCCTGGGACTTCCAGACGCCCGCGATATTCCCAAGCGTGACAAGATTCACGATTCCGAACTGGCTGCCTATCGCCAGTATCTTCTCGCCCCGGCGGGGCGTTTCCGATGAAACGGAGAGCGGTATCAGTTCCATCCCCTCAGGCAATCGGAACCATGCCGTGTCGCTATCCTCATCTCCGCCGACCGCGGCCTCGAGCCGAAAGCATGCGCCGTCGTCGCAGGTAGCGATTATATGATCCATATTCACGATCACATGCGCCGCCGTGATTAAAACAGAGGAATCAAACGCGCAGAATCCGCTGCCTGTGCCTATCTTATTATCCTGCGCATCGTATACCTCCAGCTTCACCACGGATCCGGCCGCCCGCTCGATGGCGTCGGGATCGTCTGTGAAATGCCCTATAGCGGCTTCAGCCCGCTCCTCGATCTCAGTTTTCTCCGGCTCCTGCGATATTTCCGCGGTCGTTTCAGCCATCGCCAGTGCGCAGGCGACGCTGAGAAGAACAGCGCTCAGCAGCAGGAGAGCGATAATCCGTCGATTTACCATTTCATTTACCTTCACCGCAGCTTTCTACCGCGCAGCATTCTGAATCCAAAAGTGCAGCGGCGTTCTCCACACGGCAGCGTCCGCCGGCCGTTTATAGACCTGCTTACACGCCACCGTCTTTATTATAGCGTGCACTTGATGTAAAAATATAGAGCTGAATGTCCGCAATTGGGGACATTCAGCCCTGCCTGATATTTTTTTATGCTACTCAACGTGAAATTGATATCCTTCGCCCCGCTTTTGCAGTATGGTACAGCCCGAGCCTTCCAGTTTTCTTCGCGCCCCGGATATCGCATTGCGTATCGCTTTCGCGACCAGTTCCTCATCCTTTGCGAGCCAGATCTTTTCCGCCAGTTCCTGTGAAGGCACGTACCGCGCGCTGCTGCGCTGCAGGTATTCCAGCACTGCGTATTCCTTCGGCTGGAACTGCAGCTCCTTGCCGCCCAGCTCGATCTGCTTTGCCGCCACGTGCCAGATAAGTTTGCCCGTCGTAAAATCCTCCCGCGCGGCGGGCTGATCCCGCCTGTGCATCAAAGAGGAAACTCTAAGCAGCAGTTCCTCGATAAGGTACGGCTTCGTCATGTAATCATCGCCGCCGGAGCGCAGGCCGCGTATCACATCTTCCTTCGTACTCAGGCCGCTCAGATAAAGTATATTCACGCCATAATCCTCTTTCAGCCTGCGACCCCAGTCCAGCGCATTGGCGTCAGGGAGTATTATGTCCAGCAAGATCAGGTCGGGCCGAAAGGTCTCGCACAGATTGACGCCCGCCTGCATGGAAAGCGCCGTACAAACCTCATAGCCCTCCAGCTCCAGCGCGGTCTTATTGGATTTGTTTATATCCCTGTCATCTTCAATCAGCAGGATTTTCCGCATCTTTGTTGTCCTTTCTGTAGATCACAAGCTCCACGACGGTGCCGCCGCCGTCGTTGGCTCTTATGGAGATTTCACCGTGGTGCATGTCCATAATCGTCTTGCAGATTGCAAGCCCGTACCCGGTGCTTCCGTCGCCAGAGAACCCGCGCTCAAAAACCTTATCAAGGAGCTCAGATTTTATACCGTCTCCGTGGTCGGCGACCGTGATAACGGTCTGTTTTTCGTCTGTTTTCCCGGTGAGCAGTATGGCGCTGTTCGCCGTATGCCGGTTGGCGTTAATGACCAGGTTGTACAGCACCTGCAGTATCAGATCCCGGTCGCAGTACAGCATATCGCCTTCGCCGCACTGCACCTCGATACTGTTCCCCCGCTTCTGGCAGATAGGCTCGCAGAACAGGGCCGCGTCCCGCAGGACCTGTGTGACCTTCTCCTCTGTTACCGACACTGCTGTCGTGGACGTAAAGGAAACCGCGCTGGTGCGGTCAATGAGCTTGCCAAGGCGTACTGCCTCGGATTCTGCGAGGTTCAGCCTGTCGAGAATCTTATCATCTGTCTTTCCGCGTTTGATAAGCATGGCCGAAACGCCGCATCCAGAGGCTATTACCGCCAGAGGGCTCTTCAGCTCGTGTATCAGATTCTCGAAAAAGGCCGTCTGAACGCGGCCGAGTCTGACCAGGTTTTCATTCATCTGCTCCAGTTCCAGCTCCCGCTCGTGAGCGGTCTCATAAGCCTTCTGTGTCTGCTGATAATCCATGGAGAGGGCGATGGTCTGGAGAAAAGCGACACATACGACGCCCATACCGGAAATATCGACGGTTTCCAGGCTGCCATAGGAGAAGCGCTCCGCGCCAATAGATAACAGGTAGATTATTTCACCGGCCCAGGTCGTCCACTGAAACGCGGAAATGCTCTTGCGGCTGCGCAAAACTGCAAAGCTGTTCCAGCAGAAGAACGCCAGAAGCCAGCCGATCGCGATTATCTGAAAGACGCTGCTGTACCTTGTATACAGCAGGGGCGGGAGCGCTATATACGCCGCGACTACTCCGCTTGCCAGTACGACGCTTATGCTCGGCAGAAACCCAGGCAGCAGCTTTTTGAATACACCATAGTAAAACAGCAGCAGGAACAGGCCGGTCAGTATAAAAGCAATATGTTCCAGCCTGTGGCCGAAATACCAGTTCAGGTTGGGAAAGAGCAGCATTATGGGCTTTGGATCTGTCAGCGAGGTCCGTATGGCAATAAACGCGCTGGCCAGGGCGAAGAAGAGGAAATTACCGCGCTTTGGCGAGTAGAAGAACATACCCAGATTGATCAGCGCGGTGACCATCAGCGTGATGATAGTCAGGCAGACGCTGAGCAGATGCTTCTGGAACATGGTTTCGATAAGATCCGCCGATCCGAGTTTTATGACAGCGGTGTTCCAGTAGGTATGATTGAAATTGGCGCGCTGCATCACAAGTACGGTCTCATCCCCGGTTGCGGTAAAAAAGACCGTATTGCTCCGCGTAAGCGGAACAAAGCCTTCCGCCGTGTCGCTGACGGTGCCGTTTTCCGCCAGCAGCGCGCCGTCCACCCAGAGCCGCATTGCGTAAGTGGCGTTTTCCACATGGATGCCATAGGTTTTGCCGGGTTTGAGGCGCAGCTTAAGGTAATCCGTCTTAAAGCGGGCGTAGTCGCTGCGGTAGTATTCAGAGACGTTCTCTCCCGTGCGCGCATCCTGATATTCCGCCGGCGCTTCTCCGGATGGCGGATCCGTGCCGAAAGCGGCGAAATCCTCCGGCGTATACAATGCCCAGTCATATACGCGGAAGTCCGTCTCTTTTATGCTGTAGATATGCTCTGAGAACTGCTCTGCCGTGACGGAAGCGTCCCAGGTCAGTATCGGAGTAGCGGTCAGCCGCTGTATGCCGAGGAACATGGCGATAAGGAGCAGGCAGCCCAGAAAGCCGTAGAGTATTTTTTTCAAGCGCTTTGTATCTCCTTTCCATGACGCGTTTTTGCATCTTCAGCTGACCGTCAACTAAATCGTGTGATAAGGCCGGATGTCAATGCCGCGCAGTGCATAGCTGCAGTCCCTATCGTGCAGGGCAGCGGAATTGCTGATTGCAGGCAGCCTCATTAGTTCGTTGACGCGGCTGGTATAGCGCTGTTTATACATATCGTTCACAGTTCGCCGCATCCATCCTTCACCGCTATCAAACCGACGAATATATCATATCACAAAGCAGGGTGTTCTGCAATCCAATATCAACCATTATTCCGAAGCAGAAGGCCGCTGCCGGGCTGTGTACTGCTGCGAGAGGCAGTCTCGAATATCTTCCAGCATGCGGCCCCGCACTTCTTACAATATGCTTCATTCCGCGTTTGAGATGAAAATGCCTTTCCACTGCTTCTGAAACTGTTCGTAGCTTTGTCCGTTTGTTACGACGTTGATGTAGTTCTGGGGACGATGATAATCCCCTGGCGATATGCTGAAATAGCTGCTTTCGAAAAGAAGCGTGACGCCAAAACGGTACCACATACCCCAATGGTACAGATCTTTGGGGAAATTCGGGACAGGGTCTTGACTGATTACGATATTGAAGAGATTGAGGCACCTGTATGCCGTTGAAAACTCGGGCTCAAACTCTCTCGAACGATTGTCTTTACAGCGTGATACATCCGCGCGTGCGCGATCTGGTGTACAAAGGCATTGCGAAGGCTTGATGCTCTTCTCAATACAAAGCAGCGAAAACCGGCAGCAGCCGGCCTTCAAATTTGGAATGTAGAATTGTGGAGAGGACTGTCTCAAAATGACTTTAAGGGTCATTAGAAGGCAGTCCTTTTCATATGACCATGTCAAACAGCGGATTGGCGATAGAACCGGCGAAAGAAGGCAACGCAAAAAAACCTGCCGTGCGTATTTCAAAAAAGCAGGTCAATAAAATTGGGGCTGCCTCGTTATGAGCCAGCCCCTTTTCTGGTTAATACGTTCAGTCCCCCGCTTCCTCCACGAACACGCAATTGCCGATGCCGGCAAAACCTGCGCTGTATCTGGCTACGCCTGTAATACTGCCGTTGAACAGCGAGCCATAGAAGTACGGCACACACGAGTCGGACGAACCCACAAAGCCCGCTTGCCCGCTGGCGCTGTTCGTTACGTGAACCTCCACACTGCTCACGCAGTCGGTTATAGTGCAGCCGCCAGCGTTCAGGCCTATAAGGCCGCAGGTGTCAATGAGGTTCGTGGTTATTATGCCCGCAACGCGCAGGTGTTCAAAGCTCGCGCCGCTTACGAACGCGAACAGACCCTTGCCGCTCGATGAGGCCACAAGGTTTATCGTAATCGTATGCCCGTCGCCGTCAACATTGCCGCGGAATGGATTATCGGAAGTGCCCATCATGGAGGAAACCGTTATATCGTTTGTAAGGCGGAAGTGCATGCCGCTGGTGTCAAGGCCGTTCCCCACCACGCTGGTGAACAGATCCCACAGATCACCGCTGCCTATGAGCCACGGGCTGTCCGCTGAACCGCCGCCGGCCAGAGCCGTTTCCACTGTATTTGTCTGGCCGCACACCGCGCAGGTATATACCGTTGTAAGTGTGCTGCCACCGCCGGTGAGGGAATATGTCTCGTTGCCCCAGCTGTGGCCAAAGGCCGATACGTACGGCGGCGTATCGATGTTCATATCCATATGATCCATATTGAAATACCTGTGGCAGCGGGTGCACTGGTAATAAGCTTCCCAGCCCTGCTGCGTGCAGGTGGGCGACTGGGCGGCGTGGTACACAAAGTCATGGCCCAGCGGCGCCGCAAATGTTTCGGTAACGTTCTTATTGCACCTGGCGCAATGCCCTGTGCGCTTGCCGTACCTGGTGCAGCTCGCCTGCGTCTCGGATGTTATGGTATCAAAATCGTGGCCCAGCGGCGGTATTTCCACCATTTCTTTATAGCAGACGCACTTTTCAGACTGGCACGGGTAGTACTTGTACCCTGGATTTGTACAGTCAGGCTCCTGAGCGATTACCATTTCAGCTGCCCACGTGTGACTGCATACATTAGCCACATTCGCCCTGTACGTAAACACGGCCTTGCCCTCCGGCGCGTCCGGCAGGGTGACATGCCATTGGAACCACACTTCGCCATTTTTATCTATATAAAGGTCGTCAAACTCCGCCGCCACGTCAGCCGACAGTGTGAGCGGATGTATATGCCTGTCAATTTCCGAAATGTTTTTCAAGTATTCCGGGTTGTTTGCCTCGCTGTAGTGGCAGGGAAGGAGTATATACAATTCCTCTCTGGTCGGGAAATAGGGCCCTTGTGTCGTCAGACCAGTGTCATAGTACGTCATAACATCGCCGGAGAGATACGATATCGGGCTGTACGTCTTGCGGTACAGCCGTAGCGCTGAAACATCGAGTTTAGAGGAGTGAAATTTCATCCTGAGCTTGCCACTGCTGTCGAGCACCAGCGCGCCTACGCCAGTTTTGTACTCTTCGTATATCCTGAAACCGAGAGAGTCGGGCAGCACCTTGAACACCGTGGCGCTGTCCTCATTCGTAGTGCTGCCTATTTTAGGAGGAATGGCGGACGTAGTGCCGTTCGTGCGCTTGATATACGTTCCGTCCGATGTGCAGATCTATAATAGCCTTCGCCCATAGCGATAAACTTGAAGCCGACATCCGCATCCGCGTAAGAAAACACCTTGTCGTCGTAGGGATCGCTCGGATAGGCAAAAGCATAATCAATCGCCTTTTTGCTCTTTGCGTTAGCTGGGTTCATCTTGTCCGGGTCGGCTGTGAACGCTCCGCCGATATACTCCAGCACACCGTTTATGCAGAAGCGGCTGGTATCTTTGAGCCCGTATTCAGGGCCCCATTTGTTTGTGTAAGTGCATTCCGCCCAATAGGAGATGTCGGACTCGATGCCCGGATAATAGTGGTCGAGCAGGGGCGGCTGTTCCCCATCCGCTGAAGCAATGCCCGGCAGCAGCAGCGCAAACGCCAGCGCGCCAAGCAGCAGCATTGAAAGTTTCCTGATCATAAATGAATACCTCCAACCCAATATAAGCGTATTTACATATCTAATACAGCGCAGACCCGCGCTGCCGGCAGGCCGGTAAAACATGATGTGTCCACCGGCACCTTTTATCATTATTTTTCTGATAAGAATGACCTCATGATGTCCTTTGTGCGCGAGGAATCATTTGATGACTTTGATCTGAAAACACCACCGAAAGATGTGGCAGGCAGACAGGTGGAGCTTTATATGCACCTGATCCGCCGCTATCAGGCATTGGGAAAAGACTTCATGAAGCAGTTCTATACAACCGATCGGCGACCGAAAAGCACTGCTGGCGGACCTCAGGGAGGTACAGCAAACCTACAGCGGAACGGACGAGCTGAGTCAGCGCCTGCACGAACTGGATGAGCGCTTGAACGCGGAGGCGGAAGCGGTCCAGGGGCTGATCGCCCAGAACGCCAGGGTGGCGCTAAATCAGGATGATTACAACGCCGCCTACGACGCTGCGGTCGCCAAGTATGAAGCCACCAAGGCAGAACGCGAAGGGGTGGCCGCTGACATCCGGCAGCGCGGTATCCGCAGGCGGGAATTCGAGCGGTTCATCACTGAACTGGAAAAACTGCCCGAGGCGGTGTCAGATTTCGACGAAACGCTCTGGGGCAGCCTGGTGGACTATGTGACCGTGAGCAAGGACAAAACAATGGCCTTCACGCTGATTGGCGGGACAGAGGTGAAGGCGTGATCCTCCTATGCATGAAAGCATTCCCTTTACTCCAATTTAGCCGCGTTTTTAGCCACACTTCTTGAAAAACAAGACGTTGCGATGTATAATAGTAAGCGGAATCTAGCTAACGCTTTTCGCCCATCACACAGTGGAGTCGAAGATGGACGGCTGTGTGATGGGCTTACATTTTGTTCAGCAGTTAGACATCACTAACAATCTGAGGGCCTTACAGAGCAAGGAGTAAAGACATGAAAGACTTCGAGGCGTTATCCAGAAAGCATTTTGACAGACAGGCTGCCGAATATGATCAGCGCGACACCTATTACTATTCGCAGAACGGAAAGATCAGCTGCCGCGACATCGCACAGCAGATCAGAACCGTTCCCTATGAAGCGCTGCTGGACGTAGGCTGCGGGACCGGGTTTCTGCTCGATCTGCTTGTGGTGCAGAAAGCCGCAAGATACAGCGGCCTGGATCTGTCCGAAGAGATGATCCGCGTGGCAAAGGGAAAAGCGATTCCCGGTGCGGAGTTTGTTGCGGGTTCGGCTGATAAACTGCCCTATCCGGACGAGAGCTTCGATATCGTCACCTGCTCTCAAAGCTTCCATCACTATCCTTATCCCGAAAAGGCCATGCGGGAGGCGTGGCGCGTGCTGAAGAGCGGCGGTCTGTACATTCTCTCCGACACCGGCATCGGCGGCGTCGGCGCGTGGATCGATAATCACATTCTCTTCAAGCTTGCAAGGAGCGGCGATTGCCATACCACGAACCGCAAGGGCATTGAAAGGATGATGGCAAGCGTCGGGTTCACCATTACAGATTCCCGCCAGATCAGGGGCATGATCTATACCGTCACTGGAAAGAAAGAAACTCGCTGAGGGAATCGGAGGATGCAGCGCTATGATAATTCATACCTATGGAGAGGAAAATGCTCCGGTCATCATCATGCTGCCTGGTTCCTTCTGCAATGCGGACACCATGGCAAACATCATCGCTCAGCTGGAAACGGCATTTCATATTCTGGCTGTTGACTACAACGGGCAGTATGTGGAAAGCGAAAAGCCCTTTACCTCGCGCTCTGGCGAAGCAGAGGAAATTATCCTCTATATGCAATCGCACGGAATACCGTCCGTTGCGCTGGTATACGGCCAGTCCATGGGCGGCGAAATGGGGATGGGGCTGATCGCGCAATGCAGGAAAAACGGCATAGCGGTCCATGCCGCCTTCTTTGACGGCGGTCCTTACCTTCGCTTTCCAAAGGTTGTATCCAGACTGCTGGGGAACAAATTCAAAACCATCGTGGGCAGCCTGAGGGGAAAGACGCTGGAGGAAGCGCTTCGAGACCCGACGATCGTGAAGTTTTCCGGCGGGAAGCCGGAGCGTTACAGCAATCTGCTTGGCCCGATCTGCCAAAATGCCGCCTATATGAGCAATGGGACGCTGGAGCGGGAGGCGGACGCCTGCGTGACGTTTGACTATCCGGCCATGGACGAAGATTTTCAAAGGCACCTGTACTTCTTTTATTCCAAAGAGGAATCCGCCTGGCGCTTCTGCCATAAGAAGCTGAAAAAGGCGTATCCTCATGCGCAGTATAAGCTGGTCAGCGGATACGGCCATGTAGGATACCCCGGCGAGCATTTGACGGAGTACTGCGGCTGGCTTACCGCGCTGGCCCGGGGCGATGAGCTGTTTGAAGGATAAGAGGAAGCGCGCGCTACCCCGTGGATTATGCAAAAAACAGCGGGCAGGCTGAAAAAGCACCAGCTCTGAAAAGAATGAGGCAAAAAGGTTCATGAGGGAGGGATGTATCCATGAGTCTTGGCGCAAAAATCGTGGTATCGGCCATGCGCGGGATCAAGAAAACGGGCCTGATCCAGGGTCCGGGTGCGGATCTGGATGCAGAGCTCAGAAGGGCGAGGGATTATAACCGAAAGCATCCCTATCAGGAACCGACAGATCGGAAGGCTGCCTATCAGACAATTCAGGTCGGGCAATACCCCTGTCTGGTAATCAGACCTGAGAACCAGGCGGGGAAAGCGATTCTGTATCTCCATGGCGGCGGAAATCACGACGCGTGGAAGCCGGAGGTGGCCTTCGCCAGAGCCTACGGAAAACGGGCGGGGATGGATGTATATTATCCGCTCTATCCGCCGTTCACGGAAGCCTCACCGGTCAATACGGCCGATTTCATTTTCAACGTATATCGGGATATGGTGAAGGAATACGGCGCGGCCAAGGTTGCCGTCCTCGGCGGCTCCTACGGCGGGTTTCTCGCCATGCAGCTTCTGACATGGATCAACCGGAACAACGCGGATGAGGCGAAAGCGCATGTGGAAATGCCAAAGCTTCTGATCATGAATTCTCCCTTCGCCTATCCCAAAACAGAGGAAGAATGGAAGCGGGCGGCGGCACTGGAACGGGACGACGCGATGATCACGCCCGGCGCGTTCCGCTGGATGCTGGCCCTTACGATGAAGCTCGCGCCGGATACGCCGGATTGGCTTCTGTATCCTGCCGACATGAATTTTCATCACGCTCCGGAGACCTGTGTATTCTACACAGACGAGGCATGTTCCGCCGTTGCGGACGCGATCCAGCACGGCTATGAGCGGGGCGGTGCCGCAGAGAAAATGCACATGCACATTGAGCCGGGCATGATGCACTGCTACGCGTCCGCGCCGGTGTTTAAAGAGAGCAGACGGGACTTTGGCAAACAGATTGCGCTTCTCAGACAAATCTGACAGGACCGGATATGCAAAGTGAAAACGAAGGAGGTATGAACATGGAACACAGTTGGATTTTGCTCATTGCGATGATCGGACATATCCTTTGCGTGGTCGCCGACAGACTGCTGCTCTGCACACCGAACGGTCCATTCAGTTTTTCCGATCTGAAGGATAACGAACGGATGGCGCGTCTTTTCACAGGGAAGCCAGAGAGCGAACCTTTGCGTTCGATCGTTCTTGGTACGCTCGCCATGTTCTTGCAGTTCTTTGGGTACCTTGCGCTGGGGATCTGGATGCGCCCTTATTCCGCCCTGTGGGCGAATATCATGATCGTCGGAGCTGCGATGATCTACACCTTCGGTCTGGCGCATCATATCCTGGGCTGCGCTGCGGAATGGATCTACATCAAAAGCGATCACACCGAAGAAGGACGGAAGCTGACCAACGACTTTTTCGGAAAGACCTCAGCGACGATGATCGGCTGCTATGCGGGAATAGTCTTGTTTTCGGTCGCGCATTTCATACCGGTGGTGGCGGGTCTGACGCCGCTTCCCGCGTGGGCGTGCGTATTCAATCTTCTGCCTCTGTTTCTGGTGCAGACGCCGTTCAACATACCTGGCGCGGGAAACATTGCCGGCGCCGCGATGTACCTCGGCCTGTTTATTCTGTATATGATTTGAGAAGCCCTTTGCGGAAGGGATAGACGGTTTTGTATGGAGGGAGGCTGACAACAACATGGATAAGTATCTAAAACTGTTTGAGCCGGCGATGAAGAAATGGCTGTCGGAGCATTATTCGCCCAAAGAGGCGAAAGCGCGCTGGGAGAGGACTGTTGCGCTGAACCAAAAGTGGATCCTGGAGGAAGGCGACCTCGGCGGCAAAAAGAATCCGATGGCCAGCAATATGCTGGAGGCCTACGCCTTCTTCGCTTTCTACGATTCGGTGGACCGAAATTTCAGCAAAGACGACCTGCAGCTCATGATCGACGCGGCAATGGGGAAAAGCCTTCGCAAGCTGTCTCATTTCAACATGAACAGGCTTCTGAAGCATCGTTGGATCGTGAAACTGCTCTACAGGTATCTGGACAATTACAGAAAGAAGGCGGAGCGTTTTCGCGGCAACGCATGGGGCAACACCTGGAAAATCCGGCTCAATCCGGACGAACATGAAAAAGGACTCGCGTTTGTCTATGATACCTGCCCGCTGAATGACTTTGCCCGGAAGCATGGCTATATCGATTTTCTCCCGAATCTCTGCTCTATCGACCAGATCACCTGCAGCGCGGCGCACGGCAAGCTGATCCGCCACAAAACGCTGGCGGACGGGGACGGAGAATGCAATTACTGGATCCTGGGCGACAGGGAGCCGGAAGCGGTCGCAGACGTGGGCTCAAAATAAAAAGAGATTAATGAGGAAGATAAAATGATTATTGTTCTGCAGCTGATCCTGTTCTGCGCTCTGTTTACGCTGATGGTGAAAATCGGCGTGGGAAGCAGCGCACTGAACGGCTTGTATTTCTACCCGGAGCCCGTTCAGGAAAAGGTCTATGAGCTGGGGCTGACAGACCGGGAAACCGTGGCGAGGAAGCGGAAGCGCTTTATGATCGCGTTCTTCGCGGTCATGGCGGCGGCGCTGGTCCTGATCAATCACGTCTGGAACGGCATACAGGACTTTGGACCGGCGTATCTGCAGGCGCTCATCTTCCTCGAAGTCATGAACTGGTACGACGGGGTCGTGATCGACAGGCTCTGTGTCGGACACAGCAGGTTCTGGGTGATCCCCGGAACAGAGGAAAGCCCCTTTGTGCAGACCTGGCCGCAGGTTTTGAAGAAGCGGGGAATCCTGACCCTGATCTGGATCGCGGGGGCGGCGGTGATTGCCGGAATCGTCTCGCTCCTTTAAGGCGACAGAAGGAGGGTATTTACGCATGAGGATCTATGAATATGGGCAGGAAAATCCAGAATGCATCCTGCTGATCCACCCATCGCTTGTAACCTGGGACTACTTTGAAAATGTCATTCCGCTGCTCAAAAAGGACTATCACCTGCTGATCCCCGCGCTCCCGGGATATGACCTCCAGGATGACTCTGAGTTCAGCTCGGTGGAGAGAATCGCGTCTGAGCTGGCGGATGCCCTTCTGCAAAAAGGAATTCATGAAGTGAAGGCCATCTATGGTTGCTCGATGGGCGGAAGCATTGCTCTTCGGATGGCGGCCGACGGAAAACTGAAAGCGCAGCATTTTGTCATGGACGGCGGGATCACGCCCTATCAGCTACCATGGATCCTGACCCGGTTCATCGCGCTGCGTGATTTCGGTATGATGGCGCTGGGAAAGCTTGGCGGGGAAAAGATGATCGTGAAGGCCTTCAGCTCCACCGAATACAGCGAGGAGGATCTGAAGTACGTGGCCAATATTTTCCGGCATTGCACATACAGGACGCTCTGGAACACATTTGATTCCTGCAACAATTACGAAATGCCGAAGCAGCCCATGCATTTCCCCGGCAAGGTCCATTACTGGTATGCGGAAAAAGAACGAAAAGCCAGGAACTTGGATCTGAAATACATGGAGAAGTTTGTTCCCGATACGGTATTCAGAAGCTTTGATGGGATGAACCACGGGGATATGGCGCTGTTTTATCCGGAACAGATGGCGCAGGAACTTCACTGCCTGTAACCGGAAAGCGGCCGAGGGAAATGATACTCATTACATCCCGCAACGGCTTTACAAGTGACGAACATAGCGCTTTCAGCTACATCAAAGTTATATCGGATCTGAAGGCGAAAGGAATTCTTTGATGAAACTACCCCTATACCTGCTTTGATATGAGAGGATGACCACCAAATGACGCAGAATGCCAAGCAGAAATCAAGGGATTATTTCAACAACCATCGAAAATCCTGTCTGGCTCATGGAGGATACTGGCGGCACGACTACCGCTTCCAGCTTGAGGCAATCGGCAGGATCATGCCGGATCGGCTGATCGACATCGGCTGCGGTCCGGGGGCTTTTTTGAGTCTGGTGGAAGAGACCTTTCCAGGCATTCAGCTCAACGCACTGGATCTTTCAGAAGGGATGATCCGTGAAACAAGGGAAAGGCTTTCCAGTACAGCCATAGCGACCGTCGGGGACTCCGAAAAAATGCCGCTTGAGAGTGAGCAGTACCAAGTTGTCACCTGCAATATGAGCATCCACCATTATCCGCATCCGCAGAATGCATTGAACGAGATGTTCCGTATCCTAAAGCCGGGTGGCGTATTGCTTTTGAATGATATGGATTGTATCGCGCCGATACGGGCTGTGGCAAACTGGCTTTTTCCGAAGCTTCCGGGTGGGGACGTGAAAATGTACAGTCGGAAAGAAATCGAAGACATGCTTCACTGTGTCGGTTTCCAAAACATACAGTATCGAAAAATATCGCCGTTTTCATTCCAGTGTATAGCAGAAAAATGAAAACCGTTCCGCCATTCTGTAGAATCAGTTCATTGAGCGTCTCTTCGGAGGCGCTTTTCTTATGTCCACAATTACATTTCAACGATGAATCGACCTTCAAGTAAATGTGAAACCTTTGAACCCCGATTCACAATCGTTAAAGGGGTTCCGGGGTTCATCGTTACATTGTATCAAATAGCCGGATAAAATAGATCTGATCCTTACAAAATCCGTCAGTCGTTTCGCCTGGAATACGGTCGATACCCTCACGACGGTACGAAAGCTCAAGGCCGCCGGGGTCGAGGTGTATTTCGAGAAGGAGAACATCTTCACCCTGGATTCCAAGGGCGAGCTGCTCATTACCATCATGAGCAGCCTGGCCCAGGAGGAAAGCCGGAGCATTTCCGAGAACGTGACATGGGGAATGAGAAAGCGCTTCGCCGAAGGCAAACCCATTATTCCTTACGGCGCGTTTCTCGGATACCGAAAAGGGCCGGATGGTATACCCGAGATCGATCCCGAGCAGGCCGAGACCGTGCGGTATATCTACCGGGCCTTCCCCGAAGGCAAGGCTCCCTCGTACATCGCCCGTGATTTGACGGCGCGCTGGATTCTGACGCCGGGCGGCAAAACCACCTGGCGGGCCAATACCGTCATGAGCATTCTTACCAATGTTACGATTGCAGATTTGATACAAGATAACGGTCGCAGGATGCAAAAAGCCCCTGAAATCAGGCGTTTTCCGTCCGTGGGGGTGCATCCGGAGAGATGCACGAAGGACAGAAATGTCTGACTTCAGGGGCTTTGTTTTGTGGGGGGAGACCTCTCCGTTTCTGGATGGTAGAGAGGGGAAGATGGTAAACCGTCTAAAATATTCCTACTGTCTTAACGATTCCATGTAGAGAATAATTAAGATCGTATGATGAATCGTTACGACAGTTCAAATCGTTAAGACGATATAGCTCCTTACCCAGCTTTTTGATAAAAACTGGGGAAACTACATGGCTGCCCGCTGTTACTGCTTGGGTTAAGCTCAAATTCGCTGCGCTTAACCTTAAAAAATTCGCCATCCACAAATGGATGCGATCTCTTCTTTCTTTCATCTCATCTATAATTGAAGCCACTTTGCCGACGAGCAAAGTGGCTTCTTTGACAATCTTCGCCTTCAACAGCAATGTTGAAGGCGAATTTTTTGTGCGCTTTTTCATCGGACAGGAGATGTGCAACAGCGCCTCCTTCGTGTGTAGAAAACATCTGCGATTGCATTACTAAAAATCAATGTTATACGAGCTATACTATGGTGATATAATCATGCTCGTAACACTCTGCATATTGCGCAGCTCAACGGCCGGGTTTGCGGAGCAAAACGGCCGGAATGCGGAGCTAAAACGGCCGGAATGCGGTCCAGTAACGGCCGGGGAAACAGACAGGGAATCAGCGGACGGAAGCGCAGAGTCTGCGATAGAACGGGAGAATAAGGGGGTGCCCCGCGGCAGGGGGAAAGGAGGGAACGTCCTTTCCCCCGAAAGCGCCCCCATTTCCCCCGAAAGCACCTTCAGGACCTGAAAAGAGACCGGATCAGAGGTTTCTCAACGAAGCAAAACCCTTCATAATGGAGGTACCATCGCAAGGTGGAAACTTTCATTAGGAGGGGTCCGAATGCTGGACTACAAGGGAATCATCATCAAACACTACGGAGGAGGGTTGTCGGGAAGAGCGCTGGCAGAGCAGGGATTTGGAAGCAAGTCCGGGATCAATGATTTTCTCAGCGCATTCGAAGCCTGTGAAAGGCTCTCGTTCCCGCTTCCTGAGGGGATCACCAATTACGGGATCGCGGAACTCGTTTACGGAGCAAACGAAGCAGGGCGCACTGCCAGCCGGGACACTTCCTTTGAGTATCCGGATTACGCGGCAGTCCATACAGCCATGGCGAACCGTAAGAACATGACCATGATCTTCCAGTGGAATCAGTACAAGTGCGTATGTGAGGAAACAGAGAAGAAATACTACTCCTACCGCCGGTTCTGCGCGAACTATGAGACCTGGTGCAGGGAAAACGAAGAAACCATGCACTTTCAGGCAGTCGCCGCACAGAAGATGGAAGTGGATTTTGCGGGCCAGACCTTCACACTTGTGGACGGCCAGACCGGTGAGGTCTGCACGGTGGTGGTCTTCGTGGCTGTGCTTCCGTATTCCCAGTACATCTATGCGGAGGGCATGCTGTCCACCCGGGAGCCGCAGTGGATCGCTGTCAACAACCATGCGCTCCGCTATTTCGGAGGTGTTCCTGCCCTGGTCGTCTGTGACAACTGCAAGCAGGCGGTTCTGGCGAACCAGGACTGGATCGAACCCGTCCTGAACAAGGATTACGCCGAATGGGCGGAGCATAATCATACGGTCATCATGCCGGCCAAAGTGCGCAAACCCAGGATGAAAAGCAGCGTGGAAAACGCTGTGGGCATCCTGGAAAGCGGCATCTTCCATACGCTGGCCGCCCGGCAGTATTTCTCGCTGGAGCAGTTCAACCAGGATCTCTGGACGGAACTGGAGAAGCTGAATCACGCTCCCTTCAGGAAGAAGCCTCATGACCGGTATTCCTGCTGGATGGAAGAAAAAGAGGAGCTTCTCCCGCTTCCGGCAGTGGAATATGAATTCATGGAGCGCCGGATGGCCAAAGTGTCGCCTGACTTTCATGTGCGTTTTGACAACGCTTACTACAGCGTGGACAAGGCGTATGTGCACCAGCAGGTCATTGTGGCTGCCACAGAGCGTGTCGTTCGGATCAGCAGCAGGCAGGGAAATCTGCTGGCGGAGTGGCCCAGGGCGGAATACAAAGGCCAATGGTTCACAGACCTCAGTCATCTCCCGGCTAATTTCAAGGATATGGCCGAATGGAACTCCGGCTTCTTTATCCGAAAAGCAATGACGGTCGGCCCGCATACCACGGAAGTCATTCAGCGGATCCTGAAGTGCCGGAAGCTGGAAGTTCAAACGTACCGGATGTGCCAGGGCGTCCTGAACTTCTCGAACAAGTATAGCAGGGAAGCGCTGGAAAAGAGCTGTGAAAGCGCCCTGAACAGCGGTAAAGTGACATATACCACCATTAAGAACACCATTGCCGCAGTGGCCGGGGAACTTGGAAAGAACGGTTACAATCCCCACCTCAATGACGAGCGGAACAAAGGCGCGTTCGTCATGGGCAGTGAAGCTTCCGATATCGATACCCTTCTTTCCCGCAGCGAGACGCTTGCGGGCGCCCGGAAGGAGGGAGGCAAGTGATTACCGGAAAGAAAGTGCTGAACGGTCTTGTGGAGAGCCTGAACGAGATGTCGCTTCCCAGGATGGCCGGTGCGTTACAGACTGTGTACAGGTCAGACCGTTACAACTCCCTGGACCATCTGTCCTTCCTCAACGAGATTGTGACGCCTGAATACAATGCCAGGATGGAAACCCGCCTGAATAACAGGCTGAGCACTGCACACCTGAAAGGCTGCCCCGAGGATATCGCCATGTGCGTTGATTCCGCCGCTCGGGAATACAAGCCGGATGGTATTACCGAAACGCTGGGAACGCTGGATTTCATTGACAAAGGACAGAATGTCTGCATTCTCGGTCCTTCGGATATCGGCAAATCTTATCTGGCAAAAGCGCTCGGGATCCTGGCCTGTTCACGGTTTTCAGTTGAATATCACCATTGTGAACCGCTTGTGGAGGCCCTGGCCGCGATGAAGGCCAAAGCATATGACAAGTACCACAAGCAAATCCGGCAACTGACGAAACGGGATCTGTTGATTATCGATGACTTTCTTTTGCACTCGGTCACGGATGAGCGCGAGATCAAAGTCCTGTTTGAAATCATGGAGAAACGATCCGAACTGGGCAACAGTACGATCATCTGTTCCCAGCGTGAACCCAAAAGCTGGACTGCCATGATCTACAACGACGAAGTTGCCTCCAATGCCCTGTTGAAGAGAGCCACAAAGCACTTCACAGTGGTCATTGCTCCCAGAACTCAGGCGGCCGTTTAAGCGCCGCTGCCCGGCCGTTATCCCTCCGCCCGGCGGCCGTTCTCAAACCGCAACTGCGGCCGCCGGACTCCGCAGAATGCACACTCTATCGATTATCATTGACATAACATTTTTGATGTGTTATACTGCAATTAGGAAGTTTACTTTTTAGAACATACGGAGGTGGAATTATGAATAACGTCTACACAGAAGATTTGTTCGATGTTTTTTCTATTGGAGAACCCGTAACTGCCTCTATGGATGAGATTGACAGCTTTGTTGCATCGATAGCTACCGAAGAAATAAGTACCCACAGTTCTATTTGCATATGTGATATTGATAAACCGTATTTTGAGTTCAAGGGCAGACGTTTTCTTGTCGTGTTCTACAACGGTAGAGCCTACATAACCTCCGTATTTTGGATGCGCGCCTGTCAGGATGGGATTTCTACGTATCTTGAGCAGTATTATGTATTAGCTTCTCGTTTTGCTGCTGGATGTGTTTTTGAAATAAGTCGCCATGAAAGAGCCTATATATTAGATAAACTCATCCAGAAGAACATAATTTCAGCTGGTTATGGAATTACTGTCAACCAAATCGATCAATTTAACAACATGGAAAAAATTAGTGTCAATGATGATAGCCTCGACATATTTGGGCGTAAGGTTGTCTCCACCGCTTTAAGTTACTTAGCTCAGTTCTATTTAAATTTCGATATAGATAATTTGACAACGAAATATTCTGAAGATCTGTTTTCGAATCTTCCCACCCCCGTTAAGGTGTTTTATGTCTCTTTTGCCTCATCCTGGCATCAAGATATATGGAATCTCCTCAGTATTGAGTCGCTAGCTGGAGATTGTTTAGGCCAATGGGGGCATTTTTATAGTTACAATCATGTTCGTATTGTGAGCGAATCTGACATATCTGTTGCCATAACTCGTATTACCGAATTTGCTCCAGATATTCTCGGAATTAGCGTAGAAATTAACACACTTCCTATGTTTGACGAATTCATCTCTTTGTATAGCAAAAAACTTAGTAGCATTCATCCCACACTCGTTTTGGGCAATGTTGTACCAACATATTACCCCTATTACTTTATTAATCATCCCGATCTCAAAAACAGGGAGTTTTACATATCGCAAGGAGAAGGAGAGCTGTTTTTTAGAGAAATCATTAATGACTTTATTCATGATAATAGGCATCGAACTACTTATACCAATACCATATACCACGGTAACGATAACAGTATTACGTTTAACGATAAAAGTCCTATTGATACCGCTTCTCTAATTTATCCGCCTACTCACGACTACCTCATGGAAGGAAAAGTTAATATACTGCAAGCCTCAAGAGGTTGTAGATTCCAGTGTTCCTTTTGTTCGCAGGGCCCTAACAAACATTGGCGTCCTATGCCCTTGAAAAGATTAGCAACAAACATAGAGAATCTATTTAGTAAAGGAGTAAAAGAGCTTGAGTTTGTTGATGACGAGTTTTTTGGGGGCAGAACTACGATATATCAGGAACGTGCTCGGATGATAGCGACAATAATAAAAAAGTTGGGGGATAAATATGGCTTCCAGCCCTCTTATCGAGTGTTCTCAAACCCTCTCATTATTTCTCGAAGCGGAGACACTTTACGCAACGAACAGATGAAGGATCTTTTAGCGTATATGAAAACCTCTGGGTTAGTTCGAGTATACATCGGTATTGAGTCCGGATCCGTTGAACAACGCATAAGATACAATCGAAAGGAAAATTTGGAGGATTGTGTCTTAGCGCTCAATGTTCTCAGGGAACTTGATGTAGACATAGATGCTGGGTTTATTATGTTCGATCCTGAGATGAGTCTTGATGATATAGAAAACAACATCAATTTCTTCAAGGATAATTCAATGATATATTGTAATACATGGCCATTTAGTCCTATCATCCTCTCTCTGGATACTCCGCTGACAAATCGTTTGCTGCAGCAAGGGCATATTACATCGGCAGATATGTCAATAAATACCTTCTCATATCAATATAGTTTCATTCACGATGACGTTCAAAGTATATTTACTGCAATTCAAGAGCTAGCGAAGGAAACAGCGAAGGTGTTTCAGATGTTGAAATATGCAACGAAGGAACACTTTGGGTCTGTGAATCAAACCGAAAAAACACAATTTTGTTGGTCTTGTGTACGTCTCAACGCTTTGATTTACATTGACGCTATGGAACAGATGATAGAATCAATTCGTCAAAACTCATCAGTCGACGGGGCGGTAAAAGTGGCACGAATGAGACTGTGGGCGTTGCTTGAGGAAATCTACAACAAACTGCCCTTATTCGAAGCGGATGCGTACATAGATAAACTGAAACATAATCTTCACGCGGCCATGGAGATTACTCGCTCAAGAATAGAGTCATGCCATTAGAATAACTATAGTATTTCGGCGTGTTGGTGGATGACCAAGATCAGTCTAGCAACTGAAAAAAGATCTTTCTTGGGCGTTCATCAACATGCCATTTTACAAATAGCAATCTATATCACATAGAAAGGAAGTTCACCATGGTCATTACTATCGTAAGCGATATTTCATTCTTTTTATTACATGCCTCAAATCAAATAACCCCTGACAACATGAACAAACTGCTAGATGCAAAGCCTAATATGCTCATTGTAGAAACTTCCTGCCTATCTGATTTTTTGTTACAGTACACGTATTCAGAATTGATTTTTATACTTCAAAGCGCTCATAATGTATGCGAACGGACCATACTAATCAACAATGATGCCGGTTTTGGCATTGAAGGCCTTGTGGCATATTTCGATCAGCTTGTTACCGCAGAATGGGTTCCACTTGATGCATATACGCTTGTTGATGTTCGCAATTCTGATTGTGTGTATAACAAGCTCTATAAGCGTATTTATGCGCTATGGCATCGTGAGATCGATATAGATTCTTGTGTATCATTACTTGTAAGCTGTCTCTATCAGGAGCACTTTATTGATGATAGAAAATCCATAGATAAGGCCAGAACAGTTATGCGTAGAAGAATGCTCCACAACAAACCATTAGTGGAATATTTCGGCATACCAAGCCAAAGTAAAGCTGTTTCCATGCTACTCTGCACTAATAGGAATGATCCATTGATTCTCGCCAACATCGAAAAAAACTTATCTCGTATAACTTCTCCAGATTATGAGTTGATTTTACTTCTACACAATAGTAAAATTCCTATCTCAACATGGGCTAATCGCCTCAGCAAATACTGCGATATTAAAGCGAGGTATGTCGATGAATCTTTAATTCTGGGAGAATGCTTAAATCTCGGCGTTTCTATGTGTAAAAATGAATACATTACTAAAGTTGACGATGATGACGTATATTTTCACAACTATTTGACTGATTTAACAGATATTTTTGATTACACAAATGCAGATATAGTCGGAAAAAGGTCGGTTTATCTTCATTTTGCCCAAGAAAAACGTTATGCAGTAGACAAACCAGGATTGGAGAATTGTTATGTAGAGACAGTAAAAGGTGCGACTATCACTTTTAGAAGGAGCCTATTTAACACAATACAGTTTCAACCACGTTTTGGAGAAGATAGGAAACTGTGTAAAGATGCGATGGAAAAGGGGTTGACTGTTTACGCGGGAGACAGATATAATTTTATAGTCACTAGACATGCGCAAGGAAACGAGAGGTTTAATGATGAAATACTTGCTAGAAGATGCCATTTCACTAACCATACAGAACAAACCATACTATCTGATGTTATAGTATAAACATTGCAACATATTTTAGATCGGAAGGTGAAATAATGTCGTTTTCATGGGAATCTTGGCAAGCAGTACATCAGTCGCTTAGGTTTATCCTCAGGAGCCATTCTTTCGTTCGTATAGATAGGTGGGCTGATGCTGGCAGAAATATCTACCTATCACCTTACTTTAACTACTTCAAGCCAGAGTATGTGATATCATCCTCTGGGTCTATATCTTTGGAACATGACAAAATTCATGTTATATCTTATGAACATGAATTTGGCTTACGTCAAGCAAATATTGAAGATTGGTGCGTGTCAAAGCTACGAGAAATCCGACATCGCACAAGTAGACCTCTACTCATCTTGCCTTTTGCGTCCTCAGAACAGCTTGAATTTTCGCTGGAGAATGACTTCCTTCTGCAGAACTGCTATTCTATATCTTCAAGTTGTGAGAGCAAGCAGCTATTTTCAGAGATACTTACGAGGTCGGGAGTAAGTAGCGCACGCATACCAAAAACAATATTATTGAATGACACACATTATACTTACGAAGATATTGCGCGTACGCTCAAGATTCCATTTTTTGTCCAAACCCAATCCAGAGGTGGGAAAGGTACATATCAAATTAAATCAGCTAAGGACTATTCTGCGCTACCAAATAATAATGCTGTCAAAGCAACCGAGATGATAAGCGGTAATGTATACAACTTTACTGCTGTAATCATGCCAAAGCACAATTCGTCGGAATGTAATGTAATAGCTTATGCGCCTAGTTTTAAACCAATGAATATATCAAAACTTGGAGGAGGACATTTTTCAAGTGTAGGCAATGAATATTTTCCCCACATAGAATGTGCAAATGACATTATTCAAGATATAGTGCGCATTGGCAATCACTTATACAAAGAATATAATTACCTTGGATTGTTTGGTTTAGATATAATCATTGACAAGAGCAATTACCATTTTATTGAGATTAATGCTCGCTGTCAGGGAACAACTGAAGTATCTGCTGCTACCTCGGAGTTGTTAGGTGAAATACCGGCAATTGTCCTGCATACTCTGGCCCTGTTTAAGGTGAATCCATTAACAGATGAAGAGGTAAGGTTCCATAATCATCATTTGGCACAAAAGTTAACATGTCAAAGAAGCAATCATCCTTTCTATATTAAGATTAAAGCAAAAAAGGATCTATCCTTTATTGCCTCCTCTGTATGTAGAACAGGGTTATATGAGTACAACCAGAATGATACGTTTTATATATCGACATCGCCGAAGACACTAAGCGGCAATGTTGACATGTGTAGATTTGTGCTATCTAATGTCCCTTCATGTAGTATAAAAATAGAAAAGAATATGGATATATGTATGTTAGAAGGCATCGTTGAAAATGGTCATGTGTTTGAGTCCGACGCCTCTCTCAGTGCGATAGGGGATAAATTAGTAGATCACGTATATAATATCGTTTCTCATGCTTGTTTATCGTAAAGCGCAATTATGCGCAGATATATTAATTTTTCCCACTAACGCAAAAGGAGCTATGGTGTTACAGCAGCACATTGATTAGCATACATCAGAAAACGAGAAATTTTGCGGCGTTCGTTTTCATACGATTTTTTGTCGGTCACTGCACCGGTACGGAGGCCAATATGGATAAATATGCATATGCTGACGAACTTGGTTTTATTGTTATCAAGCCAGATAGCTTTATAACAGGAGTAGCGAAATCGATCCTTGACTATTTTCAAGGCGCAGGTTTCGAAATGAGAGCATATTCCTTCATAGAAAACATAACCCAAAGCGATCTTGAGAAAATGCATTCCAACTTCACTTTTCATAATAGCACTCGGAATTTCTATTGGTGGATGATATCAGAACAATCAAGGTATGCACCTTATCTAGGCATTGTTGTGTCAAACAGCAGTTCTGAAAATTGCTTAAAGCAATTGAATAGATTAAAAGGAGACACAGATCCATTATTCTATAACCATATCGGAATTCGACAAACTATGCGTGGCATTAATAAATGCATGAACTGTGTACATGTTCCAGATGATATTGACAAAATGCTGGTTAATCTCAGAGCGTTTTTCAGCGACGAGCAAATAAACGACATAATGAATGGTAGCACATTTGGGAACATACATTATTGGCATGCTCATTTTGAATATTTAACAAAATGGTATGACGGAAAAGTCGCACATCGATTTATGGACATAATTCTGAAATCAAAGATCGATATCTTATCTTCTCTCTACAAAATACGCAACCGGAAGATAGATGAGTATGCACAAATCTGTTTCAATAGACTAAGCGGAGAAGAATATATGATGGAAACATTCCTCCTCGAAAACGATATGGATCTTCGGGTTATTTCGTCAATCGCAGATGGTTTTTATACTGACGACAGTCTAACTTATGATGAAAAGCTCCAACTTCAAAATGCCTGTAGAGCAATCGAAATACTTAGCAATACTCATCGGTATACGCACCTGAGCGAAAGTGATGTCTTATTGTTGCAATTGTGCGGGGTCAAATTGTATCCATTAGATTGGCTAATCCTAAAGGGTTCAATGCTTCAATGGCCTTTGTCCTAATTATTACTCAAAAGCGCATACACCAAATAGGAGGTGCAAAATGTGATCCGTTGTCTTTCAATAGTAAAGCATGCCTATAGGTCTAACTCTGCATATAGAGTTAACATTGTAATTAATATAGTTAGTGCATTGTCTTCCCTATATATTATGATAGCAATTTGGAATGCTCTGTATAGTAAAGACATTAGTCACACACACCCCCTTGAACAGACCGTTACATATACCATTCTTCAATCTGCAATCTTTTCTGCGTTCCACCTATATCCCGGAAGACGAATCGCGCAGTCAGTATACAATGGTAATATCGCAATCGACCTCCTGCGTCCCGTTCCTCTACTCGGCCTTCACTATGCCCATGAATTAGGTAACAGGTTGTTTCGTTGGGTTACACTGTCTATTCCGACAGTAATTGTCGCTAGTATCTCATACAGCATATTGCCTCCTTATAGTGCAGCCTGCTTGTTAGCCTTCCTTGTTACTAGTATTTTGGGAATTGCTTTATTTTCACTTTTTGACTGCATAGTATCTTATACTGCCTTTTGGATAGTTGACAATTGGTATGTCAATTGGTTTGAAGGTGGAATCATTGCTTTTTTCGGTGGTACAACGGTACCCCTGTGGTTTTATCCCAAACGTCTTCAAGGTTTGTTAGATGCTCTACCTTTTAAATATATGTCCTATTCATCAATCGACATATATCTTGGCAATGTAGATGCGAGCGGTATTTTCAGGGTGCTATATACACAATCTTTCTGGATTTTGCTCTTCATATGCATAGAAAGAATCATCTGGTTGCAAGCAAAAAAGAAGCTGGTTGTAAACGGGGGGTAAGTTACAATGTTGACCTTACTAAGCAAATTCGTTGTTGTTCGATGGAAATCAAGAACAAGATACCCTGTTTCGTTTATATTGGGTATTGTTGGTCAATGGGTTAGCTATGGACTTGAATTTGCCAGCATGTGGATTGTGCTATCGTCATTTGAGTTACTTGGAGAATGGTTGCCACATCAAGTCATGGCGCTATATTCATTGAATTTATGCTGCTATGCTGGTGGGGCGAGTATTGCCTATGGAGCGTCTCGCAGTCTGCCAATCATGGTGAAAGATGGTATTATTGATGAACTCATCATAAAGCCACTAAATTCACTAATATACCTTATGTTATCTAATATAAGCATCAGCTATATTTCCCATTTTACACTTGGCGTCTTTGGTGTTGTACTCAGTTGGATCATTCAAGGTATACACTTTAGCATATCTAATCTATTGCTGCTGATTCTGTTCATTTTGAGTGGTTCTGTAATTCATGCTTCGCTAATGATTCTATCGGCCATACCTAGCATTAAGATGGTTGGTAACATATCGTTGACCGCTTTCTATACTCAAGTAAGAGAGTTTATGTATTATCCGTTATCTATATTTAGCAAACCGCTACAATTCCTCTTTACATTCATCATACCTTGTGCGTTTATTAGCTTTTATCCCACCTCGCTGATGTTTGAAATCTCTGCAGATAACTTCACAGGAGGATGGATTGCGTTCTTCTCGCCCGTGGTGGCCACCCTACTCGCTGTGATTACCCTATCCGTTTGGAAAATCACTATCGCCGCCTATCAAAGCAGTGGCAACTAATCTTCAAATTACTTTACTTCATTATGGAGGTGCCACATGGAACATATTAGAGTCGATAGCATAACTAAGACATATCTTGTTAAGCAACGGGCATCCGGAGTCCTTCAGGGGGTTAAGAGTTTCTTTCATCCGACATATAATACTATAGATGCTGTTAAAAATGTTTCGTTTAGTGTTAAACGTGGAGAAATTGTTGGATACATAGGCCCGAATGGAGCAGGTAAATCGACAACATTGAAACTTCTATCTGGTATATTAGTCCCGTCAGATGGCAAATGCTTTGTCAATGGACTTGAACCGTACGTTCACAGAAAGGCGTGCGCATTGAAAATGGGGGTTGTCTTTGGTCAACGAACACAACTACTCTGGGATTTGCCTGTTTTGGATGCTTTGGATTTGCAACGCCATCTGTACCGTGTATCAAAGCCAGCTTATCATCGCAATCTGGATCTTCTTATTGAACTGTTAGACATGTCAAGTTTTATGAATCAGCCGGCACGCCAACTTAGTTTAGGACAGAAAATGCGTGCTAATCTTGCAATGGCTCTTATCTACGAGCCAGAGGTGCTATTCCTTGATGAACCTACTATAGGGCTTGACATACTAGCCAAAGATACCATACGACGTTTTCTGAAAACAATTAACAAAGAATTGGCAACGACCATTATGCTTACCACCCATGACATGGGCGACGTCGAAGCTTTATGCAGCCGATTAATCTTCATCGATCATGGTTCGTTGCTTTATGACGGAAGCCTAGAATCATTTGTCCACACATATTCTTCCGGATATACCCTGCGAGTAGAATTTGCGGACACAGTAATTACGAAAGTGCCGGATACAGAAGTAGTCGCCCAAAGTGGAAATCGTGTTGATTTCCACGTCAAAGATCATAGCATTCGCCCTGGATCTCTTCTCAGATACTTGACTAATAGTGCAGACATTGTCGATGTTGCCGTTGTCAACAATAGCATAGAAGATATCCTTCGCCGATTGTATAGAAAATAAAGAACAAGTATTTCATGGACGCACATTGACAGTAAGCGTCAAATATCTACGCGGCTGTACTAAAGTTTGCTGACATGGTATGCTAACTTCCTAGGATTAGAGTGAGTTTAGTTTTTTCAACACGAGATTCGTCACGAAAAAACTAAACAATACTAAAGGGGAGGAAGTTATCATGGACGCCACGACTGTTGAAATCAGATACCAGCGTTGGGTACAGGTCATTCAGGATTGGAACAGGAGCGGCTTGTCCAAGCGGGAATACTGCCAGCAGCATGAGATCAGCGAAAAGCAGTTTTATTACTACCAGCGTCGAATCCGTGCGATCATTGCTGAGCAGGGTGAGCGGCCAGCATTACCGGAAGGCAGTTTGGAGATGACAACATGCTCTGCAGGGCAGCAGAGCGCTCGTCCTCAGATCGTAAAGCTTCGGTTTCCGGGGATGGCTCAGGAAAATGACTTCATGATCAACTTCAGCGTGAACGGGATGAACTTCTCTGTTCCAGAGAATATCCCGGCACCTTTCCTTGCAAAACTCCTGGAGGCGGCGAGCCATGGTTCTCGCTGAAGTCAAGGTGGACAACATCTACATTGTCTGCGGCTATACTGACATGCGGAAATCCGTCGCTGGGCTTTCAACCATTATTGTCCAACAATTTGAAATGCGGCCTGACGAACATAGCATGTTCCTCTTCTGCGGGAAGCATGCGGATCGCATGAAGGCCCTTATCTGGGAAGGCGACGGGTTCCTTATGCTGTACAAGGTTCTTATTGGCTTCCGCTACCAATGGCCGCGCAATGCAAGCGAGGTTGTGGCTTTAACCCGGCCGCAGTATCATCGCCTTTTGGAGGGGTTGGCTATCGAGCAGAAACGATTTCCGTTGCCGAAAGATTTAGTGTAAAAACTTGAAAGACCAAAAGGAGTTTTGGCCTCCGTGTCGAATACATACAGTAAAAAGAACGACAGGAGGTGCTGGTATGACGCGGCCGGATTTCACCGGGATTAGTCCGGATGTTGCTGAATACATCACCTCACTGGAACAGGATACAGTACAAAAGCAGCAGGAGCTGGGACAGCGGGATGAACGCATTGCCCAGTTGGAAACCCGTGTTGCAGATATCATGCAGATGCTCCAGAATCTGCAGCGGCTCTACTTTGGCAGGAAAAGCGAGAAAATCCGTATTCCCGCCATGGAGGACGGAGTCGTACAGTTGAGCATTTTCGGTCAGGAAGAACTGGCTCCCGCCCCACAGCCTGTTGAAGTTGAGACCATTGAAGTCTCAGGCCACAGGCGAAAGAAGAAGCGAACGCAGGAAGAGATTATTGCTGAGCTTCCCATCGTTATCCATGAGCACAAGATTCCAAAGGATGAGCTTTCTTGTCCTCGCTGCGGGAATGAAGAGCTGGAGTACATCGGCAAGGAACTCGTTTATACTGAATATGTACGGGTTCCTGCCCACGTCGACCGGCATGATCATTATATAGAGAAATATGCCTGCCACGCTTGCGAAGAAGGCACTGGCGCATGTGAGAACTGCGCACATGCTGGAACTGACGCCTGTAAGACCTGTGCGGACAGGCCCAGGACAGTCATCATTACGGGCAAACTGCCGGAGGAATACCGACATCCCTTCATCAAGGGAAGCAAGGCAAGCAGCTCTATCTTTTCACAGGTTCTCTACGAGAAGTTCGAGCTGGGACTCCCGGAATACCGCCAGGAAAAGGAATGGGAGCGGCTTGGGTTTCCTCTTTCCAGGCAGATCATGAGTAACTGGATTCTGCGGGCCGACAAGGACTACATGCAGCCTCTGGCAGCCTACATGCTGAAAACCGTGAAGGAAGGATCCAATGTCGTGAACTGCGATGAAACGCCTGTGAAGGTACTTGATGAGAAAACCGAAAACGGCAATCTCAAGAAGTGTCATATGTGGGTGGTTCGATCCGGGAAGTACGAGCCAAAGCAGCTGGTGGTGTTCAACTACCGCCCATCCAGAGCTGGAAAGGTTCCTACAGGGATTCTGGCAGGATATAACCACTACTTCATCTGCGACGGCTATTCTGGCTACAATGATCTCGGGAGAGGCGCGATACGCTGCGGCTGCTGGGCTCATCTGCGGCGAAAGTTTTATGATTCAATCCCAAAACACAATATGGATCTTCCCAGTCTCGGCAGGGAAGGCGTGAGATATTGTGACCGGCTTTTCCGAATAGAGGAAAGACTTGAAAATGTCGGTGCGGATGAGCGACTGCGGGTTCGTCGTAAGGAATCGCTTCCCATTGTAGAGGAGTTCTATGCCTGGCTCAATTCGCGTGATCCGGCATATAAAGGCCAGAAAGAAGCCATTACCTATGCCCGAAATCAGAAGGCGGAGCTCACGCGTTTTTTAGAGGATGGCCGCATCCCCATTTCTAATAACACCGCCGAAAACGCTATCCGTCCATTTGTGATTGGCAGGAAGAATTGGCTCTTCTGCAAGTCTAATGACGGCGCTGTTGCTGCGGCGGATGCTTACAGCCTGGTCGAGACTGCCAAGGCCAACGGCCTTGATGTACTGAAATACCTGAATTATGTATTTCGGATAATTCCGATGGCAGATGGTAATTTCACAGATGATTTCCTCGAGAGCCTTATGCCTTGGAACGAAGCTGTCAGGATAGAGTGTCGGCGCGGTTATATTTGACGCTTACCATTGACACATCCGCCGTTACGTGATAATATTGTTATATAGAAAGTAGTGGCAAGGGAGGCATGACAATGTTTAGTTATCAGGATGCTTATTCCACGGTAAAAGAGTATGGTCAAGAGCATGTACTTCAGTTCTACCATCGTCTTTCGCAAAGGCAAAAAGATGAATTGTTGGATGATCTGCAGTCGATCAGTTTTGAGTCTCTTCCCTTTGCTCCACCCGTATACTCTAGCGATGACGCAGATGAGTATAGTGTATTAGATGCTTGTGACATACAAAAAATAAGCCTTAATAAAGAAACCTATGAAGCCACGGGCTACAGTTTAATCAAGGAAGGGCAGTTAGCTGTTTTGATTTTGGCCGGAGGAGAGGGATCGCGTCTAGGATTCGATCACCCTAAAGGCATGCTAAATGTAGGAACGAGTAGACCTTTGTATCTTTTTGAAATACTATTCAATAGAATTGCCGAAGTCTCTAAAGCCGTTAATAGATGGATACCAATTGTTATTATGACGAACCCAGTTCGACACTCAGAAATAATCCGGTTTTTCGAAGAACATTCATATTTCAGCTACAGTAAAGAGCATGTATTCTTTTTCGCTCAAGATCTTCTTCCTGCTATCGATTATGAAGGAAAGATCATTATGAGGACTCCAAATCGGCTTGCTATGTCTCCGGATGGCAACGGGCACTGGTTTAAAAAAATGGAAGAGACTGGACTATTATCAAAATTGAATTATCTTGGCGTCAAGTGGATGAATGTAGTTGCAATTGATAACGTATTGCAGCAACCAGCTGACCCGACCTTTTTTGGCGCAACATATTTAAGCAAAAGAAAATGTGGAGCCAAAGTTGTGGCCAGAGCATATGCTACAGAAAAAGTTGGGGTTTTATGTAACCACAATAGTCGCCCTTCTATCGTAGAATATTTTGAAGCTGAATCTATAATGCATGAAACGCTTGATTCCGGTGTATTAAAATACAGATATGGGGTAATTCTCAATTACCTTTTCGATCTCCACGAACTCAAAAGGGCAGATGCCTCCCATATGCCTATTCACTTAAGCAAAAAAAAGATACCTTTCTGCAACGCTCAGGGAGAAACAGTAGTTCCGCTTAAAGAGAATGGCTATAAAATGGAAACTCTCATTATTGATATGATTGAATTGCTTGGCAGTTGCCTCCCTTATGAGGTCATTCGAGATGATGAATTTTCGCCAATAAAGAATAGGACAGGTGTTGATTCGCTTGAATCTGCGCAACGTGTTCTCTTGGCGAAAGGGGTTATCTAAATGAGTTACGTAGAGTGTCCTTCTTTGTTATATCCTTTGCTTGAGAAGTTGCGGGAGTTAGAAGCTATTAGTGTACTCGCTATTATTGGATCATACGCCAAAGGTATCAGTACCCCTCAGTCAGACATTGATTTACTATTAATCGTCAATAATGGATTTGAAACAGACTCTTTGCAGACTGCGCTCCATCAAGTGTATGGTAATGTTACTCTATCAACCGCTGATGATGTTTATCAAGCTACGATTAGCGGGACAACTGTTAGTTTTGCTGTCAGATCGAAACAATTCATATGCCATCTCAAAGCGCTAACTATCGGTTGTCTCGCTCCTGTTGAAATCAGGCCATGGGTCATTGGAGGCAATATTCCAGAGGTGTTAATAACTGACATAAAAAGTTCCATCATCCTAATAGATAGGGAAGGTGAATTTGGCCAACTATCAAAGTTGCTCCTGAATGGTTATCCTAAAAGTATGAAAAGTATGGCGATCCTTCATCTCTCAAAAGAATTAACTCAAAAGGCATGTCTTGTAATAAATACCGAGAATCCAGTATTGAAAGTAATAGGCTTTTATGAGGTGTTGATTCAGTATGTCCGCATAGTATCCTTGCATTATAACATTATGAATTTCGGGATCAAGCATTATTTCAAAAGACAAGGAGGTGAAATTGGCAACATAATTAATAAACAGTATTTCACATCTCCTATTGTCGACCCAGTCATTATCAATACCGAACTCAGTAATATGATTAGAGAAGTGGAGGTATATGCTAGTGAATACTAACTACAATTGGCCGTCTGATATACCAAAATCTGTGGATAACGTTTTCAATACGGGCATCACTATTTTGAAGGAAAAATATGGTGCTCTTTCACAAGATACTGACAGCTTGTATAGCAGGATATGCGTAGGTAATTCGCTCTTGTCATTAGAGCCATTTCGCGGTTGCCCTCTTTCTTGTGCATACTGCATGGCCAACAATGATCTGCGTAGTCTGAAATGCGAGGCGTACGAAGAAGAACAACCGAATAGTATCAAACAGTTAATTGTTCGAAAACCAGAGCGGTTATTTAGTTCGATCGATTTGGTCGACGCCCTTGTTAAGCATCCCGCATTTATACCACATAAGTCTATAATTGGCTTCGGTACCGGTTCTACAGAGTTCTTCCTTCCAGGAGTCGGCGATGAAATGTGGCAAGGAGTATCTCACCTTAGAGAACTGGGATATAATAATCCGATATGGATTATCTGTAAGAGCTTCCTTGACACAGGCAGAGAGGATGTTTGGGCTGAACGCCTTTCTCAAGCAGCATGTAACTCGAAAGTGATTCTTTCCATATCTGACGTCGCAGCCAGTAGTGAAGTGGAGCCCTACCAAGTGGATCGTTTTGCGGCTTTTAGTTTTGTATCCGATTTGGCAAAATACAATTCCAATATCGTTGTTAGTCACCATTTGAGGCCGTTTGTTCCAGAAACTGAGAATGGCGCAGATGAGGTTAGGACATTAGTAAGACGAAGTTCGAAATATGTTAGTAGTATTTGCGTCGGTGGCCTCCGTATTGATCCAGGTATGATGATATTTTGGCAAAAAGCCGGAGATCTTAAGAAGGAGCTAAAGCCAGGCGACCAAGAAAAAATACTCGACATCGATTTAGCTTCCATAGCCATTGATGAGTTGAATAAGATGCATCTTGATATTCCCGTCTTCACAAGATCTTCTGAAATGTTGTCACACTATCTGCATAAGGCAGATTTCAACCTGTATCGATATAGGACACGTAAAGATTGTTTCCTATTTGTCCCACCAGACGTTATCAAGCAAGTCGAATACAATTGCGGTAAAAGCATTTGCAAGGTCATGCGTGAACTATCCATCTCAATAGGGCTTCAAGATCTTTCCTTCTCAGTTGACAACGGGAAAATATACATAAGCCAACCGCTTAAGTATCAGGAAGAACGAGCATTGATCCACGCAATCGGTCATTCAGAGATTCTACCATAGAGCATGCCACCAGCTTGTTGTTCCACTTGATAGACGATTATCGTAGTGATTGGTTATGATGTTACATAAATTCATCATATCAATGTTGTAGATTGAACATAACCGTCAAATAATCGTAACTGTCAGATAATCCCTCGTGAGAACTGTGTAAGCGTCAAATAATCCGTCGTGAAATATCGCGCCATACAGCTAGATAGCGCGATATCTCACTATCTACAAGAAAGCCTGTAAGCGTCAAATAATCGCTCGTGAGATGTAGCAAGACGTCCCAAGACATCGGGGGGGGGTATCTTGGGATGTCTCAAGATATCCAGAGAAGGAACATGGCCAGCAGAATAATCTGCTGGCCGCACCCAATTAAGAAGGGATGGAATGTGTGCGGTTCCGAATCGGATAGAGGATTAGATAGTCCACCGCAGGCATGGGCGGAATGACTGTTGAAACAGGGTAAGAGGGCTGTTCGTTCTGAGCAACAATCTTGCAGCGGGGATACAGCTTGCGAATGTGGTTTCGGATCAGAAAACCAGAGATCGTAATTTCACGAACCGGAACTGTGCGGTGCAAATCACCAAGCAGGATAGCGGCGCGAAGCAAAGCTTCCATGTAGTTACCTTCCATACGTTCTTTTGTATTCATCATTCAGGCCTCCTCTTCAATGACGATCATCAGTTCTTCCATTGCAGCGCCCAGAAAGACAGCGCAGCGATATACAATTCTGGCAGATGGATCATACTTTCTTCCTGCTTCCAGATCGCGGATATAGCGTTCCGTTGTATCTGCTGCCATAGCCAGTTCGGCTTGTGTTTGTTCATGGCCTTTCTCAGCATCTGCATCTTCGGACCATCCAGCATTACCATTTCATTCACCTCCCTTGTAACCGGTCAATAAACCACACCTGCCAATGAACTCGAAGTTATGAGATAATGTGTCTAACAAGTCGGATAGAATCTAAGCGAATCCAAGCGAATCTAGCCGACAGGAAGAGACACAGGAGGCGGCGAGATAATGGGAGTACAGGCAATGAAGCATGCAGCGTTACTGCAGGCGTGGTCAGGACGGATTGCGGAGTGTCGTTCAAGTGGAAAGACAGTAAAAGCATGGTGCGAAGCCGAAGGAGTATCAATCAAGACATATTATTACTGGGAAAAAAGGATCGTCGCGGAGGCCAGCCAACAGGCGAATCTCCCAGTGACAACGCAAGGCAGTTTGTTGATGCGGGTGAACCCGGAGACATTGTCAGGTGGGGATGCAGGGAGCAGCGAGGCCTGTTTCACAATCCGACATGGTAAAAGCACCATCACTCTGCCAGTCGGGAGCAGTGTAGAAACCATTGCCGACCTGGTGAAGGCGCTGAACCGGTATGCTTGACTACAGTCGGGTGCAAAGCTACTACATCGCCTGCGGATACACCGACATGCGTAAGCAGATCGATGGGCTCGTAGCCGTGGTGGAGTTACAGTTCAAGCAGAATCTGGACGAGACATCCATCTTCCTGTTCTGCGGACGACGGGCGGATCGGATCAAAGCACTGTACTGGGATGGCACAGGGTATGTGCTGTTGTACAAGCGGCTTGTAGAGAAACGCTTCCAATGGCCACGGAACGAGCAAGAGCTGAAGCTGCTGACGAAGCAGGAATTTCGGTGGCTCATGGAGGGGCTGTCCATCGTGCAGAAGAAGGCATTCGAGCCGGGAAAACCGGGCACTGTGTGCTGAGGACCATATGTTAATCTTCTGAGAACCCGAAAAACCAAAAGGAAATGCCGCCGCATTGTCGAATTATACAGGTATAAGATCCGGGAGGAAGGCGGTGAGCAGTGTGGAGGAAGTAACCATGCCCAAAGAGGCATTCGACGCGATCATGGAGCAGCTATCCACACTGCAGACTACGGTAGATCGGCTCACCGCCATCATTGAGGAGAAGAACCAGATCATCCTGAACCAGAATCGGGCACGATTCGGGCAGAGCAGTGAGAAGCGGACGTATCTCCTTTGCGACGGACAGCTGAGCCTGTTCGAGCAGGCTGGCGATGGCATCACAGACAAGACTCCGGATGAGGCCGTCTCAAAAGAGAAAGAGGTCTCTGTGGCGGCGCACAAGCGGAAGCCGAAGCGCACGCTGGAAGAGCTCTGCGTGAACATTCCGGAGGAAGAGGTTCTGGTGGATCTTCCGGAGCAGGAGAAATTCACGTCAGACGGCCGTCCATTGAAGTGCATCGGCACAGACGATGTGCGGATCGAACTGGTGCGAGAGCCGAGCCGAGTGTACAAACGGGTCTACCGCTGTAGGGTCTACGCCGATCCCGGAGCAGAAGCAGAGACCGGGAAAGCCGACATCCGGCGGCCCCATATTCCGGCGCCACTGCTTCCGGGCAGTTATGCGTCAGCCTCCGTCGTCACGGACGTCATCGTGAAGAAGTACGCGGACGCACTGCCGCTGTACCGGCAGGAGCAGATGTGGAAACGGCTGGGGGTTGACCTGAAGCGAAATACGATGGCAAACTGGGTCATCCAGACGGCGGAGACCTATCTGAAGCCATTCAGCGACGCATTCCTGGCTGAATTGCTCCGGCAAGCGGTGATCCACGCGGATGAGACGGTGGTACAGGTGAACAAGGAGCCCGGCCGGGATGCCACAGCGGAATCCCGCATCTGGGCCTATGCCTCATCCAAACGGGCTGAGCGGCAGATCCGATATTTTCGCTATGAGCAGAGCCGCAAGGGTGCCTGCGCGGAGAAGGTGTTGGGCGGTTACACCGGAGTGGTGATTTCAGATGGCTACAGCGGCTACGGCATTCTGAGTGACGCCACCCGCGCAGGCTGCTGGGCTCACGCCCGACGAAAATGGGTAGAAGCCATGCCACAAGGTGCAACCCAGGAGAATGCTCTGGCGACGAAAGGACTGGAATACTGCAGCCGACTTTTTGAAATGGAGCAAAAGCTGGAAAATCTGACAGACAAGGAACGTCTGGAGCAGCGCCGGCTTCTTTCCAGACCCATTATTGACGAATACTATACCTGGCTGCAAACCATATTCAAACCGGCAGGCAAGCTAAAGAAGGCGATTGTCTACTCCCTCAACCAGCGGGAGTACCTTTGCGCGTTCCTTGACCACGGCGAGATTGAAATCAGCAACAACCAAGTGGAAAACGCTATCCGCCCGATTGTGGTCGGACGGAAAAACTGGCTGTTCTGTGATACCCAGGCCGGAGCCAACGCCAGCGTCGTCATCTTCACCTTGTTGGAAACCGCCAAGGCGAACGGCCTGAACCCGGAGGCTTATCTGAATCATCTTCTTACGGTGTTGCCAGAACGGTTCACCGCTGATCCACATGCAGTTATTGACGATCTGATGCCTTGGAACCATGAGATGCAGCGTAAGCGTCAAAAACAACTACGTCTGTGCTAAAGCAATCTCTTGTGATAAGCTAACCTTCTAGGATTAGAGATAGTTTAGTTTTTTCGACACAGGATTTGTCACGAAAAAACTAAACAAAACTAAATCAGGGAGGAAGCTATCATGGATGGAAAGACCGTCGAGATCAGATATCAGCAATGGGTACAGGTCATCCAGGACTGGAGCAACAGCGGCCTGTCCAAGCGTGATTACTGTCAGCAGAATGGAATCGACGAAAAGAAGCTGTATTACTACCAGCGTCGGATCCGCAGTATAATTGCGAGTCAGAGAGAGCAGCAGGCATTGCCGGAAGGCAGTTTGGGTTTTTCGCCGGTTGCGATTTCCGCAGGGCATGAAAGCGGTCGACCCCAGATCGTGAAGCTCCGGTTTTCCGGCATGGAGCAGGCGGACAGCACTCTTGTCAGTTTCAGTGTGAATGGGATGAACTTCTCTGTTCCCGAGAACATCCCATCTTCATTCCTGGCAAAGCTCCTGGGGGCGGCAAGTCATGGTACTTGCTGAGCTTAAGGTAGACAACATCTACATCGTTTGCGGCTACACCGATATGCGGAAATCCATCGCAGGATTGTCGGCAATCATTATCCAACAGTTCCAGATGCGTCCCGATGAACACAGCATGTTTCTTTTCTGTGGGAAACGGGCAGATCGGATGAAGGCGCTTATCTGGGAAGGCGACGGTTTTCTCATGCTGTATAAGGTTCTTATTGGTTTTCGCTACCAATGGCCGCGTGACGCGAAGGAAGTGCTGACGCTCACCTCGCCGCAATACCACCGTCTATTGGAGGGACTGGCAATCGGGCAAAAACGCTTTCCGCTGCCAAAGGATGTAGTGTAAAGTCCTTGAAAAATCGTGATTTTCCAAAAGGATCCCTGCCTCCGGGTGTCGAATATATACTGTGAAAAGCGACGGGAGGTGTGGATATGAAACGGCCGGATTTCACCGGGATCAGCCCGGATGTTGCCGAATACATCACCTCTCTGGAAGATCGTATTGCAGACATTACGCAGATGCTTCAGAACCTGCAACGGATGTACTTCGGCAGGAAAAGCGAGCGGATACGCATACCTGCCATGGAAGATGGTGCCGAGCAGTTGAGCATGTTCAGCCAGAAGGCGGAAGAACCAGTGCCTGTCCCCGCACCTCAAACGGAAGAACCTGCAACAGAGGAAGTTACCGGTTACAAGCGGAAGAAGAAACGCACACAGGAAGAGATCATCGCCAACCTGCCCGTGGTTGTACATGAGCATACCATACCGCAGGACGAACTCCGGTGTTCGCGCTGCGGGAATGAAGAACTCGAATACATCGGCAGGGAACTGGTCTATACGGAATATGTGCGCGTTCCCGCCCATGTAGACCGGCACGAACACTATGTGGAGAAGTATGCCTGCCACGCCTGTGAGGATGGAACAGAGGCGTGCAAAGACTGTGATCACGCCGGGACAGAAGCGTGCGGGCAGTGCCCCAACAAACCGCGCATGGTCGTCATTGCCGCCAGACTGCCGGAGGAATTCCGCCATCCACTGATCAAGGGAAGCAAAGCAAGCAGTTCCATCCTTTCGCAGATCATCTACGACAAGTTCGAACTGGCGCTTCCGGAATACCGACAGGAAAAGGAATGGGAGCGTCTGGGTTTTCCGCTGTCCCGCCAGACCATTAGCAACTGGATCCTCCGGGTCGACAGGGACTATATGCAGCCACTGGTGGCATACATGCTGAAAACGGTAAAGACAGAATCCGATGTCGTGAACTGCGATGAATCGCCCGTGAAGGTGCTGGATGAGAAAACCGACGGCGGCAATCCAAAGAAGTGCCACATGTGGGTGGTGCGATCCGGGAAATACGAATCAAAACAGCTGGCCGTATTCAGCTATCGCCCATCCAGAGCCGGGGCGGTACCGGCAGGCATTCTGGCTGGATATGACCACTACTTCATCTGCGACGGGTATTCCGGGTATAACGATCTTGGCCGGGGAGCCATCCGCTGTGGCTGTTGGGCACATGTTAGGCGGAAGTTCTTTGACTCCATAACGAGCCACAACATGGAGCTTCCCAGTCTTGGCAGGGAGGGTGTCCGATACTGCGACAAGCTTTTCCGAATAGAGGAAAGGCTTGAGAAAGTTACCCCTGAAGAGCGCCTGCGTGCACGCCAGAAAGAATCGCTTCCGGTCGTGGAAGCATTCTATGCGTGGCTCGATACCCTGCAGCCTGCGCACAAAAACCAGAAAGACGCCATAACGTATGCCCGAAACCAGAGGAAAGAGCTTCTGCGTTTCCTGGATGATGGCCGGATACCTATCTCCAACAATGCCGCCGAAAATGCGATCCGTCCGTTTGTGGTTGGCCGGAAGAACTGGCTTTTCTGCAAATCCAATGACGGCGCTGTCGCGGCCGCGGATGCCTATAGTCTGGTGGAAACCGCCAAAGCCAATGACCTTGATGTCCTGAAGTATCTGAACTATGTCCTCAAACGCGTCCCGTTGGCAGATGGCAACCTTACGGATGAGTTCATCGAAAACCTTATGCCCTGGAACGAGGCCGCCATGGCTGAGTGTAAACGCGGCTATATTTGACGCTTACGATGCAGCGGGCTTTCATGCCCGAAATCTCAGGCGCGGATCATTGACCGCTTACGAATTGTCGCTATCTATCGCGATATCTCGATATCTAAAAAAAGACTCAGAAGTATCCGGTCAAACGGTACCACTGAGTCTTTTTGTATAAGGCTGTTATCGGCAAAGCTTCTGTAGCTGCTGATTCCATGGCGCAAGCATATCCAGGAAGTCACAGGAATACCGCCCACCAGCGCAAGGCATTTGCTCCAGCAGGTATTTCAGATATTTGTATGGATCCAGTCCGTTGGCTTTCGCCGTTTCCACAATGCTGTAGACTGCAGCACTAGCTGTGGCTCTGTTCGGCGTATTGCAGAACAGCCAGTTCTTCCGGCCCATCACGAATGGACGGATGGCGTTTTCATCCAGATTGTTCGAGATCGGAATCCGTCCATTCAGCAGGAAACTGCCGAGAATCTGCTTCTGGCCGGTGGCGTAGCCGACTGCCTTGCTCAGCGGTGAATTCCGCAGCGCGTCAATACTGCTGCACCATGTCCAGAATGCTTCCAGCACGGGTCGGCTTCGTTTTTCGCGTTCCGTCTGCCGTTCTGCCGGAGAAAGTCCTGCGAATTCACGCTCCAGCATGAACAGTTTTTCGCAGAATTCAAAGCCTTCCTTCGCTTTGCTGCCCTGTGCCTGTTCTCCGTTCGGATCGCTGCCGGGAATTGCTTCGAGAAATTTCCGGCGCACATGTGCCCAGCAGCCACAGCGGGTTCCATTTGTTACCTTGCTGTACCCTGCGTAGCCGTCCGTGACAAAGTATCCATCATACCCTTCGAGGAACTTCTTTGCATAGTCCCCGGAGCGTCCCGGCTGGTAGTCGAATAGAACAATCTGCTTCTCTTCATGTTCACCGCTCCGGTAGGCCCACATGTAGGACTCGCTGGTCGGCGTCCTTCCCGGCTCCTTCAGCACCTGTACTGTGGTTTCGTCGCAGTGCAGAACACTGCTCTTCAGTAGTTCCGTTTTCATATGCTTCCATAGCGGGGCAAAGTAGTCTCTGTCAACCGCCAGCACCCAGTTCGCCAGCGTTGCACGGTTCATCTTAAGGTCTGCTCTCTCCCAGTCCTGCACCTGCCGGTACATCGGAATGGCCATGACATATTTGTCGTACAGCACCTGTGCTACAGTACTGGCGCTGGCTATACTGTGCTTCAGTACGGGATATCTGTGTCCCTCCGGAACATCTGCCTTTACGAGAACCATTCCCGGTCTGTTTTCACATTTGGCACAGACATCCATGTCCGCACGTTCACAGCCTTCACACTCCGGCATACCATCTTCACAGCCGCGGCAGGCGTAGGTCGCGCGGTAATACTCGTAAACCTTTACCTGTGCAGGAATATATTCGCACTCCTTGCGGATATACTCCCTGCCGATTTTCTCAAGGGCATGTCCGCAGCGGCGGCAGACCTGCTCTTCTGCCGGGAGCTCGTATTCATGAATCTCCACCGGCAGCCCGTCCAGCAGTTCCTCACGGCTGCGTTTCCTGGCTCGCTTGTGCGATTTCACTTCAACCGTGCTTTCTGGGAGCGCTGTCGGATCTTTTGCTTTGGCGTCCGCTGCATCCTCTGCTTCGTTGAAGATGCTCAGCTGTTCGCAGTCCGCCGGGAGCACAGTCAGCGGCTTCTGTTTTTCGCTCTTGCTCCCGAAATGTGCCTTCTGCAGATTACGGTACATGGCGCTCATATTTTCCAGACGATTCTCCAGATACGTTATGTACTCCTTCGCTTCGGGCGACAGCGTTCTTTCGTCCGGACGTTCCATGACACCGCCTCCTGCGTCTTTTTCTTCCAACTCCATTATATCACGATCCGGCAGACAGAACAAATGACCGGCGCGCAGCAGCACCGGCCAAAATTCGAAAAGTATTAAATCTCTGTGTCACACCAGATCTTTGGCACTGACATTTTTGTGCGCTTTGGGCTGAACGATGCTCAGGCCTTCCATGAGCCAGCGATACTGCTGCGGGGTAAGTTGCTGCACTTCTTCACGGGTACGCGGCCATTGATAGCGACCGTTCTCCAGACGTTTGTACAGCAGCACAAATCCGTCTCCGTCCCAGAACAATGCCTTGAACCGGTTGCTCCTTTTGCCACAGAACAGAAAGACTGCCTGCTGTCTGGGATCCAGTCTGAACTGCTGCTGCACCTGCGCTGCCAGTCCGTTGATTCCACGGCGCATATCTGTGTATCCGCAGGCAATATATATCGCGCCGATCTGACTCAGATCCAGCGTCTTCATCTCAGCATCGCCAGAACCTGACGCAGCAGCGTTACGTCCGCTCCATTCCGGATTTCTATGCTCCATTCGCCTTTGCGCAGAATGATCTGCGCAGCTTCAACAGCGTCCGCCTGTTGTGCTTCGCGATATGGAACCGGTTCGAAGTTTACTGGAACCAACTGCCTTTCTTCCGCCTGGATCATCTGCGATCCTATGCTTTTCACGGGCAGTTTTCTGCTTTCCTGTTCCCATACCAACCTCTGCCGACGATAATATGTCGCAAACGGCATACTGTGCTCTCTGCACCATGCCGCTACCGTCTGACCGCTATTCCGGCAGTCATGTACCATTTCCCGCCACTGCTTCAGTATTGCTTCACGTTTTGCATCCTGTAGTTTCATCCCATCCGCCCTCTCATGAGAGTTAGCGCTATCTCTCGCGATATCGCGCGATTCTATTATCTCATGGGAATTTTCGGCGCGGGGAGACGGGGGATTATTTGACGCTTACACTATACAGACTCTCCCTATATGGAATATTGAATTGTTTTCGTGTACTATTTACATTTCGGCATTCCACGGCATAAGGCTGTCCAGCAGTTCATGAGAATACCGCCCGTTGGCGCGGGGCATCCGTTCCAACAGGTATTTCAGATATTGATATGGATCCAGGCCGTTCGCCTTCGCCGTTTCTACAATGCTGTAGACTGCGGCGCTGGCGGCGGCTCCGTTCGTCGTGCTGCAGTTTCAATGTCTAACATTTTGATCTCTATCCATTCACAATGAGATTCCAGGATAGTTTGCTTTCGCAAATTCATAATCAGCAAAGTTTCCAATATCATATCGTTTGCCTGGCATTTCCATAGCGCATACATTTGCAGTGGTGTTTTTTACAATCCATGATAAAAAACATCCTGGAGAGTCTAAAGAATTAGATTCCTCTATTGCCTGATGAATGCAGGAAAGATCATCTTTGCTATAAACATAAAATGGGGGCACACACAAATTACTCGCTGGTTGAATAGGTTTTTCTTCCATTGAGGTGACGCGCATATATTTGTCGAGACAAATGACTCCGCGGTTCTTAAGATCGTCATCACGATCATTTCTATAATACATAACTGAAGACGATCCTGTTGATTGATGAAAATCGATAAGGTGCTGAAGGGAAAAATCCAACAAACTATCACCTGCCAAAATGAGAGAATCATCATCAATCTGTTGCTTTTTTATGACTAATTGTATGTCTCGAAGAGCGCCTAAGCGTTGCCCATTATCGCTCGTTTCGTCGTTAACTATGTACAAATTATTACCATTCTGACTATTCCATGCATCAAAAGAATTATAGTGAAGGGAGTTTGTTACTAGGAAAATGTCATCAATGACACTAATAGTTGCGAGGTCTTCAACAAGCCATTCTAGTATTGTTTTTCCTTTAACTTCGAGCAGAGACTTTGGGGTATGTTTAGTCAACGGATAAAGCCGCGTTGCATAGCCAGCAGCAAGTATAATGCATTTCAAGGGATATTCCTCCTTTACACAAATGTAGTACAAATGACATCGGTTTCCACTTTCGTGTTATTTCAACAAATTTGATACATGACAGAACACATCTTGGCAACTCATATTATCAGTGTTAAGCACGACGCTCTTACCTTCTTTGGCGTAACTCAAGTACTTATACCTCATATCAGAAAGATAATCGAAGTATGAACTGTATTGATTTGAACACGCCTTAAAACCGATTTTCCATACAGATTGATCAGGGATCCCACGTCTTGCTATTGCTGTATCTACCGAAGTATCGAGCACAATAGAGATATCTGGCTGCTGAGCAAATGAGAATGAATTTATACAATAATCAAGAGGTAATCCTCGCATTTCACCTCTCACTGCCAGTGATATGATATATCTATCCATAACGATGTCGAAACCATTTTGGGTCAACGGAAGAACCACCTTTTCATATGTAAACGCGAAATCATTCAATAACATCATGTAATATACAAGCGGATCATCTAACTCTCCTTGCTTCCTCATGGTACTAAAATAGGAATGTATTTCCTTACATGAATTCCACGGAACAACTTTGAAGTTATATGTGTTTGATAATTGCTGGATCAATGTGCTTTTTCCTGCGCCATAAATTCCATCGACTGCTATTAGCATACTATATTCACATCCTTATTGTGTTGATAGCAAAGGCATATATCTTGCCAGCTATCTCATCGAATGACTCTGTTCCGTCGATCTGCAGTATATTCAAACATGCTTTACTAAAGCATTCATCGTATCGTGCTGAAATTGCCTCGTTGTATAACTTCCAAGAGTTCTCCAAGTTGTCTGCACCAAATACATCTCCCCCTGAAGAATAAAAAGCCAATTTGTTATATCTATCGAGCCTCCGATGGAATGCAACTTCGACAGGGGTTCGAATATATATTATTCCATCAGGCTTTACTGCATATTCATATAGCTTCTGAATGTATGATTGGGCGATGCCCCGTGTACTATCACGAGCAATCGAGGTATATATATATCTGTCGAGTAAAACCACCATCCCTTTATCTAATGCGGGGAGAACAATTTCCACATAACGCTTTGCAAAATCAACTGCGTGAAGAATCGACCACGTTATTGGAGTAAAAGCTCTGGATCTCTTGCAATAGGATATTATCTCAGAGACAGTGGGATCACTATTCCATGAACTGCAAATCACTTGAAACCCATCTTTCTCAAGATGCTTATTAAGCAATACGAGCTGACTGCTTTTTCCACATCCGCTTATTCCTTCGAACACAATAAGCTTTCCGTTTCTTGTAGTTTGACTCAAAAGATTTTCCACCTTTCGTCCGCATGTATGTAAGCTAATACTGCATTAGTGACTAAGTCAATTGGCATACATGCATTAATATGTATATGTTCCTTCGAATTCAATGACCTAAACGCTGCTAAGTTGTCATTCGCTATGGAAATCTCATCTTTTGACAGTAGGCGATTCCTGCAATTCTTCATTCGAAGCAACAAGGTCTCAATATCTATATCAAGCACAAAGGTTACAGAAGGCCTAGGAAACATTTTTTCCAATGTTTTCAGAAGATAAGACTTTACGGCGATATCTGTTTCTTCACGCTTTAGTAAGCTATTTTGTATGATAACTAAGGAGTCTATATATCGATTTATAAGTATTGGTTGTAGTGGGCTATACTTAAGCCATTGAGTAAGCCTATACGATAAATCAGAAAACCATAATAAAACTCCAGAAATATAGTCATCAACCGAGAAATAACAGTTTTTCTTCATTATGCATAGTCTTTGCCATGCCGCATTGTCTGACACTCTTGGCAGAGGCGTGACCCCGTCATTTTTTTGACATATTCTCTCAATGAGAGTATCTTTTCCTGAGCATCGTTCACCTTCAAAAACTATTGTGTTGCCGAGTGATATAGGATTTCGTTCTTTTTCGACCATCATAAGTCTGTCTATCAGGAGATGATAGTCTTTAGTTGCAAGCCATTCATCGGTCATATGAAATAATTCATCAGATAAGTAACTGTAAAAAGCCTTTCCATTCAACGTACTCATCCTCCTAATATTATCAAGGCCGCATATTTTCTATTGTAAGGCAGTTGGTGTTGGGGCTTGATGAAAGTGTATCGCTATGAGGAATTACATCACTACGCATAAGTACGAGGTTTAGTGTATCGCTCTAGGCGCTTGCACATCTCATCGAATTTGACGGCATCGATCGCCAAGTTAAACCTAATATAACTTGAAAATGAATCTCCAAATGAACTACCAGGACGCCCAAGAATACCTGTATCAGTAAATAATGTAATTGCATCAACCGGGATCCCTGATTTACCTTTTATTTGCATAAAAACAAAAAATGCAGCATCAGGAATTGCTTGGTTTCCATTTGTACTAATGGAGTTAAGCAGTTTATGCAGCCGGGCATGACAGGTGTATATATGATCGCGATAGCTCTGGTTTTGATTAAGAATCACATCTGCGTGTTTTTGACTAATGGTAGACGGAGCGAGATATGTGCCTAGTAATACAGAATGCATCTTAATAATCATTTGTGGGCTGGACAACAAAAATCCGACCCTTAGCCCAGGCGCCAAGAAGTATTTGGACATACTCCGGATACAAACACCTACGTCGTACCATTCTTTACAAAGTGTGATGCTGCTTGTGGAGGTCGTATCATATGCAAGGTCATAATACGTTTCATCTGCAATAAGCAGTACACCATGCACCTTGGCCAATTGAATTAAAGAACCTAACCAATCGATTGATTCAATTATTCCGGTGGGATTAGATGGGTTTGCAAATAGAATAGCAGCAGTTCTCGATGATATGTGGTTTTCTATGCAATCAATACTATGATGCCAACCATTAGCAGCACAGGCGCTTACTGTTATTGCAGTCGCACCAGAGTTAGTGATTATGTCGCTATATGTACCCCAGCAAGGAGTTAATACAATTACTTCTTTTCTTTCACCCTGAGTTGACATGCGGATAGCGGCCCATAATGCAGCAGTTGCACCAGAAGTGACCATTATGTTATCTATGCTCAAAGGCAATTTTGAATAGGCAAGGTAGTGTTGTCTCAAAGAAATATCGCCCATAGTGTTGTCATAATCCGAGAACATTGTGAAATCCGAAATAAACGAGCTTTGCGATGGACAGAAGCTTTTTTCAAAGACACCTCCTGCAGCGAATATGGTGTCCGAGCGTTCGAGGGCCATTTTTTTGACATCATCGAATTTCATTATAGTACCTCCTCTCATTTTTTTAGCTGTCTGAAAATATGATCTATTCACCGGACAGAAGTACGCTATGCCAATTGTTTGTCATACTATACGAGTTTTCAGAAGGATAAATAGTATGAAAGACGTCGTGATATATTCGTTTTGTCACAATCAACTTGATAGCTTTGATTTGGCGCACGTCATCAATAAGTAACATACGAACGGGAAGTGTTAAACTCAAAGCATTATTCTGCTCATCACGATTTGGTATAGCTTCAAATGTGGGGGATGAAATCCCGCGGGGCTGAGAACCGTATTTTTCTGATACATATCCATAGTTAGAACCTATACATATCAATTTCGTTTCCCTCTTAAGGAACGAAATGCTCGATAGAGTTGAATTTGCGTCGTTTTTTAGTAACTGAAGTAAGAATTTGTGATCATTGAAGTATTCTGCTATGTTGATGTCTCCTGTCAGAAGAATATGTACCAAATCTTTATCTTTTGAGGATATGCGTAGTCCTATAGTGTGGTGCTGAGAGGTCTCTGAGTAATTAAATGTATAGCAGTTGCCTTCGTTTGGGGTGCGTTTTTTAATAATCTCTTGATATATATTCTTGTAATACGCGTGGGCTGCAATATCATTAATATTGAATATTCTTTCAACTATTTCTGGAGTGTCGTTAGAGGATGTATATAGATCAGAATATTTCTCTTGAATATAACGATATACACGGTAACCACTAGCTTGTAACGCAAATAGTTTTGAAACTTCGATCAAAATTAGGGCACACTTCCTATCCATAGAATAATGCTTGGCTAATTCAAAAAATGCTGACCAATCATAGTGGAAATCAGTATTGGTCAATATTTTGTTGATGTCATAATAATCCCGAAGACGATGAACTCCATATCGCAGTCCACTTCTTTGCCCATGGGAGTTTTCGTAGGCGTTTTCTAAAAGATTGAGTAAAGAGTGGTTATAATCGGGGACAGGAACATTGACTCCATCTACTTGAGCATATACAATATTATCAAAAAATCCATCAATTTTATCGTGGCGCACATTGTCGTGAAGATACCGGCATATCTCGACGTTTATTAAGTATCCATTGACGTATTTAATATAATTGAAATACTCATGATGATTTGTGTTTTTTAATACAGGGTATGGCAATTCTTCATAGACCCCAAGGTTATTTTTGTAGTTTGATATGTATCCACAATCTCTGAGGATCTTATCTACTTGTGGCATATAAGACTCTTTTACCAGTAAATCTATATCACCGAATTGCCGTGCATACACACTTTCGGCAAAGTGGTGTGAAAAAGCAAACCCTTTTATGATACAAGCGGGGATTTTCAACTTCTGCATTTCAGAGAAAATGGTTGATAATTCCATTTTAAGCAAGCACAGAAGAGAAGTGCAATGCGCAACCTTTTGTTTCCAGTTGCTGGGAATTTCCGTATTGTTCTTCAGAATGTACTCACCAATAGGTAAAACTACGCGATGTGTTGATGCAAGATCTAGTAGTATATCCATATTAAGATTTCTGGTGGACAGTGAGAACTTGGATTTAACAATGTTCGCAGATGACAATGCCGCCAGAGTGTGTAAAAGGAACTGTTGTTCATCAGTGAGGGCGACGAACTGTGATGTATGTACCGTCATGGTGGCACCTCCTAACAATATCCTATTAGAATCATACATGAAAATAAAGGCTTTGTCAATTGGTGTAATGAACATAGTCTAAAAGATAATCATTCTAGTGAACTCCCAAAGTAAACGCCACAGTGGCGTTTTTGGTTGATTTTTTGTGGAAATAAAAATGTGGTAGCTTTGCATGGCGATACGTAGTCATAACCCCTCTTAAGCCTGAGCAAAAAAACTCCGAGTCGGCTTTGCGAACCCTTGACAAACCGAAGCATTTCACATGCAATAATGGTAGCTGCGAGGCGATATAGACTTTTTATTACCCTTCGTCGCCCTCTATAGCTGCGTTAGGCATTTGAACGCTGTTTGTCAAGGGCGGCGGACCCGCAATCGTTCCAACAAAATCACAACCACCCGTTAAACGGGTGGTTTGACCCAGCCCTACAAGGACTTATCTCCTGTGGTCGCCCCCTAAAGAGGGCATCGAAAAGACTGGCAACTACACCATTGTTACTGGCGGCCCCCTACTCGGGGCAGACCGTTGACAAAGTCAAAAGACAGAGTCAACGGTCTGTTTTTTTGAAAAAAGGCAGGAAAGCCAAAAAGCTGATTGTAGGATATCTGTATGGGATCAAATCAGAAGCCCGGATCGAAGAAGAGATCAACTACAATATGGCTTACAAATGGTTCTGCGGACTGGGGCTGACAGAGAAAGCGCCGGATGCAAGTACGATCAGCCAGAACCGGATCAGACGATTCCGGGACAACAATATTGCCGAGCAGATATTCAATGAAATCCTGCGGCAATGCGTAGAAAAAGGACTGGTTGGAGGCGCAATACAGTATACGGATTCGACACACATCAAAGCGAAGGCAAACAAACATAAGAAGAGACTGATAACGGTAGAAGAAACGCCGAAAGCATATCTGGAAGAGCTGAATGAGCAGGTGGACAAGGATCGGAAAACATTGAAGAAGAAACCGTTTAATCGGGATGACGATCCGCCTGGAGGAGGCGGAACAACGAAACGAATGCAGAGTACGACGGATCCGGAGAGCGGCCAGCAGTGCCGGGATAGGAAGCCGGATGGATTTCACTACAGCGAACACCGGACAGTGGACAGCAAGAATAATGTAATAGTCAACGTACACATCGAGCCGGCGAACGTCAATGATATAACGCCGATACCGGATATCCTGAAAGAAATCAAAGAGCGACTGGGATATCTGCCGAAATACATGGGATTGGACGCTGGATACCACAGCGCATGGATAGCGCATCTACTGACGGAGAATGGAATCCAAGGTGTAATAGGATACAGATGTCATACGCACAAAACAGAAACCTACCGGAAATACAGATTTAAGTACAACGAAGAATTTGATGCCTACATCTGCCCGGAGAAACATCATCTGTACTGGAAAACGACTACTCGCGAAGGATACCGGCAGTATTTCTGCGACAGCAAAATCTGCAGGAGCTGTCCGAAGCGAAACGAATGCTTCGGAGCGAGTACGACCAGAAGGATGGTGACAAGGCATGTGTGGCAGGATGATCTGGACGCGATTACCTATTTTACGAGGAAAACCGCCATTGGCAGACGAATCTACGAATGGCGGAAAGAAACAATTGACTTGTTTGATAACCGGTATATCAATTGTCCCACCAATAGTCCCTCTAACTCGAAATACCCATTCGACTGACGAGCCAATGCCCTTCCATGCATCAGCTATTGTTTTCCGTAGCTGTAAGAAACCAGGGCCAAAGAAATAGCTTCTTCTCTTGGCGAATTCTTGCTTATTCTTAGAACTATCTTCATAATAATCATACGGATTGATATTATCCTTAATTGACTTTAAATAGCTCTTAATAGCCACGAAGGCGCCAATTGCGGTACCCGCAACTAGTGCTACTATGGTTGCTATCCTTCCAACGGGAAGAATAATGTTCACGATGATCCATCGTATTACTAGGTAAGCAAGATATATCAGAACGGCATAAATGATTAGTTCCACAAGCTCAGTCCCTTCTCATGAATATCGTATAAATGCACTGAATCAATGTAATCTATATACGCATCTAACTACTATCCTTTTGAGTGATCATGGCTTTTTCTCTCCTCATGTCACTGACATCATTACCATCGCACTTTGAAACAATTTCAAAACCAGCCCATAGTGAAAATAACTTACCATCAAGATGGATACGTATTTGTGCAGTTTTCGCTCTGCGGTTTACTCTGACAATTTCCCCTTCATACTGTTTTAGAAAGCCATCAGCAATTCTTATTCTGTCGCCTTCATAAAACGCCTTTGAAAAGCCAACCTTTCCACCTATAGAAACAAACTGGCGCACGATAGCTTCATCTGAATTATGTAATGCCCAATTCCCTTCAGGATCAGTCAATAATCTGTACACATCTTTATGATGTACTATATTAGGAATATATAGCTCAGGTTGACTTTCAAAAAACACATATCCCGGAAATAGGATTACTTCTTCTTCTGTAGCGATCCCATGTGAACGTCGGTAACGGATTTTTTTAGGTACTACTGCTTTTATACCTGAAAACTCATGCTCCATGAAGCTGGCGACTTCGCTCTCTCGTCCTGTCCGACAGAAAATACATCCATATTGCAGTTCTGAAGACATAGCTTCGCCCTCCGACATTCACTCGGCTTCTTAATGTATGTGGGCACGGTATCCGACGCCACTGGCATATCAGCATCCGTCCTAATCGTGCATGTTTGCGTAGTCTTTGGAGTATACTATCATCATGCGGCCTAGTCTCGTCAGTTGTCCCGGAGTGTCGTAAAACTACGGAGTTTGCGACACGACCCTGCGCGATAAGCGAATCCGATACGAATGTATACAAATCCACAGTTAATTTTACTACATAATCAGTCTATCGTCAATGCCTGAGGCAGTCCTTTATTAAATTTTACGCACTAATATGGGAGATTCAGAAGTTCCTGCTCAATAAGCAGCCAAATGGCTAGGAAATCCTTTCAATTTTTTCAGAAATTAATAAGCCGTCAGAAAGGCCGTCAAAAAAAGGAGGTTGAAAACATGTGTAGGCGAGGAGAAAACATCTACAAGAGGAAAGACGGGCGTTACGAGGGCCGTTATGTCATTGGGAAAAAGCCAGATGGGACAACCAAGTTCGGCTACATATTTGGCCGTCATTATACTGATGTCCGTGCACGTCTATTGCAGAAGAAAGCAGAACAGATCAGTGCTTCGAAGACACCTCATCTCTCCGCTCCGATTATGGTTTTTTCCGCTTGGGTTGATAAGTGGATGGATGAAGAGGTTATAGGCAACGTGAAACCATCGACATTTCAGACTTATGAGAACATAGTCCGAAAACATTTGCTTCCGTACCTTGGTGGAAATACCTTGGACGAGATAAATGCCAGAACAGTTTTGGAGTTTATTGAGCATCTAGAGAATGCTGGATTTGCTGAGAGCACAATTAGAGGAGCATTTCGTCTATTATTCTCTGCAATGAAGGCAGCTCAAGAGGAAGGGCTGATTCGGAAAAATCCTTGTTACAAGATCAGAATTCAGCATAGAGAGAGTCGAGAGCAGGAAGTTCTGACCTTATCTCAGCAAGAATCTATTCGCCTGGAGGCGGGAGAGGAAAATATGCCCGCACTTATAAGCCTATATACAGGTATGCGTTTGGGTGAAATCTGTGCGCTAAAATGGTCCGATATCGATTGGGAAGGCCAGACGGTTGCAGTAAACAGAACCGCACAACGACGTAAACAAATTGGAGGCAAGAAAACTATGATCATGATTGGCGCGCCGAAGACGAACCGATCTCATCGAATCATTCCCATTCCAAAGTTTATTATAGATTTGTTATTGAAGCTTCGGGAAACAACAGGACAGAATCCTTTCATATTTGGGAAGCAAGGCTCCGCCGCTGAACCTCGTTCAATCCAGAGGCATTTTCAGAAGTTACTTCAAAAGCTTGGGATTACAAATGCCCATTTTCATACATTGCGGCACACCTTTGCAACAAGACTGATCGAGATGGGAATTGACGTAAGAACAGTCAGTGACCTGATGGGGCATAGCTCGACAAAAACAACACTGGATGTTTATATGCATAGCTTCCTGGAAAGGAGAAGAGACGCCATTGAACGGATGGCGGAAAGAAAATAATAAGCCGTCAAAGGGCGTCAAAATGAATTGAGGAGCCAGACACCACAGGCTATTTCGAGTAGTCGCAAACTCCGTAGTTTTACGACAATCAATGCCTGTGACAAATCGTATTGAGTGTATATAATTCGCGAATTATAAAACCGTGTGCTTTTTCATATGTGCATGGTTTGTTTGCAATGCTTGAAACGTTCACGTTTTCCTCCCCTATAAACCGGAAAGTTCATATAATAAAATCAGCTGTGTAGTTATAGCATATATCATTCTTGTTTTTGATCCGCTCTCTTTATGCATCATTTGCCTTGGTTTCGAACCTCGCATTCGTGTCGAGGAGTTTTGACAGTTCAAGCGTCATGCACTTTTGAAACAAGACACGATTTTTACCAGGGATGGATGTCTGCTCAGCAGCCTGCATTATTATTCAAGCAAATCCCTTTAGATATTACTATATGCTCTATAAATAAGTCAAGTGCTTTTTTGATTATGCTGTGTTTGCCTCGCTCATACTCTATAATTAGGAAGGAAAGCACATAATTGAAAGAGGTGACGCGCTTGGGTAAGGACGAGCCTAGCTTCAAAAACCGAGATCGTTTCATTCAATTAGGGATTGTCATTGCTGCCATGCGCAAGATGCGTGGGATGTCCCAAGAGCAACTGGCAGAAAAGGCTAACATCAGCAGATCTCACCTCAGCGCCATAGAAGCACCAAATATGGTTAGGGCTTTTTTCTTAGATATTTTTTTCAATATCGCTGATGCCCTGGAGGTTGATCCGTCAGAGTTAATAAAAGGCAAACTGTTCTCAGATGATGTATTAAAGTAATGATCATTCTCTATTGTTTGTTTGACCTACGTGAAGAAAATGTCACTACCATAGTTTGCAATTGTGTATAAAAACGGAGCGTATCCAAGATTAACGAATTTCCTTTTGGTTTTTGGCATGGCTGCAGGGTATTTCTTCTGTGGCCTGTTATTTGTAACGATAGGTAATATTATTTGCATTCCCTTTGAATTCACATTATTGACAGGTGTCTTTCTCTGTGTTATTATGGTTCCAATCGGATATTCTATGAATTACCAGATGGAAACATGAGGAGGAGAGAATGAAAATCCTTCCCTACAAAAAACGGTCATCGGAAGACACATCGGCTGAGATTCTGAAAACACGCAGGACCCAGCTGGGTCTGACGCAGAGGCAGGTCGCCACCGCAGCGGACATTTCATTGCCGCAATACAACAGATTCGAGAGCGGCGAGCGAACAATTGAGGGAGCCAGCCTTCGAGTTGCTCTTGCTGTTTGCGCTGTGCTCCAGCTCGATCCTTTTATTTTCTTGAAGGAGGCGTCTTCAATGAACGCATATATTGATAGCCTGAAAATGAATCAGTCATTTGTTTGGGATGAAACGAAGCTCCTGAAAATCGCACAGGATGCCTGCGATCAATTCAATAATGAACTGGGGACAACCTACTCACTCGACAATATCCGGATTGCTTTTTGCTCTGCGGATAACATTTTCAAAGTTTATCGGGACTTCACGAAAGAATATGGATTCCATTATGAGAATAGATCAGAAGCAGCGTTGTTCGGCGAACTTGCCGAAGCTTTTATTGGGCGGACTGACTGCGATGCTCCCAGTCATGTGGACGGTATATTGATCCGTACTGATATCCCCATGGGCAAAAATGCGCCGACTGAGTATTTCACCGTTTTTATCCACGAGCTCGCTCACATTTTCTGCACAACACATGAAATTCCAACCGCCGCTAAAGAAGGGCAGCGCTTTTATGATCTATATTGCGCAGAGGATCCGACTGATATAAGCGGTCGGATTCAAAACGGACAAATGAATGCAGGCTATGCTGTCTGGCGGGAATTTATCGCGGATATTATAGAGGACATCGTCTTCCAACAACCTGCCATGTTTCTGCATGAAGTTCGGCCCGCTATCAGGGAATACCAGAAACATATAAAAGTTGGAAACCCAGATGCCAAGCTCGCCCTGTCAAAAATCCTTTCAATTGTTATGAACACAAAGGAAGGTGGAGAAACTGAAAAATGGGAGGAATTTGAGAAGAAGCTGCTGAAGGAGAAAATACCGTTTATTTCGATTTTTCAAATTGTTTTCAATCAGCTTCATCATAAATATTGTCATGAGATCAATCCGGATTTTATTAAACAATTGGGTACTGAGTATATGAGCGCCGTAATTCAGAATTCATCTCCTGAGGACATGATGGCGTTTGCGGAAACCCACAAAATGCTATGATTCGGTATGGACATGCTTGATCAGACGTGGTATGATAAATACAAGAGACGAAAGGAGATGAATTCATTTGAATAAAGCTGAACTTATCAAGGCTGTACAAGATGCCGGGTTGTCAAAAAAGGATGCCACGGTAGCAGTCAACACTGTTTTTGATGCAGTGGCAGATGCTCTCACAGCGGGCGACGCGGTCTCGATTCTCGGATTCGGCACTTTCACCGTCAAAGAGCGCGCTGAACGCCAAGGCCACAATCCGTCTACTGGAGATACGATAACAATTGCCGCTAGCAAGAACATTAGTTTTAAAGCAGGCAAAGGATTGAAGGATAAGGTCAACGGGTAAAGGAGGAGCTTATCATGCCGCGTGGAAGGAAAAAGACTATCCCTGTTGTTGAGAATATCGATGAGAAGATTGCCGCTGTTGAAGACGAAATTGCATCCCTGACCGAGGCACTCAAGGCAAAGAAAGCCGAGCGGAAAGAGCTTGCCAAGGCGAAGCTTGAAGCTGATAAAGCTGCCGCTCTGAAGAAAGCGGAAGAAGAGAAAGAAGCCATTCTCGCCGCAGTCGCCGCCTCCGGAAAGACCGTGGATGAGATTCTGAACATGCTGAAGAAATAAAAAAAGGCCCCTCGACCACAGCGCGTGATCGAGGGGCTTGAACTACATCTTGATTACTATAAACTTGCCGGACAAAGAGAACTCAGCTGACCTTGCTGTACTTACCCGACACCCAGCCGATCTGACTTTCCAGCAGGACGGCGTGCCAGCCATTCGCCGCGGTGGCGATGTATGGGAAGCGCGCGCCGTTCTTCACAGCGGTGATGCGGGCAAAGTCAGTGCTGTTGCCCATGCGGATGTTGACTGTGCCGTCCCCGCAGACGATAGTGACCATAGGCCCGGTGCCGCTATCATCAGGCTGATCCACAGTAGGCTGTTCAGGTTCCTCCACGGCGGGCTCCTGTGCCTTTTTGCCTTCGTCGTCGTCAGCCACCGCGCCCATGAGCGCCTTGTGGGTCTCTTCGCCGTACAGGCCGTCCTGCTTCAGCCTAAGCTTCTTCTGGAAGGCCCGCACGGCGGCGTCGGTCTTGTTGCCGAAGTCGCCATCCACTTCCAAAGCAGGGGTGACAATGTGCAGCTGGTTCAGAAGCTCCTGAAGCGTCTTAACGTCGGAACCCGTCATGCCCTTCTTGAGCAGACGGGAACCGAGTGTGTATTCGGCAGTCGGTGCATCGATGGCGGGCTGCGCGGCAACGCCTTCGCCATAGTCGATGAACGGCAGCTTCGCCCAGTGCTTCCAGGTGCGATCCTTCACGCGGGTCTTCACACAGCCATAGTTGAACCCGCGCCACTCCACGGCATAGCCGCCGCCCACATAGTAACCGATGTGCCCGTCTGTAAAGAGAGCCAGGCCAACGATCTCAGGCAGCGTGCCGATGACGCCCCAGTCCATGCCCTTCTTCTTACAGTAGGAGAACATGCCGTTGGCGGACTGATCCGGGCAGCTGTTGGAAGCGTACTTGTTCGTGAAGGTGTTGTCCGTGCCAATGGCTTCCAGCACGCCCTGGCCACCGTTTGTCCAGGCGTAACCCTTGCAACCGCCAACGCAGTCAGCAACAACCTGTTTGTTGGCGATATCCTGCTTGTAGCGGGCGGTGCGGCCGGAGCCGTAATGGTCGGGATACTGGGCGGTCTTGCTGGCCAGCTTGGACGCGGATGCCTTATAAACGCAACAGCCGTACCAGTACGGGGACTTCTTCTCGGCCATTTTCAGGCACCAGTCGGTAAAGTGCTCGTTGGTGAAAGGGGTATTAATGCGATCAGGCATGATGGGATCCTCCTTTATGTTTTTCGATTGCGCAGAACAGGCGGCCCGTATGAACAGCGCCCGCTCGGGTTTATTCATCTTCGTTGCCCTCGTCCTTTTCTGCCCTGCCGTGAAGCTGCTGCAGGATAGCCTTGAGCTTCGAGGGCACGGGCAGGCCGAGTCGGGAAGCATTCTCCAGAAGAGAGACGCCTTCATTGGAGAGATAAAAGCAGATCACGGCGGTCCGCAGCGCGGAACCCGTGCCGACAACGTGCCGGTCCAGCACAGCGCCGACACCGACCAGCGCAAACATGAGCACCTTGCGGCAGATGCCCTTGAAGCCCACGGCGCTGGACAGGGACTTCGCCTCCACGGCCACCATGAGGCCGGAGAGATAGTCGAGGGCGGCGAAGATGACGAGGGCGATGAGCAGGCCGTCCATTCCGCCCATCCAATAGCCCAGCCAGCCGCCCAGAGCGGTGATGGCGGCCTGGATCTTCGTCCAGATCAGATCAATGCGAAAGTCATGCATGAGAGAAACCTCCTTGAAGTGGTTGATGTGGATATGAGAAAACCGCTCAGGAGAGCGGCTGCCATCAAGATCGTTTGATATTCCAGTGTGCCAAAGCGGCAGCGGCGGCATACAAACCCGCTACGGCAAGCCACTTGAGAAAAGGGATGAGGGCGACAATACAGCCGTCGATGATCTGTACGGCATGGATGATATTGTACTCGACTTTGCCCATGGTTTTTTCCTCCGGATGTGAATTCGCGCGGCTATACCCTGATCCAGGTTCCGCCGCTGTTATAGTAAGGGACAACCTGCACCCACGTGCCGGCGTTGCGGTACCAGACCGCGCACTCCACCCATGTGCCGTTGTTGTTGTACCACACCGTGGCGGCTGCGTATGTGACCGTAATGATGATGGATGTCACACGAGCATAGTTGGTGGAATAGCCGCTGCTGGAACTGGTCTCGCCATTATAAAGCACCAGGGCGGAATTGCCCGCCGAAAGGTAGGCGGCCATGGCCGCGAACAGCGCCGCGTTTGTTGAGGCGTTCAGGGTGTGCGTGGCTGTGTTGTTATAAAACTTGCCTGTGAGCGTGCCCAGAGTATCTCCGACAACAGTGGAGCCTGTCACACCAGACGGCATGGTCTGTTGCGCGGACTTGTGAAAGGTCAGCACCTTCGAATCCGTGCCTGAGCCCGCCGCTGAACAGGTGATGGTCAGCTTGATCATCTGTATAACCTTGCCCCTGAGCGTCGCGCCGGCATTGGTGAATATCATGATACCTACACGGCTTTTGGCCGCCGTCGTTCCCTGATATGCGCCCTGGCTGGCGCCGTTGGATGTACCCTTGTTCCATGTGGAGCTGCCATAGAGTGCGTAGCCAATCGTTGTATTGCTGTTGGCTGTCGCAGAGAAATTTTCCGCCATAGGATCACCCCGTTAAACCGGCACCAGGCAGATTTGGCCGTCAGTACCGCTGGAAGGAAGAGTGGCCGAATAGAAGATGCCCAGATTGGTCAGGGCTGCCTTTGCGCCGCTCGCCCCGGTGCCGCCGTTGGCGATGGGTACAGGCGTGGCCATACCGGCATGGAATACTCTGTAGCTGTAATAGGAATTGTTCACGGCGGTGCGCAGCAGGACGGCGTTGTCCATGCTCGGCGCGTAGCTGGCTGTGCGCACCTCCAGCATGCGCCTGTTGGAACCGGTGCTGTCCTCCCATGCGGCGAATGATGATGCGCCGAGATAACTGCCCTCAAAGACCGTGCGGTTCGTGGTGCTGTTGTAGGTGGGCGTAAGATAGACGGATGGATACAGGGCGCTCTGGATCGTCAAATTGCCTGTCATGGTGTCGCCAGTCTTCTTCACGCCGCCCAGGTTGGCGATGGCCCCGGCCGCCGTCGTCGCCCCGGTTCCGCCGTAGGCGACGCCCAGCGCGGAGGACAGAATGAGCGGCCAGCCGAACTCTACATACCCGGAGTTTTCGGCAACTTTTCCGAAGGCGATGCCGTTGCCGTTGCTCAGGAAGTCCATGATGACGGTCTTGGTGCCTATGGAGACGGTCTGCTCGACGTAATAGAAATAGTCCTGCAGGCGCACCTTCAGGTCATAGGACGAGAGCACGTCAAAGGTCTGGGAGAGCAGCCGGCTCGTCTCACTAACCGCGTAATTGCTGGCAGTGACCGTCAGGGCTTCCGTCCAGGCCGCGGCGGAGGAAAGCTTGTAGTAGACCTTGCAGCTTATGACATTTTTGCTGTTGACGGACGTGACGGAGCCCGCCAGGCTCACCCTGACCTTGTTGCCGTCTGTCTGCGCAGCCGTGCCAGCGCTGTTGCAGCGCTCGGCACTAAACCGAGTCAGCGAGGGCGGACTGTAGGCCGCGACGTTGAACGTATTGCTGATGGTGGTAGAACGTCCCCGGCTGTCCGTCACTGTGACGGATATGGTATTCTCTCCAGCGGTATTGAGCGTCCCTGTGGTGAACGTGGCCGTCGTGTACGTCGTGCCGTTCACTGATGTTCTGTAGGACGTGATCGTACTGCCCTGGCTTCCCGAGGAGGTAATAGAGACGGACAGCTTGCTCCGGGTTCTCACATACGTCCCGAACTGCGCGTAGATCCCGCTGACAGCCTCCCCGAAGGTGAATGACAGGGAAGGCTTGATGTTGTCAGGCACAGTCAGGGTGAGCGTGCATGTGGCGGTGCCGGTGAGCGTCCCAGAATAGTATGTGTAGCAGGTAATGGTGCAGACGCCGGATGTGGCATTTGGAATGGAAGCCGCCAATGAGACAGGTGGCATCCAGTTCACAGAGTCGCCCACATCCGTCACTATCGTGCCCGTTGCCCCGGCAAAGGAATAGGTCAGTGTGTGCGTGGCCTCCTGACTCAGCCGGTTCGTGTAGACCGTGACAATGCTGCCCATGGTCACTGTGGAGGCGGATGTCGTGGGCGTGGATACGGCCTCCTGGTAGGTAACCGTCATCGTCACGGAAGACCACTGGAGGTAGTTGGTGCTGTAGCTGTAGGATGATTTCGTGGGGCTGGGGTTGTAGATCGTGAAGGTGTTGTTGCCCGTTGTGATGTATGCGGCCATGGCTGTGAGCAGGCTGCCGGAGATCGTGTAGCTTGTGGTGTTGCCGTAGAACGAGCCCGTGAACGTCCCCAGGGCGTCGCCCACATACTGGAGGCCTGTCGCCGATGTGGAAGCATTCTGGTAATTCGCCTTCCGCAGGTATACGACTTTGTCGGCCCACGCGCCATAGCCCGCTTTCGCCGCGGTAATGGTGAAACTTATTCCCGTAATGACCTTGTTGGTGAGGTTCATGCCGGAGAAGCACAGGATGCCTACGAAGTTATATGTGTTCTCGTAATACTCCTGGCTGGCGTCGGTGGAGATGTAGTTGCTGGAGGAATTGGACTTCCTCGTGCGCATGGTCGCGGTATAGGTTGCTGTGGCCATTGGATGATTCCTTTCCGTCCTCAGGCGGCGCTGTCGCAGGACTATCCGTTGTAGATCAGAGACAGGTTCCCGTTGGCCTGGGGCTCGAAGGCGAATTTGCCTATGATCAGTTTGGTGAGAATCTCAGCCTGGGTGACGTAGAGCTTGTTGTTGGACAGGTAGGCTACCTCGGTGTTGTTCATATAGAACGCCAGGCGGTCGTTGACGACCCGGAAGGTGAAGGGGTTGCCGGTTTTCCCGATGACCAGACCGTCATCGTCAAAGGACATGTACGTCCGGAGAATGCTCAGCTGCTCTTCCGTAGCCTCCTGGGCGGTATCCATGTCCTCCTGAAGCTGGTTGATGCGCGTCACAGACCAGGTGTAATTGTTCTCGGTCTGCTCGGCCAGCGTTCCGACCTGTTCACGGATCTGACTCATGTCAGAGGAGAGTGCGTAGGAGGCCTGCACTTCTGAGCGGATGCTGTCCGCCTCTGTGCTGATCTGCGCGTGAACGGCGGCGAGTTTTAGCTCAAGGGCTTCTTCAGCGTCTTCCGGGGCCGCTGTCCAGTCCGTAGCGCGGTTGCCTTTCTCCAGCTTTGCCCAGTGGATCATAGAAACGCCCGCGCCTGACGATGGCTGAGGCAACCGGTAGACACGGACATTGGCGTTTGCGGGGTCATCGTCCGGGGTCTTGCCGTCTGAGTATTTAGCGGTAAAGGTGAGAGAAATGACCTCCCTGGACGTACCGGATACCGCGACCTGCCCCTGCTTGCATGACGCGCCGCTCATCCAGACGCCATAGGCTGTGACGCCGGATGCCGGGGTAACGCACATGGAGATGGTGTATTCCTCTCCAGCGAGAAGCGGTGTGGATACTTCGTACTCATGGATCAGATAATTGGAGGATTCCGCTTCCTCCGAGGAGCGCAGCAGATAATTCCGCCCGCCTACTTCGAGATTATCAATTGTCTCCTGCGCTTCTTCCGCCGCCACATACGCTTCATAGGCGATCTGGGATATAGCTTTGAATCCGCCATTATAGAAGCGGAACATGGGGTGCTCCGGGGCCAGAACCGCGTTGACGGCAGTGCTCATCAGGCCGAGGAGGATATAAGTAAAACCATCCTCTGACGAAGGAACCGTGGTGGTCAGCACCCCGGAAACCGGGGTGAACATCGTTCCGTTCAGCGTACCTTTGATGTACACCGTCGCTCCGGCTGTCCCGGAGAAGCCAGATATGGTGTTTGCCAGGGAGAAGGCCGTGCCCCAGGAGATATAGTTGTTCGTCTGGGTCAGGGCGGACGCGGTATAAGCCGTTCCGACATAGAGGATTGGCTTTGTCACATCGAAGGCCGCTGTGGAAAGCAATGTGAGCTTTCCCGCGCTGTTGAACACGCCAATGCGCCCGGCGGCAATTGCGCCTGCGGCGGTGACGCTCGCCTTGTAGTTGATGCGGTCATAGTAATTGGTGGTCGTGTCCTGGTTCCGGGTGATCCACCAGCCCGTATAGCTGCCGCTGCCGTTGATGGGCGTATTGACACGGTAGGTCATCTGCGTCACATTGCCCACGGCCACATGGGTAGTACACCGGGTCGTACCGTTGATGTACACGTTCTTAGCGCCGGTGGTTGTGCCGTCCGCCAGCGTGAGGTTCAGCGTGGCCGCCGAGGACGTGCCGGCATACGGAAGCCAGTACAGGATTGTGAGGCCATCCTTCAACTCTGTAAAACTGGCGCGTCCCGTCCAGGTATTCGTCGCGGCGGTCTGCGTGCCGACGATGACCTCAGCCGTGGCGTCGTTCAGATCGCAGATTGTGTACTGTGCGCAGGCAATCATGGACTCCACCCCCAATCAGGAAGAGAATGAAAACTGCTGCTCATCTCATTCGACCTCACACACAAAGACCGTCTTCACATCCACATCGTCGCCATCCACATAGATGACCTTGCCGGTGGCGAACACAGCGCCATTGTCCAGGGGATTCCCGTCCTTGTCCCGACGATACCACTTGTAGGTTTTCTCATGCTTATAGGTGACGTTGCTGGTCACGTCCGCCCAGGCGGAGCCGGAATAACGCATGAGTTTTGTAGCGGCGCCGCTGCTCTGAATCTGGTAATAGAAGTCACCGGCGGTAGGAGAAGAAGGAGCCGTCGTTGAATAGACCGTTGATTTGAGCGGATCCACCTCGGCGCCGTTCTGCCACAGGCGGCAGATCAGGCAGGTCGTGCCTACAGTGTTTTTGAACACGTCGCCCGCTGTGCTGTCGATGTCGGCCTGGTAGTTATCGGTCTTGTCGATGATCGTGACCGTATCATAAAAGTACACAGAACTGCTGTTGTACCTGGCCCGGCAGCGGTAGGTCGCCGATCCATGAACATCCGCCGCGTTTACTGTGTAGCTGTTGCCGGATGCGCCGGTTGCCTCGGCCTGCACGGTGACCCAGCTGCCGCTCTCGTACTTCTCCCAGAGGAACTGTGACTTCGTATTGGCGGTGTAGTCGGTGGAACCATAGAAGAACTGAGCTTTGACGGTGATTGTTGCCGCGTCGTTCGCCAGGCCGTTGGTGAACACCGTGCCGTCCGGCGAATAGACCGTGAGGACATACGAGGCCGCACCCGTCGCGCCGGTGTTGACTTTGCTCCACTGAATCTGCAGCGTGGTGGAGACGGGCGAGGTTACAGGCACATTCACCACGCCGTTCAACTGTCCTGCCGCACCAAGCGTGGCGTTGGCCGCGATGGTGATGGTGAGTGGTATCTCATTGTCGACGGCTTCCCCGATGACAATGGTCATTCCGGTTGGCATTCCCGTCGGCGTACCGACTGTGGGCGTGACCTTCGTTGTTCCAGTATAGGCCACCACATTGCAGACTTTCGTCGTGGCGGCGACCTTGCCGGCGTAGGTTCCCGCGAAGGTCATGTTCTCGTTGGTGAGGAACACCACGGAGGCGTTCTGACCTGCCCCGCCGGGCGAACCGTCCGTCACCTTGTAAATGGATGTGGTATCCCCGATGGAGGCGTCGCTGGTCGTGATGCGCAGCGTGGCCGATTCGCCGACAAACACGCCGTGGGTGGGCTTCACGATGAGCGTTGTGCCGGTGATGGAGGCGTTGTCGCTGGTAGTGGGATAATCCGTCCACGTCCCGGAGCTGTTCTTGTACTGCCACTTGCCCATGGTCACGTTCTGGAGGTTGGCCGTCAGAGTAATCTGAGATGGGCTGACCGCGCCGGCAGAGGTGTACTTGAACACCTGCTCGCCGCTGATCCAGGCGCTCCTGGCGTTCTCACCGGTTTTGATCAGCGCGAAGGAAATATCCGCCGTGGCGTTGATCGTCAGGCCTGTGTCAGGATCGGCATAGGCAACATAGGCGATATACGTGAGAAGCCCGCTGGTAATGGAAGCAAGCTTGTTCTGGCTGACCGTGAGCACGTTGCCGCTGACGGTTTCGCCCGCCGCCAGAGCGGCTTCGGATCCGGAGCCTTCCTTGCGCTTCCAGGTGATGGTGAGGCCTGCGTTGTTGAGCGCAACAGCTGTCTGGTTGGCGTAGATGACGGGCGTAATGACCAGCCTGCCTGCCGTAGTCGTCCAGTCCGGGCTGTAAGTGGAAGCGTTCACGTCCCGGATCTGCGTCCGGGGCTGATTGGCTCCCAGGTAGCAGGACAGACTCTTGCCGTCTGAGAGATCTATGATTGTTTTTGAGCCGGTTGCGATGATGGCCATGCCGTGTTATTCCTCCTCGCTGAGTTCGCAGGTATAGGTGGCACTGTACAGAACGTCCGTGGTGGTCAGGGTAATGCTCTTCATGCCGGTGTGTGCCGCGTTCCACAGGGCGTCTGCCGTGCTGTCGGAAGACACCCGCTTCCAGCTGAATCGGGCGGCAGGCAGGGTGTCGGTCACGTTCTCGCTGCCGTGCCACACCCGGACGGAGAGCGTGGTGTTCCTGATGTCCTCCGACAGCAGATCCGAGGTGGATATGATCTCCAGCCGGAAGCCGATCAGGTCGTCCATGTCACTGTAGATCCGCTCCACCCGCTGGTTGATGCCCACATTGGATGTGAGGTCAAGGGTTGAGCCGAAATCCGCAGCTACGTGGCTGGTGGTGATCGTCCCGGCCTTGATGTTCGCGCCTTCTATGGTCGCCGCGGCGATTTTGTCGCCGGTGATCGTTCCGGAGAGAATCTCATTGGCGGTGATAGTCGCCGCCGCGATCTGGTCAGCTGTGATGGAACGCGCCACAATGACAGTGCCGTTCAGCTGCTCTCTGTATTTCTCGTCCTGCAATTCTTCCAGCGTCAAACCGGACGCCTGGGCGTTGATCTCATAGATGAGTCCGTCGTCGCCCCGGATAATGAGCCGTTCTGTGGCCAGAGTGCCGGATGTGATGACATCGGCGTTCAGCGAGACTATCTTCGCGTCGGTGATGGAGGCGTCTGCGATCTGCGCCGTGCCAACAGCGCCGTTGGCGATCAGGGCGGCGGTGATGGCGCCGAGGGCAATCTGCGCCGTGTCGACGGCGGCGTTGGCGATCTGGGCGTTGGTGATCGCCGCCTGCGCGATCTTCGCTGTGGTCACGGCGAGGTCGGCGATCTTCGCGCCGGTGACAGCCAGATCGGCAATTTTGGCCGTGATAATCTCGCCGTCCAGAATCTTCGCGGCGACGATGGCGGCGTCCTGGATGTTGGCCGTGCCAACCGCCGCACCGCCGATCTTGGCATTGGTGATGGCCGCGTCCTGGATTTTCGCCGTGCTGATAGCCGCGTCGTCAATCTTGGCGTTTTTAATCGCACCGTCCGTGATCTTTGCTTCCGTTATTGCGGCGTCGTGGATGTTGGCGGTCTGGATTTCACCAGCGCCGATCTTCGCCGAGGTGATGACGCCGTCCTCGATCTGCGCCGCGCCGATGGCCGCTTCGTCAATCTTTGCGCGGGTGACCGCGGCGTCGCCGATTTTCGCCGAGTCAATTGCGCCGTCGTGAATCTTCGCGGTGACAATGGAGCCATCCTGAATCTTTGCCGTTCCGATAGTGGCGTCCTCGATCTGCGCGGCTCCTATTGCTGCTTCGCCAATCTTGGCGCGCGTGACCGCAGCGTCCTCTATGTGCGCCGTCTGAATGGCTGCCAGCTGCACCTGCAGAGAACCAACGGAGCCTTCCTGCAGAGCGCCGGGGCCAATGGAGTTGATCGCAAGCTTTGAGCCTGAGATAATGCCCGAGGGAAGCTGCCGGGCAGAGATCATGTTCGCCTCAATGGTGTCCGCTGCCGTGCCCAGCGCCATGGAGGTGTACTTGCGGAGCAGGCAGTCGTACGTGTACTGCGTCATCCGCATCGAGACCTGTAAGCCAATGCGCGGGGCGATGACACGGACAGCGTCTCCCAGATAGATGTTCTGGAGAAAGCCGTATTCCCGGTATTCCTCCGTCTCCGCACAGTTGATGAAATCGACTTTCAGTGTGACAGTGGGAAGATCGCAGCCGGCCTCGAACTGCGCCTGAGCAGCTTTGCGCATGTCGGCGCAGCACTGCGCCTTGGTTTTTTTGTCCTTTTTGTCGGATTTTCCATCGTTTTCCTTCGCGTCGGACACATCCATGTGAATCCACTTGATGTGGTCGTAATCATTCACATGCGGGCTGTCCACGTAAAGCTCCGGGAGGTAGAGGACATTCCCGTCCTTGTCCTGCCCGGTCGGCATAATGCGCGTGACGACATCGGAGATATCTACGTCGTAACTGATGCCCAGCAGGTTTTTGCCCTGCCGGATCTGAACATTGGTATCCAGTCCGACCCGCTTCACGAGGTAGACATCGAACCAGTCGCGCTGCAGTTCTCCGCCGTATTTAGCGATAAAACCCTCGTCGCCCATGAAGGCGTCCACAGGATTCACGTTGATGAATTCAGTTTCTTCCGCGGTGCTGTCCAGGTCGGAGAAGAAAGTGAACGGATGCTCAGACAGACAGGCGGAAGAAAGACCCTGGACGACAGCGGCCCCCGCCGCTGAGGACGAAGGTTTATACTCCCGGATCATGTTGTCCATGAGATCGTAGAACACATGCCGGGCGTAGACGCTGATCTTGTCCAGCTCGGGCACTACCCGGTAGATCCTGAACGGCTGATCCCGTAGCTGTTTCGGCTCGACAACGCCGCCCGAAACGGCTGGGCTGGATGGCGGCTCTGTGCTCACATAGGTGAGATATTGGGACGCCATATAGCCGTGCTTCCCGTCCGGGGCGGTCACTTCATACCAGGAGGAAGTGGTCTTATTGAGCACATATACTCTGGAGCCCTTCGCGTATTTGCCCAGGATTTTGTAGTTCGTGCCGGTGCCTGAACGAAGGCGTAGCGGATCCCGGTTTGTGGTGACCCGGTAGATCATACGGCCGCCAGAGGCTTCCTGCGCAGCCAGCTCCACGCGGGGCGTCATGGACGCGGGCACAGGGGCGCGAAGGATGCAGCCCTCCACTAACCGTTTCCATTTGCCCGCCTCGTCGATGGGATGCGTAAGCTGGAGCTCATATTCACCGTTGAGGGTCTCCGTCACCTGAGCGGTAAACGGTGTGAGTACGCCATTGCCGTTGGAAGAGAAATTGGTACAGTCGGGCGAATAGACACAGATGATGGAAGATCACCTCCTGTTGAGGCGCACTGCTGTTATAAGAGGCATAAGAAATACGCTGCCCAATGAATCAGGCAGCGCCGGTGAGGTTGTCGGGCTTATTCAGGCTGTCTCTCCAGCCATGCCTCCAGGTCTTCCAGGTTTTCACCTTCCCAGAGGGGCCTGTCAAGATCGCAGCCTTCGTCTGTCAGAACGAAATGTTCCATATAAAAGAACAGGACGATGGTACCATCCAGCTCTTTCAGCTTCTCTTCGGCCTTTTTGTTCATTTGGGGGATCGCAAGCTGAATCGCGTATTGAGCGGCCTCGGGATCGTCCCGGCCTGCGGGTTGGGCGGTTTGATTGACGGAAACGGCAGGCTTCAGTCTGGTGTACTCCGTCTCGCCGAGGATCCGGACGCTGCAGCCAGCGTAGATCTTCTTACCCTCCAGCCATGCCCTGATGTGCGGCGCGTCGAGCGGCTTTCCATAGAAAGCGCGATCCCCATCCGCGAACGTCACCTGAAAGAAGATGAATCTGCTCATGTGAGCACCTCCGAATAATGGATTTGCCTTGCGGCATGTCCATTAACGCTCTGTTTGGCATGAATAGCAAGAGACGAGGCAAAGAGTTATCCGACTGTTATCAATGAAAAAGTGCTGCCGAATGACAGCGCCAGAACGGCTATTCTTCTGAAGATGCGTTTTTCAGCGTCTCAATCCGACCTGTGTCGACAAAATGGGTTGAATACTGCTTTTCAATATCAGGATTTCCGCTTTTACTGAACCGCAGAAGGACGACAGGACGTTTTCCCTTTGTTTTCAAGCCCCACTGCTTGTAGCATGTAAAAGATGGTTTCAATCCCTGTTTTTGAGCATATGCCCGTATCGTTCGCATGATAAACGACAGCTTCGCCAGGTTGGCAGCGCAAACAGCCTCCAGAAAGGGGACGCGGCCAAAGCGCCAGTCGTTGTATTTTTCTTTTGAAAGGACGCCGATATCCATGAGCACATCAACCGGCGCCGCATAGCCGCGCTGCTGACACTGATGGTACATGGATGAGCGCACAAGGGCAATGAGTTCTCCGTCGTTCATAGATCCTCCGGTGTTTGCGGTCAGAATTTCTGCAAAAAGTATAACATAAATCTGTCAAAGATGAAAGTCAGAGATAGCGCCAGTTCGGCGTAACAACAATTCTGCTGACGTCCCCCGTCCAGCTTATAGCGTTGCCGCCCGGCAGGAGTACGGGAAACTCCCCGCTCATTCTGTCGTTCTGGAGATCACTGTCCTTATAGGCTTCTTTCAGCACAGAGTCGATGACGATGCTCCCGCTGATTCCTTCCAGTTCCACGAGCTGCTGGCCTATCATCAGGGTGATATCCCCATCCCCGTAGACCGTCAGGACAGGCTCAGCATAGACGGAACCGGGATTATTCAGCACAGTCGCCGGGGCCGTGGCTGTCACATCCTCCACGTCGTCCTGATACCAGAAGGGATAACAGCGGAAGTTCACGGAGAAGGAACAGTGGGGATTGCCCCGGAGTATCTTTTCAAACGGGATCTGGTTCGCAATGCGCGCCTTGTAATGGCCGCCGGGCCTGTTGGCAAAAACCACCGTACCGCCGCCCTTCAGCCAGCGGCCAATATCGCCGATCCTGCCGGTGTCCGTGATAAAGCAGGTGGCGGTCAGAAGCAGATCGTCATACACGTCATCGCCTTCCAGTGTGGTCAGGCTGCCGGGCCGCCCCGGCACATTTGTCTGCGTGGAGCGCTCGGCAGGCAGCGTGATGGGTGGCTGCTCAGAAACGTGAATGCCGTATGTCCGACAGTCCACGCCGTTCCATATGAAGTAATCTTTCATGTCGTAACCTCGGAAAAGAGCGTCAGGGAGAAGCCCCAACGCTCACTTTCAAGCGCTCTTATCGGACAGCAGAGAAGAAGAAAATGTACAGTCCAGTCATATCGCTGAGCTGGCTCACAGCCCAGGTATCAAAGGACAGGTACACCCGGCTTTCATCCGTCCAGTGCCAGACGGCAGGCACAGCGTTATAGCCGTCATAGAGAATGACAGAATCGAGGTTGTTGGACAGAATGGGAAAGAAGAACTCCCCGTCGATGGCGCCGCCGGCTTTAGTCATATCCACGTCCACACGGACGCACTCGCAAAGAGTCAGATCCAAAGGCTCGTCAGACATGCTCATCGTATCGGACACCACCCGGTACAGATCCGCCACGGTGACAGAGGGAACGGATGCTTCGGCATGGCCCGCCACAAGAAAACCACATACCAGAATCAGGGCAGCCAGAATGCCCATGAGGGCGAGAATCCATTTCTGTTTGTTGTAGTAATTCACGGTTTTACCTCCAAAATATCCACAGGTTGTTGATAATGTGCTTACGCCAACGAAGGCCTCATGCCCTTGCCGTGCTGTTGCCGCTTGGTGAGCGTGGCGATCTCCACTGCCAGGGAGCGGATATCGGTCTCGTCGCGGACGACGAAGGTGTTCCCGGTCAGGCTGACGCTGCTCGTCTGGTTATAGGTCTTTCTGTTGTCGGTTGCGCTGTATCCGATGGCCCCGTCTCGGGCCTCGCCGGTCAGGAAGCGCGTTGCGTTGGCAATGACCTTCGCCTGTTTCTTTGCCTCCTCCGTGACGCCCTTGCCCATGCCTTTCATGGCCATGGCGCCTACTTCATCCCGGAATACGCGGGAAGGGCTCTTGATCTGCAGCTCAGCCTTGGCGGCATTGACCGCCGCGCGGGTTGCGCTCCGCATAGCGGCGATGACGCCCGATCTTCCGGCGTTGATGCCTGCTGCCAGACCAGCCATGACATTCACGCCTGCAGGTCGAAGAAGAGAACTGTTCAGCCCGGATGACACGGCGCTCCTCACATTGGCGCTCACTGACGTGCCGGTACCTGCGAAGCTGTAAGATGTCATGCCGCCGGACAGGCCTTCCATGGCAGCGCCTGCGGATGCGCTGAACGTGGATGAAACCAGCGCCCCATTCAACGCCGCTTCCAGCGCTGTCGCCACAAGTCCGGCGGATGTAGAGAAATCATATCCGATCATGCCTTCGCCGATGCCCGCGGCCACGTATTCGCCGGCGGGCTTCAGACGTTCGGAAGGGCTGTTGATGACCAGCGCGCTGTTGATCGCTGTCTCCAGATTGGCCGCCAGCGTCTCGGCGCTGGTATCCCAGCCCGCCTCCGTCATACCCTCGGCGATGCCCTCGGTGACATTTGCGCCGACGCCCACCGAGTCCAGATCCTGCACGAAGTTCAGTATCTTCTGCAGGTTGGCGATGTCGTCCTCGCTGACCGCTTCGCCGTTTTGGATGGCCTTGACCACTTCCGCCACATAGGTGGAGAGCTCGGCCACGTTTTCGGCGTCAAAGTCGGACTGCATGGACAAGTCCAGCGTTTCAAGCCTGGCGTTGGCGTCGATGAGATCGGTCAGCCAGGCGAAGTCGAAAAAGCCCGGATTCTTAAATGTTTCTATGCGTTTCTCAGCGGCGTCAATGAAGCCCATGAGAGAGGTCGGCATGATGCCTGTCAGCGCGGTGCCGACAGCGGTCATGCCCAGCTGATCCACTTCAGCCACCTGCTCCCGCATCTCCGCGATGGCCTCCGGCGCGCCGGTGATCTCCGCGGTAACCAGAATGTGCATCGTGCCGTCCTTGTCCAGGATGGCCACATTCTCCGGACGAAGCATGTCTTCAGCGACAGCTGAAACGGGAATCTCCGCGCCATCCTTCCAGTATTTCACGCCGCTGTCGCCGAGCGCCTGAGAGGGATCCTCGTACACTTCGCTGAGCCGGACGATGCCCTCGACTTCCACCTGGTTTTCCTTCAGCCAGCGGCGGTAGGCCATGAGATCATAGCCTGCAAGACCGACCTGCATGTTCAGCGTGGGCTTTTTCACCCCGGCCGCCTCTTTGTATTCGGTGATGTAGGCCACGAACTCGCTGAGCAGCGCCGATTTGTCGCATCCCGTCGCCTCCGCGAAGGAGGAGACGATGGCCTCGATCTGGCCGGGCTTGAGCGCGGTGAGATCCACGCCCTCGGCTTCGGCATACTTTACAACCATGGCTGTCACGTCGGACGGTGTGAGCATCGAGGTGGACGCGCCGCCCGTCACTTCTTCATAGGCCATGACGAAGGCGGTGACGGCAGCGGGGGTCAGCGCCGAGGTGTCAACGCCTTCGCCTTCCAGGTATTTCATGATGTAGGCGGTGATATCGCCAGGGGTCAGCATGGAGACATCCGCGCCGGTGGCCAGCTCCTTGTAGGCTGAGACCATGGCGGTGATGTTCTTGGGCGTCAATCCCGAAACATCCGCGCCTGTCGTGGCCTCAGCATAAGCAGCGACATATGCCACCAGACCCTCGGGCGTGAGAGAAGATTTATCCGCGCCTTCCTCAATCTCCGTATACTTTGCCACAAAGGCGTCCACGGTGGGCTGCTGCTTCGTTGCGTTCTCGGCTTCCGTATACCCGGAAATGATGGCGTCGGTCGTGATCGCGCCGGGGTTGGTGGCCCATTCGTCCCAGCGTGTCTGCGCGCCTGTCATATCCAGATCCGTGGCGATGGTGAGCACTTCCTCGCCCAGGGCGCTGCCGAACATATCCTGCAGGCTGTTGAGGTTGGAATCCCACTTGTTGGTGTTCAGATAGGTCTGGATGGCCGCCAGCTGATCCAGCGCGCCGGAGAAATCGATCTCCGGGAACATCTCCTGAACCTCTGATTCGCTCATGCCGCTGTCGAGAAGGGACTGGATCTGCGTGAGCAGGGCGATGTATTCCGTGAGCGCGCCTTCGTCCATGCTCTGGGTGAGCTGATTGAGCTGAGGCAGTAGTTCCTTCTTCTCGGCGTCCGTCGCGGCGGCGCTGTACTGACGGAGCAGCTGCATGAGGTCGCCAATCTGTCCCTTAGCCTCCTGGATATCGCCCTGTTCCCATACGGGCATAACCACGTCGGCCATGAGTTGGGCGTATTCCTGGGCGGCGGCCTTGCGGTTGGCATTGTACTTTTCGTTGAGCGCCGTCAGGGCAGCCTGTTTTTCCTGCTCGTTCGTCATGAGCTGGATGACGGCGTATTCCGAATCGTACTGCTCATCCAGCTGTTTGTTGATGGCGGCCATGCCCTCGGCGGCGGCGACCATGGCCTCTTCATAGACGGCGGCGCTTGCTTCCTGGCCTCGCGCCTCTGCGCGGGTGACTTCGGCCTCCACTTTCTTTCGGATGGTGTCAAAGCCCGCCGTATCGCTGGTTTCAGGCACCAGTTTGTACTTGACCGCAATGGCGTCCCGCGTGTCGATGAGCTCCTGCAGGCGTACCTTTTCCGCGTCGGTCAGCAGACCGTTCTGCCGGCGTTTGAGCAGCGAGGCGATCTCTTTGTCCATGGAGTCCAGGACTTTGAGATCTTCGCCCATCTGCTCCGACAGGCCGGTATACCCTGCGGCGTCGGCGGTGTCTTTCAGGCTCTGCAGCCCGGCGCGGGTGTCTTCCGTGAGGGCGTTCCAAGAATCCGTCCACTGTTTGACAATGGCGTCCGTTTCCTTCTCGCCATCGGTCCATACGGTGATGAGGCCCTTCAGCCATTCTTCGCTGGAGGCGGCGAGGCCTTTCCCGCTCTTTGTAAAGTCCTCAGCGGACATGCCGAAATATGACAAGCCCTGGCTCTTTCCGTAGAATGTCTCCGCGGCGGTCTCCTTCCACTTCTTCGCCGTTTCAGCCATGCCCTCCAGCGCCTCGCGGGCGGCCTTTGCGCCGCTGACGTAATCGTAGAGGGCGACTGTGCCCGCGATCACCGCGACGGCCATGGCGGCCCACACGGCGGGAGATTTGGCCAGTACCGACATAAACCCGGAAAAACCGCCGCCCGCCGCGCCGACGGCAGCAGCGAATTTGCCGATGCCCCCGACGACAGTGCCGATGCCCTTGGTCACTTTGCCGAAACCGAGCATGACCGGGCCGGTCGCCGCGGCAATGGCCGCGAACCGGATAATCGCCATGCGCTGGGCTTCGTCCAGGGACATGAATCTGTCGAGGAGATTACTTACGCCGCCAATGAGCTTCTGGATGGTGGGATTCAGATCATTGCCCAGTTGCTGGCCGAAAAGCATCGCCTTGTTTTTCAGATTGGTCAGCTTGCTTTCCGTGGTGGCGTAGCGCTTGTTGGCCTCCGTGGTCAGCGCGGTGTTTTCCTTCCACGCCTTGTTGGCTGTTGCCTGCGTGTTGGCGAAAAGCTCGGTGGCGTTGGTGGCGCGGAGCAGCGTGTCGCGCAGACGGATCTCGGTGATGCCGATTTCCTGCAGCGTGGCGATGGCGCTCTCGCCCTCGTCATCCATTCTGCTGAGGCCGACGATGAACGCCTGGAAAGCGGCGGCGGGATCGCTGTCCCACAGGGCTTTGAACTGCTGGCCGGTCATGCCGGCGACTTTGCCGAAATCCTCGAGCGCCTGTCCGCCCGTGGCGGACGCCACTTCCATCTTGACCAGCGCCTTGGAGAACGCGGAGCCGCCCATCTGGGCTTCGATGCCCACAGAGGACAGCGCCGCGGCAAAGCCCATCACCTGGGCTTCCGTCAGGCCAACCTGCTTGCCCGCGCCGGCGAGGCGCTGGGACATCTCCATGATCGCCTTTTCGGTGGTGGCGTAGTTGTTGCCCAGATCGACCAGTGTGGAGCCGACGCGGTCGAAGTCTTTCTGGTCGGTCTTCATGACGTTGGCGAACTTGGCCAGTGAGGTGGCGGCTTCGTCTGCGGACAGGTCTTCGCAGGAATTGCCCAGGTCGATCATAACCTTTGTGAATCCGGTGAGGTTTCTGGTGGCGATGCCCAGCTGGCCGCCCGTGGCCATGACCTCGTTGATCTCTGAAGTGGAGGCGGCGACCTGCGTGGACATCTGCTTCGAGGACGCGGCCAGCTCGTCGAATTCTTCCTCGGTGGCGTCCACTGTCTTCCGCACGGAGGTGAAGGAGCTTTCAAAGTCCAGGCTGGCGTCTATGGCCGTCTTGCCGAGCGCAACAATGGGCGTCGTGACGGCGACGGAGAGAACCCGGCCCGCCTTGGTCATTGACTTGCTGACCTTCTCGCATTTGGACGAGAAGGATTCCATGCTCTTGCCGACAGCGGTCCAGGAGGACTGGGCGGTTTTGAGCGCCTTGTTCGTGCTTTCGATGGCTGCCTGTGTTTCCCTGACGGCTGCTTTGGCGCGATTGAGCGCGGACTCGGCATCAATAACGGCGTTGCGGGCCTGATTGATCTTTTCGGGATCGCCGGCGTCTTTCGCCGCACGCAGCTGTTCCCGCGCGCCGCGCAGAGCCGTTTCGTATTTCCGGACCGCGCTCTCCTGCAGCGCGAGCTTTTCCTGGAGAAGGGTCAGCCTGGCAGTCAGGCCTTCGGCGCTCTTGTCCACATCCTTGAGACCTGCCGTGGCGAGCTTATAGCGGCTCTCCGCCAGCTGCATCTTCTTGCCGATGGTCTCGATGGAAGACTGTGCCTTTTTGATGGCGTCGCCGGCTCTGAACCAGCCGGTTTCCGCCAGCGCCAGGGCGTCATCACATTCAAGGAGCGCAGTCCTTGTCTCTTTGACGGCGGCATTGGCATTGTTCAGGGCTGTCTGAGCGTCGCGCACCGCGTCATTTGCCTGCCGGATCTTCTCCGGGTCGTTGACGGCCTGAGCGGCGGCCAGCTGTTCCCGCGCGGCGTTGAGGGCGTTCTGATACTGCTCTACAGCCTTTTGCTGCAGTTCCAGCTTCCGGGCAAGCATGTCGAATTTGTCCATGAGGGCGGTAACATCCCGCTCCATGTCTTTGACACCAGCCGAAGCGAGCTTGAATTCGCTCTCGGCAGCCTGAATTTCCTTGCCAATGGTGGTAATTTCGGCGTTGGCCTTTTGGATTGCTTCGCCGGCGGAGAACCAGTTGGTCTTCGCCAGATCCAGGGCGGCGTTGCAGTCGCCCATGGCGCCTACTGTCTCAATGACAGCGGCGCTTGCGTTGTTCAGAGCGGTCTGGGCGTCTGTGACCGCGTCCGTAGCCTGTCGGATCTTCTCCGGATCGTTGACGGCCTGGGCCGCTGCCAATTGTTCTCTCGCGGCCGCCAGCGCGGCTTCATACTGAGCGAGCGCCGCATTCTGAAGGGCTAGTTTCTCCTGGAGCAGCGTCATCCGCGCCTGCAGCGCGCCGACGTTCTGATCCATGTCCCTGACGCCAGCCGTGGCGACTTGGAACCTGCTCTCCGCCAACTGCATCTGTTTGCCGATGGATGTGATTTCCGCATTGGCCCGCTGGATCGCCTCACCGGCGGAGAACCAGTTGGTCTGCGCCAGGGAGAGGGAGGCGTTGCACTCGATGATCGCGCTTTCGGTTTCCCGGACGGCAGCCTTCGCGTTGTTCAGCGCGGTCTGCGCGTCAGTGACGGCGTCTGTCGCTTGGCGGATACGTTCGGGATCGTTGACCTGCTGCGCAGCCAGAAGCTGTTCCCTCGCGCCGGCCAATGCCGCCTCATACTGCTGAACCGCCGCCTGCTGCAGAGACAACTTTTCCTGGAGCATGGTCAGCTGCGCGGTAAGTCCCGCCACATTCTGCTCCATGTCCCTGACGCCGACCGTGGCCAGCCGGAACTCACTCTCCGCCAGCCTGATCTGTTTTCCGATGGAGGTAATCTCCATATTGGCCCGCTGGATGGCTTCTCCCGCTGAGAACCAGTTGGTCTGCGCCAGGGTCAGAGAGGCGTTTGTTTTGGCAATCGCCTGTTCTGTTTCCCTGGCAGCGCCCTTCGCAGTGTTCAGGCGTGTATTGGCCGTGGTGACAGCGTCCGCGGCGTTCTGGGTGGCCTTGGTCAGGGTCGTGTGCTGCCCGGCAAGCCTGCGGAGCTCCTCACCCGAGGCCCTGTATTCTTCCTTCAGCGCGTCAAGGTTGGCTTTGGCCGCAATGGCAGCGGAGTCAGATTCACCCAGCGTTCTGACATATTCCTTATATTGAGCAGTCGTGCGGCTGACCCGGTCACGAAGCGCGTCGTGCTGGGCCTTTGCCTCTTCCAGGCGCTTGGCGTAGTCATTCTGGCGGGTGAAGCACTCCTGCAGCTTGTCGTTTGCGGCTTTGAGCGCTTTGGCGTACTGGTCGACAGCGGTTTTCTGGAGGGAGAGCTTCGATTGAAGCGCGCCGAGCTGGGAGCCGAGGGAGGCGGCGTCCTGGTCGAATTTGTCAACACCGGCGGACGCCAGCTTGAACGAGGACTCGGCCTCTTTGATCTGCTTGTTGACCGACTGCATGTTTCGGGTAAAGTTGTCCGTCTGAAGGGACAGCGATACCACCAGATCACGGAGCGTCTCGCTCAAACGAATTCACCTGCCTTATTCACCAAAAACGTGACATTCTGTCACGGCTTCATGTTGCTCCACACCTCGTCAATATACCGATGGCGGGGTGATTTCTTTTCCTTCTCCCGCTGAGCCTTCCACGCCCGGAGCCTGAAATACCCGAGCATGTCCATTTCGTCTATATCCTTCATCTTCCAGCCGTTTTCCAACAGGGAGTTGTAGGTGGAGTAGATGAAATCCGGCAGCGTCAGGCGCGGGGAATCTCCACCGGCCCCGTCCGCTCCGGCTTCTCCGTCTCCGCTGCCTTCGTAGGGAAAGAGTCCAGCACATTGGTCGTCTGGGTCTGCACGGCCATGAGCGCAAACGCAATGTCGTGCATCAGCCGGTCCACGGGATAGCCGTCCAGCAATTCGTCCGGCGCGAACTGATTCTGAAACAGCAAACAGAACCAGCGGATCATCACATCCAGCGCCTCAGATACGGATACCTGGTCGGCTTCGGAAACATCCTGCCCGTTCACGGCGGCGTTGGAGATGGCGACGATCCTGGCGTACATCTTGGCCGCGGGCTCAATTTCCCGCAGGGCGCGGCCGGTCACGTAGTCTATGCGGTATTCCTTCCCGGCCAGAGTGCAAGTCACCATAATCAAATCCTCCTGTCATGAATAATCGATTGCAACACCGTACAGACCCCGAATGCGCCAAAGCCAGCCTGTTCATATTTACTGGTGGGACTGCCTGCGCTCGGGGCCTGTGCGGCTTTTCTCATGGGAAATGGCGGAGATTAACCGCCCGTGGTGAAGGACGGCGCATACACGGACTGAAGGAAGGTCGCGCCATTTTCGGCGGTGAATCCGTTCTCGCCTTCATCAGCAATGGCCTGGTACTGACCGTCGTGGGTGCGCTTGATGGCGGTCCACTCGATCTCTCCGGTCTGCCGGTTGATGGTGGAGCCCTGCTTGGTGCCGTAGTTTTCGGTCACCGGCTTCGCCCTCACTTTATACAGCCAGACATACCGGAACTTGTGGTTGGACTTTTCGGACATGAATCCGACCGCGAAATAGCCGGGCTTGTCGGTGGCAGTGCGGATGAGCACGCCGTTGTCGTCGATCTTGTTGCCGAACACCATCTCCTGGATGGTCAGGGGGATGTCCGCCATCTGGGTGCGGAACGTCAGCTCCGGATCGGGATACAGCGTGTCGAACTCAATATCGTCCGCGTACTGGATATCCGGATCGGCGTTGTCCGGGGTGACAGACGCCTCGATGGCGCCGGCTACCAGCTGAAGATCGCCGTAGGTGAGTGTCTCTTCGGTATCCTCGGTGAGCGGAGCGATGACCATGTTCTTCAGGCCAATGGTCGAAGACACGGCCGGGGATGCCTTGGGGGTATTGGTGGGCATGTATTCCTCCTTCTCCTGCTGTCGGGCAGGATGTGTTGTGAACAGATCATCCGCGGCGGTCAATGGCTTCACGCAGACCGTCGCGGATGATTTCATAGGCTTCGTCTTCGGTTGTGTCGTAGGCGGGCCGGATATAGGGATGGGCGGGAGCCGGGCCAGGGCCGCCGTGCCCATACTCGACGTAGGCGGGATAATAATCCTCGTCGTCCCAGTCCTTCCGGTGAACGCCAATGGTGATGCGCTTTCCGCCGTTGCGCCGCTTCCTGACAGGGCCGGTATGAATGGCGCTGTGCAGTTTATCGGTGATGATCCGGGGATCGCGGGAAGCGTTCTCCTTCATCTGCTGTTCCACAGGGACAGCCGCCTGCTCCAGGATCCGGCTGGCCGCGGCGGAGCCGCCCTTCTCCATGTCCAGCTGGGCGGCCATGGAGGCGATGTCGGTCATGAGAGCGTCCAGACCGTCAACTTTCATCGGCATCGGGCGGTGCCTCCTCGCTGTCATTCTCATCGGCTTCCGGCGGCACGTCCTCGAACCATACCCATGTCCACTGAACCGTATACTGTCTTGTCGGCGTGTCATAGGCGGGCTGATTATAGCCCTTGTCCGACTCTTCCCTGATGCTGAAGCCGTAGTCGTACATGGCTTTCCGGATCTTCAGCTTCATTGGCGTTGGGTCAAAATCGCTCCACAGATTGAGATAGACAAAGGTGCGGTAGGACGTGACCCTGTCGTCTTGATGCGAAGCCTCGACCAGGGTGGTGGAGTAGACCACGTACTGCGCGGGCGGATTCTGATCCATGCTGGTGGCGCGCCAGATGCCGGCATATACGGGAATGCCGATATTCCTGAGCGCTTCCTGTACTTCCCTCATCCGCTGACCCCCTTGGAAAGCGAGGCCTTCAGGCCGAGGTATGTGCGCTTGAACTGATACTCGCCCAGAGTGGAGATGTTCCACTTTTCGCCCTGGAAACGCACCCACATGCCGGGTTTCACATCTGTGCGATAGCGGATGGTGAAGTTGATCACCGCCTCGGTGTTCATGACGTCGGCGCTGCGGTAGTGCTGGTTGCCGGCATCCACTGCGGCGGCCCACACCCGGCAGATGACGACATCTTTGGGCTCCGGGTATCCGTTTTCATTGATTGTGTTTTCGGTGTACCCGATTTCCACCAGATGCCGAAGATCCCCAGGATGGGGGCTGCTTTCAAAGTTCTTATAGCCTCGCAAGCGACATCACTTCCATTCTTGCGTTCAGATCAGAACATCCTGGCGGGGTCACGATAGGGATAGAGCAGACTGTCAAACGCCATGCGCATGGCCTTGTAGGTGGTCATGTCGGGGATGTCCCGGTTTTCGTAATAGAAGCCCACGAACAGAAGCAGGGCAAGCCGCACGGGCTCCGGGACTGGCGCTTCGACTTCTTCTCCATCCTCGTCAAGCTGGAGATACGGCTCAAAGGAAACGCGGCAGTAGTCCTCGGCGGCGGTCTGCGCCTGGGCGATCAGGCCGTTCAGGTAGTCGTCCTCCTCATCATGCTGGATGCGCAGATGGGTTTTGACTTCTTCCAGAGAGACGATCATCAGCCCTCACCATCGGCAGGTTCGCTGTTCTGAGCGGGGGCTATGAGACCGACTGCGCGCAGCGCGGCCAGCAGGCCATTGAAGTCCTCCTTCAGCGCGGCGATGGTCGTGGCCTCGCTGTCCGTCTGGGCGGCGGCGGGCGTAACGCCGTTCGCGGAGAGCACGCCGTCCGTGATCGTCAGGCCGGCGCCAACCTTGACGCCGCCGAGCGTATCGGCGCTTGCTGTGGGCAGAGTATAGCCGCCTCCGCTGCCGCCGGGAAAATTGTTCACTTCGGCGCCGTCCAGAAAGGTCAGCCTTCCGCCGATGACCCATTCCGAGCCGCCGTGCGCGGCATAATTTTTGGTGTTGTAAGTATCAGACATAATTTCCTCCTATGGTAGGCGGGCTGCCCGTTCTGAACAGCCCGCCGTGTCGGGTTGAGCGGTCTCAGGCCTTCATCTGCAGGCACTTGACGGCCTCAGGCAGGATCAGGCGGCCATCCAGGCGCTCCGTGAGCTTGAAGCCGACCTGATCGGTCATGGCGTACAGCTCATTGAGACGCTGCAGGGTGCGGCCCGCGCGGTCGGCAAGCCAGTAGTAGCTGTAGTCGCCATAAAGGATGACCTTCTTGCCGGCCTCCAGCAGGGGCATGTAGTTGGACATGTAAACCCTGGTGTTGAGCACCATGTCCGGCACACCCTCACGGATGGAGGGCTGCCACAGGTACTGACCCTGGCCATCCTTGAGCTTGCGCAGGGCCTTGATCGCGGCGTCGTTCATGATAAACGCGGCCTTGCGGCGATAGCCGGACTTGAGGGAGTGCTGCAGGTCGATCAACTCGTCAGCGGTGATGGCGGTGGAGGAAGCGGCGGTCACGCCGACCTGAGCGCCGAGGGTGTCGTGCAGCAGGCCGATGGGCTTATGAGATCCGTCGCCGGAGATGATGGCCTCTTCTTCCGCGGCGCCGGCACGGCGCTGGAACTCGTGGGTGATGAAGGCCGCCATGTCGAAGGCGGAGTCCTGCAGCAGCTCCTGGCTGATGCGGATGGCGGTGGCCAGCTTGTGAGCGCCCAGGGAAATCTGACCGAAGCCCACGTCGCTCTCGGGAATCTGCTGCTCCTCCTCGATCCACGAAGCATTGCCGTAGTTGGTGACGAGCGGGATCTTCCTGTCGCCGGAAGCGGTGGTGATCACATGCACGAGGCCGCGCATGATGTTCTCCTCCTGCAGCGCTTCCACCAGCTGGTGTTCGAATTCGTCCGGAACGGTATAGCCGCCTTCGGACAGCTCGCCCACCTGCAGAGCGTCGCGGATCTCGTAGGAGGTCTTGCCGCGCAGCTGTGCCCAGAACGCCTTCTTGTAGGCGTCGCTTGCGATGCCGCGGCGGGTGTCGGCACGGTCGGGCCTGTCGGGGTGGCCGGTCAGCATGGGGTTGGCGGGATCGGCGTTCAGCTCGCGATCCATCTGCTCGGCGCGCTCCAGCCGGTCAATGGCATGGCCGAGGTCAACGACCTCCTGCTCCATGCGCTCGTAGGTCTGGGTGTCTTCGGCGTTCATGACGCCGTTTTCGTCCTGGTGAGAGTCGAGGAAGGCCTTCGCCTGGTCCCAGATTTCACCGCGCTTCTGACGCATTTCCAGAATCTTACTCATACATCTGCTCCTTTGCGTTTTTCGCCTCGATGGGCATAATAAGAGCCAGCCGTTTCTGCAGCTGGCTGACCGGGGTGCCATTTTCGGTTGGGGAATCATCCGGATGATCTTGCATGTTTACCTGCGTGGTTTCCTGACTGGTCTCCCCGGAAGAGGAAGAAGAGGTGGGAATCGTCTCGGCAGGCGAGGCGACCGGTTCCCTCGTTTCCGTCTCCATCTGGGCCGCTTCTTCCTGCGCAGCGGCGGTTCGGGTCTGGGCTTCATACAGAACGCCCTCCTTCATGGGTATGGGATCGCGGCGCACAGTCGCGCTGATCTTGTGACGGTCAATCCAGTCCTGCACCTTCTTTTCCGCATCCGCCAGCGGCACGATGCAGTCGGTGGGGCCGGCCTGCCTCACAGTGAGGATACCGTCGATGAATCCATCCTCCAGCGCCTTCTGGGCATCCATCCAGGTAGTCTTTGACATCATGGCGGCCGCCTGATCCCTGGTGACCTTGATGCGGGTCTCGTAGACGTTCAGAATGCTCTCCTTGCAGGCTTCCAGCAGATGGATGGCGTCCTTCAGATCACGGACATTGCCCATAGCGACAATGCTGGGATCGTGGATCATCCAGAGGGAGCCGGGCGTCATCTCCAGGTGATCGGCTGCCATGCACAGAATCGTGGCGGCGGACGCGGCTGTGCCGGAGACCGTGATGCTGACCTTTCCGGGGTAAGAGACCAGGTCATCGTGCATCCGCACCGCGGCGTTGCATGACCCGCCGTAGGAGTTCAGCCGGATATGAACATCTTCGGTGTGATCCTTATCTTCGGCATACAGGAGAGCGTGAAGGGCATCCGGGGTAATCTCGTCGCCAAACCACACCTCGTCGTCGATATAGCCGTTCAGCATGATTTCTCTCAATTGGTTTCACCTCCGTTCGTTTCAGTTTGTTCTTCTGCCCACACGATGCCGGCAAGAACGAAGAACACGCACCAGACGCAGACGGAATTGCCGTAGGCTTTGTATTCCGCGGCATCGGCGCCCGGCTTCATCAGCCACTGAATGATCTGCCGGCGGGATTTGGGCCTGGCGGTTGAGCCAACAGCGTGCTGATACTCGTCAAACACATCTGTCCAGAAGGAAATATCTTCTTCCGTGGGCCAGGGGATTTCCAGGCCTTTGCACCATCTGTCCGGATAGCCCTGCAGCCGGCAGCACTCATCCGGCGTCAGGCGGCGCACCAGGTATTCCACTTCCGGGGCTTCGCCCACCAACGGAGCGTCTTTGTAGTCCCTCGCCATGAGGGTGGGTGATACTTCTTTATTCACTTCCATGAAGGAGCCGGTGGTTATGGTATATGCCGGCTTTTCTTCCACCACAGCAATGCCGCCCTGACGGCATCCGGGATCCGGGCTGCAGTCCAGTGTGCGGCTCATGTCGGCTTCATAAAACCCTGTTTTGGGGTTATCCGACAGCATGCCCCTGGACTGGTCCGCGCAGATGCCATATGCAACGGGAACCATTGCGAGGGGCGTCTGGTTTCCGCCTGTGCCCGCTCTCGCGGTCAGGCATTGCGCGACGTTTTCCTTTTCAATTCTGATCCTGCTGTCGGTTGGATTGAACTGGAGGGCGACGCCGGGAACGACATTTGCCCTGAGCGTCGGCGCTTTCTCATCCTCATACCCGATTCCGCGGCTGTCGGCGGAATGCTCGGTGCAGAAGCCTCCGGCGTCAAGGACGATGGGCGGATGTCCTTTTTTCTGTGCGCGGAGCGTGCCGGTCACATCTTCCGTGACGTTCATTCTCGTGCCGCCCATGTCGTTGAGGATTACTGCCGGGCCTGCCGCTCCAGCGCTTTCCTGAGAACATCCGGGAGTTCCTTGCCCCGTTTCTGCGCCCGGAGGAGAATACCCTGACAGGCCTTCTGACTCAAAGAGTACCTTTCCGGCACGTTGGCCAGCAAGATCGAGGACAAGAAATATTCTCTTCCGTCTTTGTGCGACTCCCCAACCTTTCGAGGCGTCGAGGACCCGCCAGGCGAGAGAATAATCGTCGCCCAGGATTTCTCCGGCGAACAGCCACTTCTCCGGCAAAGGAACATCTGCCTGGGGTTCTTTGATACGGACGAGCTCGGTAAGAACCTGGCGGAAATCCTGCCCATCGCAAGAGGACAGGGCGCCTGGCACATTTTCCCACACAGCCCATTTGGGATATAATCCATTGGTTGCTTCCCTCATTTCCCTGATGATGCGGACGGCTTCGAAGAAAAGGGATGACCGGGCACCGTCAAGCCCATTCCGTTTGCCAGCTACGCTGAGATCCTGGCACGGGCTGCCGAAGGTGATCACATCCACCGGTTCCAGTTCCGCGCCGTTCAGATTGTGAATGTCGCCGTAATGTTTCATGTCGGGCAGCCGTTTCCGGACGACGCGGATGGGAAACGGCTCGATTTCCGAGGCCCACACCGGCTTTATGCCTGCCCAGATACCGGCCAGCGGAAAACCGGCGATCCCGTCAAATAGGCTGCCCAAGGTAAGTTGAGTCATTTGGTATCCTGTCCTTTCCGGGAAGAGGCAATATCCCGCGCCTGCATGGCCAGGGAAATTGGAATCATATTCCCGTTCACGAGCAGAGCGTCGCCTCCATCCTCTTTGGGAATGGGGTTCTGGTTTTCCAGTTGACGGATGTCATTTGCCGACATCCAGCCGTTCTGGCGGGCGATGCTGTAGCCCTCCATGCGCTCCTTATAGGAGCCGCGCATGAGGCCATCCAGGTTGAACTGGCAATAAAAACGCCCCTTCTCTTTTTCGGAGAAAAGGGCCCGGTTGATTGCCTGTTCGATTCGGACAAGCCATGGGCGGATGGTGTGCACAGCGAAGTCGATACTCTGATGCTCGATATTGCTGAAGGTGGCGTGCTCCAGATCGGCGATCATGTGAGGGGGCACCCGGTAGATGCGACATATCTCTTCCACCTGGAATTTGCGGGTTTCGAGGAACTGGGCCTCGTTGTTGGGCATACTAATCCGGGTGAAGGTCATGCCCTCCTCCAGGATGGCCACGCGGTTTGCGTTGCTGCTGCCGCCATATGCCTCCATCCAGCTTTCACGCAGCGCTTTCGGGTTTTTTACGGTGTTGGGATGCGTGAGGATACCGCTTGGGGTCGCGCCGTTACCGAAGAATTTCCCGCCGAATTCCTCCGCTGCGATGGACAGTCCCACAGCATTGCGCTCAATGGCAATGGGGCTGTAGCCCATAATGCCGTCAAAGCCCAGACCAGGAATGTGCAGCACATCTTCCGGGCGGAGTTTTACCGTCTGACCGTTCGTGGTGCTGTAGGCGTAGGTGAGCTTTCCTTTGTCGTCCCGGTCCACTTCCATGTGATCCGGGAGCAGCGGATACAGTCCCACGATACTGCCGCGCCCCGCCCGGAGGATCTGGCTGTAGGAGTTGCCCCACAGGAGCAGGTGCGTGAGCATGGCTTCGCGCCAGACGAAGGATGTCATCTCCGGGTTCGGCTCGTCATGCAGGATGCGGTAGAGTGGATGATCCAGCGCCTTCCGGCTGCCGGTCTTGTCCTGCTCGAACACGGAGAAGGGCAGCGAAGCGACCGTTTCCGCGATGACGCGCACGCAGGCGTAAACAGCTGATACCTGGATGGCCGTGCGGGCGTTGACGGATTTCCCGGATCCGGCCATGCCGAATGAGAAGGTGGTCGCGCCACTGACGGCGTCTTTGGGCTTATCTCTGGCATGGAACAGTGCGGAAAAAGGGTTTTTCATCTTGATTTCACTCCCAACTGATAGTTCGTTTCAGCAGTTGTGTGCTACGATAAGAGCATGATATTCTTGCGGGGGGGTGCCGATCCATGGAGAAACAGATAAAGCAGGCTGCCGCCACTGATGCTGTCGTTGAGGCGATCAGAACAATAAAGGGCAGGTTCACCAAAAAGCAGATCATGGAACTCTGTCCGGAGATCAGCCCACGCGAAGTGACGGTGACGCTGAAATCTCTTGTTCAGACGGAGCAGATTGTGCGCTATGGAACGGGGCGGTCAACCTTTTATGTTCAAAATACAGGTAAGTGATTCCCCGCATCCTGGGGATGGCATTACAGCCCGCTTCCCGTTTTCTTGTCGTGGTGCTCTTTGCATAGAGGCTGCCAGTTGCTCTGATCCCAGAACAGTTTCTGGTCACCCCGGTGCGGTACGATATGATCGACGACCGTTGCCGGGGTGATTCTTTTCTCTTCCAGACACTTCACGCACAGAGGATAGCGCTGGAGAAAGAGCTTTCGCGCTTCCCGCCACCTGGCGTCATATCCGCGAGCGGCCCCGCCTCCGCGCAGGACATCCGGAGATCGTTCCTTCCGGTGTTCTTCGCAGTAAACGCCTTTTTCACACAGATTTGGGCAGCCTGGATAGCGGCAGGGGCGTTTTGGTGATCTCGGCATGAGGGCCTCCAATCTATCCGAGGATCAGCAGGGAACGGTCATCGTATACGGAGCCGCCGTGCTGATTCTTTAAGGCGCGATCCAAGGCCATGACAAGCGCGACCACGCCGTCTACCTTCTCTGTGCTCTTTTCCTTGTCGATCTTGATGTTCCCAGCCGGATCATTCCTGACGAACACATTATCAATGTTCCAGCGGAGAACGGGATTCCCATCGTGCCGGATGGTTCCTTCCAGCACCATGCGCATCAGGTCCTTGGTAGGATTGCTCATGTCGCGGAAACCCTGGCCGAAGGGGATCATGGTGAAACCGTCGTCCTCCAAAGCCTGGACCATCATGCTGGCGTTCCAGCGGTCGTAGGCGATCTCGCGGATATTGAAGCGTTCGCCCAGCCTGCGGATGAACTCCTGAATGAAGCCATAGTGGACGACGTTTCCTTCCGTGGTGTGGATGTAATTCTGTTTCGCCCACACATCGTACATGACGTGATCGCGGCGAACTCTCAACTGGAGCGTGTCCTCCGGGAGCCAAAAGTGAGGAAGAACAAGGAAATGCTCATCATCCCCCTGGGGTGGAAAAACAAGCACGAAAGCGGTGAGGTCGCTCGTGGAGGACAGGTCAAGCCCGGCAAAGCAGGGGCGGCCTTCCAGGGAGTCCTCGGAGAAGGTGCCCCCGCAAGCGTCCCACTTATCCATAGGCATCCAACGGACTGCTGTGTTGGTCCACTGGCAGAGATGGAATTGCCGGAACTGGATTTCTTCCGCGGGATTCTCCTTCGCGCTCTGGCAGCGGGCCTCGTAGTATTCCATGTCTACAGTTTTTCCCAGGGACGGATTGGCCTTTTTCCAGACCTCCGGGTCTGTCCAGTCCGCCGCATCCGGAGCGCTGTAGACCACGGGATAGAAAGTAGGGTCATATTTACGCCCTTCCAGGAGATCAATGGCCTTCTGATGCACCTCGAAGCAAATGCTGTTCCGGTCAGAGCCTGCTGTGGTGATGACAAAGTTCAGCGGCTGTTTTCGCGCCGCGCCGGAACCCTGGGTCATCGTCTCATAGAGCTTTCGGTTGCTCTGGCCGAGCAGCTCGTCAAAAATGCAGGCATGGACGTTGTAGCCGTATTTGCTTGCCACTTCACTTGAAAGCGCCTGGTAGATGCTTCTCGTGGGCATGTATACCAGGCGCTTTTGCGATTCTATGATCTTGATGCGTTGTCTGAGGATCGGGGACTGCACCACCATATCCCGCGCCACGTCGAACACGATGCTGGCCTGCTGCCGGTCGTTGGCGCATCCATAGATTTCAGCGCCTTCCTCGTGATCGGCGCAGAGCATGTACAGGGCGATGGCAGCCGCCAGTTCGCTCTTCCCGGCCTTCTTGCAGATTTCGACAAATGCTGTGTTGAACTGCCGGTAGCCGTTCTCTTTGATCGTCCCATAGATATCCCGGATGATCTGCTCCTGCCACGGGAACAGGAGAAAAGGCTTGCCCGACCAAATGCCCTTCGTATGCTTAAGCCCTTGGATGAAGGACACGGCGCGGTCAGCCTTCTTCTTGTCGTAGTAGCTGGTCGGCAGCATGAAGCGGGTGGGATGGAAAGCAGGTTTTTTATTCGGCATTCACATTCTCCGTAACGAGTTCTTCAGAGGTAGGAACATTCTGAATATCAGCCGCCGGCTCGGCTGACACAGTGGCCGCAGGGATGAATGCCGTGACCAGCGTGGGCCACTCGTACAGGTTGGCATCTTGAATGAACTGCTGGAGCGTCGGATACATGCGCATTTTCAGTTTGGCGAACTCCCGCCAGCCCTGGGCGGTCAGCGGTTCATCCGATACGGCGGCGAACAACCGCTTGTTTTCTTCCTGCATTTTCAGAAGCAACTCCGCGTTCTGGCAGGCGATATGCAGCTGACGCAAATCCCTGGGCGAGCCATGGGACGCGATGTACTTCGACCGCAAGCCCGCCCTGTACAGAAACTGTCCCCATTTAGATAAGACTGTGACTTGGTAATTCATCATTCCGTCTCCTCGTCCGCAAAGTTGCTGCCGCCTATGATCTCCACTTCGCTGTCAGCGTCGGAGATGAGGATAGCCTCCATGGGGTCAACCTTCTGCTTCACGGCGGACATGACGTTGGCGATCATGGCGGTCCGGTTGGAAGGCGTCAGACCAAAATCGGCGGCGAAGGATTTGATTTCCCGCATCTGCTGGTTGGCGATAGCGATATAGGGATTAGGCCGGATGCGCCCATCATCGTC
>Ga0208297_1000359_pt1 | contig 102884 bp, 87 predicted proteins | sample LMS_cellobiose_e_FD_187367 | JGI IMG/M metagenome (GOLD analysis project Ga0208297, IMG submission 187367) | Rumen-fistulated moose microbial communities from Alaska, USA - LMS_cellobiose_enrichment (SPAdes) (version 2) | ecosystem: Host-associated > Mammals > Digestive system > Stomach > Rumen... | reverse complement strand
ATTTGGCAAGCGAAAATGTTGACAGATATTCCGGTGAAGCAGAAGATAGAATTTCAAAAAGACTAGATAGAACTATGGCAGCTGTTCCATGCGGGTTGCCGTTGTTGCCTCCACACTGGATTTTTACAGTAAACGTATGGACTTATGAAGTGAAAGGAGAATATGAGATTTTTGCAATTATCGATAACGATAACGAAGTAATTCCTAAACCTTATTTTGGTCATAAAGGCCAGAAATATATTAGAATGTACGAGCATATAAGCCACCCCTGTAAAAAGAATCCGGATGGAAGCAGCATTTGGTTGGGTGAAAATTCAAGAGTTCGCTTCCAAATAAATGGATACGCAAGTAGCATTGTCGGCAGTGGGCCTAAAGGGGTGGGTGATAAAGAAGGGGGGTATTCGGAGGAATCAGTTGGATTTGACGAATTATCCTCAAGTCTAGGTGAATAATATGAAGACAAAAAATATTTTTTTAGGTGTTTTTGCATTTGTGATAATATTTTCGAACTTATCGCTTGCAAGCAGTCCATATGGAGAAATGGAAGTATATTATAACGAGAAACTGTTGCCCGGTTCCGAGACCGCGAAGCCGACATTAAAAATAGGAGAGCCATTCAAGGTAAGCATAAATCTTACCGTTTATCAAAAATCAGAGGTATCAGTGATGTTAAGCGAAATTGGAGATGGAGATTTTGTAATTTTGGAGGGATATACTAAAAAAATGAATAGATATGGATCAAAAGTAATGGAAAAAAACTCTTCTGAATATTTCGAATGGACAGTTAAACCAACAGATAGTTGGGCTGGCGGTTCTTTACCTGTTAATTTAGTTTATCAAATTAATGATTTTGAGACTGGAGATATTTTGGTTAATAGTGGATTTACCATAGCATATCCTTACATTTCTAACGAGTACTATGAAGGCGAAACTTCTACTTCTGAGAAAACTGAATCCCAACCCACCGCAGAGCAGTCAACCTCAGAAGATTCATCTACCCCGACAACGTCTGCACCATCTTTCAGCTTAGTAACTGCTATCATGGCGCTTGCGCTTGTATTCTTCAGATTCCTCCGCCACTAAAACTGTGGTGGGAGATTGAATCTATTTTTGAGCTTTACTTTCGACTTTGTTAATTTAAAGTTACTGTAAACTACCTCTCCCCATCCTTTCATAGCTCACAGGCTCAAATCATTCAAACCGTAGTTCCTACGGCAAAATTCCTGACGTTAATAGCGGCATTTATGTCTCAATCATGAGCATTTCCACAATCAGGGCATTACCATTCCCGAATATCTTCAGTTAAATTATGATGCTTATACCCACAAACGTTACAGGTTTTGAGGAGGGTTCAAACTGTCCTATCTTCAGAACAGTTTTCCCCAGCCACTGAGCTTTGTATGTTAATTTCAGGGCAAAACTGTACTATCCTGCATCTACTATACGTTCTCTGTATTTTTTAAGCATTTATATTATATTAATATTTGAACACATGTTTTTTTCCTTATATGTGGAAAAAGAAAGGAAAAATGTAATGGAGTATATGAAAAAGAACGAAGGGAATAAAGTCAGGAGTGAAAAAGAATAGTGAGAAAAATAAGTACAGGAAAGGGAGGTTTTGAATTATTCTCCCTTTATTATTCTTGCAATGTCATCCCCGACATCCGAGGTGCTACTCCTGCCTCCCATGTCATAGGTTTTAACTTTACCGTCGAGGATATTTTTCTGGATTGCGCTTATTATCATATCTGAGGCTTCTTTCTCTCCAAGCTGTTCTATGAGCATGGCACCTGCCCAGATTGTGGCAATCGGGTTGACTTTATTCTGGCCCTTATATTTCGGGGCTGAACCGTGAATAGGTTCAAACATGCTTGTGCCTGTCGGGTTGATATTTCCGCCGGGAGCAAGCCCGAGGCCTCCCTGGATCATGGCTCCAAGGTCTGTAATGATGTCTCCGAACATATTAGGGGTTACGACCACATCAAACCATTCCGGGTTTTTCACAAACCACATGGTTATGGCGTCAACAAAGTTGAAATCCGTGGTAAAATCGGGGTATTTTGCGGAAACCTCATTGAATTCCTCTCTCCAGAAGCCGTAAATGTCGGAAAGTACGTTTGCCTTGTCAACGGACGAAACATGTTTTTTACGGTTTCCAGCAAGGTCAAAGGCATACTCGATAACCCTTCTCGTGCCTTCTTTGGAGATCATGCCTATCTGGTATCCTATTTCTTCGCTATCTGTCTCGATATCAAGCCCGAATTTTGCGGAATATAGCACTCGCTTGACCTCAAGGAGATCTTTGCTCTCTCCTTTTTTTGCCCTGCCGCCAATTCCTATGTAGAAGTCTTCGGTGTTTTCCCTGACAACCACGAAATCGATATCTTTTGAGGTTTTATCCTTGATAGGTGTCCAGACTCCATCAAGGAGCTTTATGGGGCGGAGGTTAATGTACTGGTCAAAGTAGAAGCGTGCAGCTAATAAGATTCCCTTCTCAAGAATTCCAGGGGCAACTCTGGGGTCTCCGATAGAGCCAAGGTAAATGGCAGGGTATCCGGATAATTCCTTTAAGGTTTCTTCCGAAATCAGTTCACCCGTTTCAAGGTAGTGATCTGCCCCATGAGGGTATTCAATCCATTCCACATCAAAACCGAATCTTTCACCAGCGGCATCTATAACTTTTCTGCCTTCGGCGATAATTTCTGGGCCTATCCCGTCTCCCGGGAGAACCGGAATCTTATACTGCGTCATACGTATACTCCTTTAAAATTTTCAAGCAAAACTGCCATTTTACTGCGAGTTGTCAAATGCGGAAAGGTGTGTCTCAGGACAAATTTTCTGTTTCTGAGCGCTCGGTGACCAGTTTCCTGGCATATTCTATAAGTCCTCCTTCATCTACGATTTCGCGCACGAAATCAGGAAGAGGGGTCGCCTGGTAAGTCTCACCTTTTGTTTTGTTTACAATGACTCCTGTCGCAAGGTCTACTTCAAGTTCGTCTCCATCATTGATTTTATCAGTGTCAGGGCATTCCAGGACAGGGACTCCGATATTTATTGCATTCCTGAAAAATATCCTTGCAAAAGACTTTGCAATTACACAGGCTACCTTTGCTCCTTTCAGGGCAAGGGGCGCATGTTCGCGTGACGAGCCGCAACCAAAATTGCTTCCTGCGACCACGATATCATTTTCGTGCACGTTTTTTGCAAATTCGGGGCGCACGCCTTCAAACGTGTACTTTGCAAGCTCTTCAGGGGTATTGTAAATCAGGTACCTTCCAGGAATTATTGCATCGGTATCCACGTCATCTCCGAACTTCCAGGCTCTTCCTTTCATATCATCACCGATCTTTTGCTGCAATTAAATGCTGCTATTATTAGAATTCTTACAGCCTGCACTTAGCTGTATTCACAGGGTTGAAGTATCACAGGTAATATTTAAATTATTTTCTGACATTATATAAAAGTTGGTTAACAATTTTCACCCTTTCACTCCTGAGTTTCCCGAAAAATCTTCAGGAACCAGTATCTTTATAGCTGGTTTGAATTATCACTGTTTTCTTCCTCATCATAAGGCTCAAGAGCATTCGGTTCTCCTCCTCCGTGCCAGCTTAACCTCGGACGGATGCGTACAAGATGAACTGACTCGGAATGATCATCCACAATCAGGGCAGCCCCTCTTTCGCTCCCCATCTTCTTAAGGTAGGTCTGAATGCTTTCCTGCATATAAAGAGGACGCGACGTCTCAAGAGCCAGAATATCATCACTTGCCGTGAGTCTGTGGCAGATAAGAAGATCACTCTGGGAAACGACATCAGGATGCAGGCTTGCAGGTCTCTGCGTTGCCAGAACCAGGGAGAGTCCAGGCTGCCTGCCCTGCCTGAGACAGCGGTTAATAAGCATTTTCGAGGCAAGTCCCTCAGTCTTTGCAGGTACGAAAATATGAGCCTCATCTATAAAGAGCCAAACTATGGGAAATTCTTCTTCATCAGTCCTTTCCCCCATAAGCCTCTTTTCATAGGTTCTTCTTGCCTCAAGTCTCGCTTCATATAGCCTGCCCGCAAGAATTGACACCGTTGCCGCACAGACGTTTTCATTTTCAAGTGTACTCACATCAAGAATAGTTGTTCTCCCGCCTGATATGAGTTCTGTCAGAGATGTTCCTTCTTTTGAGAAAAGCCTCCAGGAATTCACTGCCCTGAAGTAATTCTCTACAGCCCCTTTCGAAGCCTCGTCCGAGCGTGTATCCCTGGATATCTCGCTGAGGATTTCCTCAAAAGAGTATGTATCTCCTCTTTCTCTAAGAGATTCGATTGCCCTTACCAGAAGAATTCCAGGGGGAGAAACCTCCTCTATATTAAAAATCCTGCACCACTGGTTTCCTGAAAGTTCTCTCACCGGAATGGAAAAGGGCTTTACATTGATATTCCGTTTCCTGTAAGCCTCAACCTTCCCCTCAGGCACAAATATCTCAGCCTCAAGCCCAACTGGAGCAAGGTTCCAGCTTTTCAGCGTCGGGGCTTCAAACGTATTTGGGTAGTTCATTGTCCAGAAAATTCCCATGGTATCAATAACAAAGGACGCAAGCCTTTTCTTAATATCCGGCTCAAGAAGAGAAAGTTCTTCAAGTAAGCAGCCCATAGTGTAGGATTTCCCATACCCTCTTTTACCGCAGATCAAAACAGCATGAGGCTTCAAGGCATCGAGATAAACGGCAGCCCCTCTGGAATGATCCAGTGCCATGTAATTTCCAATGGAGAGTAAACCCTTTCCGGGATTCTCTTCATTTCCAAGTACACGCAAAGTCCTAGTAACCTTTCCCCCAAAAGGAGGTCTGGGCTGTTTATTGTCGACTTTCTGCATCAGATAGTATCAGACTGAAAACTATTTAAAATAATTTATTTACAAGCAATAAAATAAAACTAAACTTTTAAACCCTTAAGACCTGGTTAAAAACCTTTTCTCAAAAGGCTTTGAGAAGGCTTGTGAAAAACTCTTGTGTTCAGGATATTATCTTATCCAGCTGGTTGGTCTGGGCAGCTATTTTGATTTCCCGAGCGATTCTCCTTCCAGTTGAGAGGTTTTCTTCCATCAGATCCGAATAAGGTGAGCCTGAAATGTAAAGGTTTGTTCCTGCAACAATTCTGGCTGAGATCTCAAAGACTTTAATCTCAAGTTCATCTGTAAAGACCGTCTCAAGGCAGAAAGCTCCTATCATCCCTCCAAAAAGATCCAGGGATTCTTCAACTACCCGTTCTCCGAGAGAGAAGATAAGGGGCAGTAAGGACTCTCTTGCTACAAGGGGTACGTTTCCTGTGACCACGTATGTCGGGCGAATGCCTGCTTCTATGAGCTCTTTGGGCGAGCCCAGCCTGAAGATTTCATCGGCATTGGATTCTACTCTGCGGTCCATGCTAAGTAGTTCAAGGCTGCCCTTGCTTAAAGTGTATCCCTCGTTTCTGATAGGTGAGTAGAAATAATGCAGGTAATAACGGGTCCCAGTAATGAATTCCTGAATTGTATATTTCTGGGATCGGTCTACGAGTTCATTGAATTCCTCATAAGTTTTTGCGACGAAGAAACCTTTTCCGCCCTTTGCCCCGTCATACTTAACCATTACAGGTCCATTGATATCGCGAGGGTCGTCAATTTTCCTGGGCATGTGGATACCTGCTCCAAGTAGCCACTCCCGCTCTTTGTTCCTGTCCGACTCCCATTCGAGCACAGCCCGGTTTCCGAAAGTAGGCACAGTCAGCTCTGCAAAATTTTCCGTGCCAAGATAAGCGACAAATGAGCCATGTGGAATAATAATAGTGTTTTTCTCTCTGAGTTCCTCAGCCTTATTCATTATATCGGCATAGTTATCGACAATAAGGTACTCATCAGGTTTTGCTTTGGGAAAAGCTTCATAAAACTTGGGAGGTTTGCCAACGCAGATTCCCAGAGTTCTGAAGCCTTCTTTTCGAGCTCCATCAAAGATTTGAAGGCTTGAGTGAGAACAGACTGTCGCAATTGTAATGTTTTCTAAATCGTAATTTTTCAGAAATTCCAGAACCTGCTGTTTTGTGATCATGATTGGTACCAGCGGAAAATTTAGATTAGAATATACAATGTTATATTTAAGTTTAAGGTCTGGATTCTATATATAAACATAGTGGCGCACATATAATTATATACAAAATAAAAGTTTATATTAAGATTCACGTAAACTAGAGTATGTACTGATTAAAAAATAGGCAAGTTTTTAATCAAGGAAGTAATCATGGATGGGTTTGAAAATCAAAACGATTTAACGGATGCGAGGGAACCTCCACAGGGGTTAGATACGGTTGAGCAGGGAGGCAGGATACTTGTTCTCCCGGTAAATGGGGAATCTAGAAAAATAACTCAAGTTCTTTCCAATGAAACATCATTAAAAATCCTGGAGTTACTCGGGAAAGAAAGCATGTCTGCAACCAGTATTGCAGAGGAATTGAAGCTTCCCCTTACTACTGTCAAGTATAATCTTGACTCTCTTGTTGAATCCGGTCTTATAAAAGTAAAACAAATAAAATGGAGTCAGAAAGGACGACAAATAAAGATATATGAATCAGTTGAAAAACTGATTGTGCTCGTCCCTTCGAAAAGCCCTATTGACAGGCTCTCTATAATAAGCCTGCTTCAAAAGTACATCGGGGTAGTTGGAGCTGCCTTTTTTGCAGCTGCAGGGATAGAGTATTTTTCAGCGTATATGCAGGCAAAGAGGGTCATTGATGCGACTGCACCTCTGATAATGGGGACAATGGAAATACCCGGTGAACCTTCTCCGGATCATACAGCTATGGAAGTAAATGAAAGTAGCAATATAAGCCCTAAAATAGCTCTCGACCAGCAAATGTCCGAAAATGGAGCCTTGAATGCAAGTTCAAGGGCTCTGGAATCTGGAACAGGAAATATCTCTCCCGGACTGGAAACCAGTCCAATTCAGGAAGTTGCTGAAGTTCCCGTATCCATGCCAGATGGCTTGGATTCTGTCCAGGGAACTCCCTCTATCCCGCCTGAAGGGTTGACTCACGCAGGCGGAATTTATGGGCTTTATGACACGCTTTCTCTTCACCCCGGAATCTGGTTCCTTTTTGGATGTCTTTTTATAGTAGTCGTGCTGATTGTAAGAGAAGTCTATTATAAGAAGAAAGCCAGGTAGAGATTCTTATGAGAGTCGCTTTAAAACTTGCATACATAGGCACCGAGTTTCACGGCTCCCAACTCCAGCCCAACGTCGTGACCGTAGAGGGAGAACTCTTCAAGGCTCTCCGGAATCTCGGGATTATAGAAAGCCCTAAATCTGCGAATTACACCTGTGCTGGCAGGACTGATGCCGGGGTTCATTCCCTTGGGCAGGTTGTTGCTTTTGATACGGACAAGCCGGGTCTGGCAATTCCAAGGATCATAAATTCCGAGCTCCCTCCGACAATCTGGGCCTGGGCTCACGCGGAAGTCCCTCGGAGCTTTGATGCCAGGAGAAATGCGGTTTCCAGACATTACCAATACGTGATGGCTGGGAAAGAGTACGATATTTCCAGAATTCGGGAAGCTTCGAAATTGCTGCTGGGTACCCATGATTTTGAAAATTTTTCTCGAACCAACGGAGAAAAGAGTACAGTTCGAACTATAGAAAGAATCAATGTCCGCGTAGACGGAGATCTTACAAAGATTGATGTTGTTGGAAATAGTTTTCTCTGGAATATGGTCCGGAAAATCGTGACCGCCCTTACTATGATAGGGAAAGGGGTACGTGACAACGACTGGCTGCTCCAGATGCTTAATCCGGATATTTATGAAGAAGGGATTGAACCGGCTCCTGCCTATGGATTGACTCTTCTGAAAGTAAACTATGATGAGAAAATAGGATGGATTGAAGACAATTATTCTATCAGGAGAGCAAGCGATCAGAACCAGAAGCATATCCTCAGGCACAGGGTTATGGCAGAAGTACTGGAAGAGCTGATCTCTCACGAGTAAATTTCTATTTTTAATTTTTTAGGACTTGCGCGGTTGGATCGATAAATCTTATGCTTTTAATTTCATCATTCATCCTCACTTCTCGTTTTTACTCTCGGTTTTTATTTTCATCCTTCAATTCTTCTGAAAAATTGTCTTTCTGAAAGATGGTTATAGTCCGGGTAAGGCTTCTGTGAACTCTCTGGGCATAGATATTAAGAACCTTAAGCCCTGCTTTTTCCCCATATTCCGATGCAGGTTTATCCGAGACTACAACTGCAATGCCTCCAGGCTTAAGAACACGCTCGATTTCTTCAAGGGCGCAGGAATAAAGCCCTTCCAGAGATTCGGCAAGGATTGCTGCCGATCTGCCGTATGGAGGGTCTGTAACAACTGCATCTATTGTGGCTTCTTTAAGCGGCATCCTGCAGGCATCTCCTTCCATCAGGGCGTAATCCAGTTTGAAGGCTTCAAGGTTCATACGGGCACCCATAACCAGTTTTTCCTGGGCATCGATTCCTATAACCCTTGCCCCTACAAGCCCTGCTTCAACAAGAATCCCTGCAGTGCCGCAAAAGGGATCCAGAATTAGTTCACCGGGCTTTATTCCTGACAGGTTTATGAGGGCACGTGCGACCCTCGGCATAAGCACACCAGGATGGAAAAAAGGTTTATTCTGTGGAGTTCTGGCTTCATAGGCACTCCTATCGATAGAGGACAGAAGGGTTCCGAGCACAGCCTTTTCACTCAGAATTACCCTGAATTCCACATCAGGGTTTTTCAGATTTGCCCTGAAGCCTTTCCTGTAAATGCATCCCCCGATCTTCCGTTCCAGAAACTCACCCGGAAAATCCACATGATGTTTGATTCGCTTCGCTCTGACCACAAAGCTCTGTCCTTCTTTTATATAGTCTGACGAATCAAAGGCTTCTGCAAGTTTCAGGATTGCGTCCGGTGTATTTTCAGTAATTCCTACAACTTTCAGGATGTGGTGGGTCATTGCCAGCCTGTCGGTTATCGTACCAGTGAGGATTTTTTCCACATTTTCTGCATTGCCGGCTATCTCCACTACAAGGCACTGGTCAACCATAGTATGAAGCCTGAAATCAAGCCCCTCGATTTTAAGGCAGGCAAAGATTTCGGCAGCGGGCAGTTCTTCATGTTCTCCAGAGAGCTCAAAAGCGTATAACATTGGTGATCCGAATATGTTGATGATTATAATTCGAATAGCGTTAGTAACATGCAGTAATGGTATAAATGTAAAATACCCTGCGTGAAATGTGAAGGTAGTTATTAAAAGTAACTGCAATGAAGTAAATTTTATAAAGTAAATGATAATAAGTTTCAAGATTTTTGAAAGTACTAAAACAGTGTGAATATTTACTTTTAAAATATATTCTGTAGATAAAGTGGTAGCTCTTGAAACTCTACCTGAATGAGTTGAGTCAAAAGCGATCTTTCTTAAAACATTATTTCCTTAAAATATTTTTTCCTTAAAACATTCTCTCCAGAGCTTCCCTGCCAGTCATTCCGGGTTCTACACCAAGTTCTCTAGCAAGTCGGGTTACTTCAACGACCTCGGCTTTAAGCATATCTTCAAAACTCTGTACGCCTTTTACTTTCGCTGCCACGTCCCCAAGTGTCTCTGCAGCATTTACATTCAGGTATCCGCACATCAGGAAGCCTTTTTCTGCCCTTATAACCAGAAGAGGGTATTTTTGCATCTCAAAGCTGAGGCCAAGAGCACATCCATTATCAAGCCGAATCTGTTCGATAAGCATATTTTTCAGAATAAATTTCAAGGCAGATTAACTTTTTGGACTTGAACAAAACCACGCAAAGCTGTCTTTGGAAGATCCAAAGAGTTTCCAGGGTTTTACAGTTTTTCCAGCAGCTCTGGTCTTATTTTTACTGTCTTCGTCTTCTTTTTCTATACTCTGCTCTGCGCTTCCTTTTCTGTCCTCTAATATGGCTTTAGAGCTTTCATCCGAAATCCAGAGGGTTATATTCTTTTGTGGGCTGAAGTTGCCTTTAAGCACTGTATGGTTATTTTCGAAATCCTGACTTTTGTTATCCAGCCCATCAGTCTTTTCTACTTTGAGATCCGCAGGCAGAGTGATTGTAACACTGGAGTTTGGAGTGCCCATAAACCAGACACTTGTGCCCTCCCCCACCTCTTTCTCGAAAATATAACTTACAAGGGCAGAATTAGTAATTGACGAGTTTTTTTCAACTTTGCCCAGAGCTTCTTCTGAAAGCCAGAAATCAACATCTGTAACTTTAACCAGTTCTGAACTATTGTTAAGTTTCACATCAGGTTTGGTTTTTAATGACTCTCTTGTCCGATTTCTGAGAATATTTTCTGCTTTCTGGATCTCCCATGCATTGACAAAGTTATCATCATCTCCAGCTTGCGTGTCTATGAAATTTCTGAAAAGAATGGCTTTATTTCCTGTAATTTGTTCATGGTATTCCCAGGTCATTCCATTCCTTTCCAGTGTGATGTTATTGCTGGGTACAAGAGCAGCACAGGGTTCTGCCAGAAAAGCTGATATAAAGGAAGATATTAACAGAAAAGCAGTTAGAGAAAGAATATATGCTCTCAAGGCTTTCAACTCATCTCTTCTTTAGTCTTTTACTTTTTAACCTTTATACTCTTTCTCTTCTTTCTCATTTTTATTAAGTTTTTCTTTTTATCCCATTTTTTCCTTTACTTTCAGATTCTATTTGACTTTATCTTCAGTTTTATTTTATCTTCAGTTTTATTTTATCTTCAGTTTTATTTTATCTTCAGTTTTATTTTATCTTCAGTTTTATTTTATCTTCAGTTTTATTTTATCTTCAGTTTTATTTTATCTTCAGTTTTATTTTTATCTTTCGGGTTTTACTTTGTTATGACTTCGCAACCGTCCTGGGTTATTATTATAGTATGTTCAGCCTGGGCTACAAGCCCACCTGCGCTCTCAAGAAGCACGGGATAGGAGTGAAGGATTCCTGCCTTTTCAAGCTGGATTAAGGCGAATTCCAGTCTATCGGATTCAAGCCAGCGCTTTGCAAAAGGCAATTCCCTGTATTCTTCAACCTGTTTCAGGACATTTCTGACTGCGGGCATACGGACCGGCTTTTTTCTTATCAGGCTGTATATCTCAGCCCAGTTTCCGTCATGGACGGAGCCTGCTCCATTCGTTGCAAAGGGCTCAATTGCAAGCACGTCTCCTTCTTTTAGAACTGTTCCTCCTTCCACACGCCGGTTAGGTACGGCAGGCTCGTCGTGAGCCTCATACTGGGAAAGCCCGTGACCTGTCAGATTCGTTATTGGGTTCAGGTTATAACTGCGAATACTTTCCTCGATTGCAGCTCCGAGTTCTCCTGTTGTAACCCCTGGCTTTGCAAGGTCGATAGCTGCGGCAAGAGCATCCTCTGCAGCTTTTAAGATATCGGAATTTCCTGATAGATCGACAGTTACAGCCGAATCTGCAATATACCCGTCAACATGGACTCCTAGGTCCAGTTTGACCATATCTTTTCCAAAAATATCGGTATCTCCTGCCCTGGGGGTTGCATGTGCAGCCTCCTGATTTCTTGAGATATTGCAGGGAAAAGCAGGCCTGCCCCCAAGCTCTATAGTCCGGTTTTCAACAAATTCCGCAACTTGCAGCAGAGTGTTTCCTACCCTGATCATTTCTATGGCTTCAGCCCTAACAATTTTCAAGATCCTGCCTGCTTCCCTGTATTTCTCAAGAATCTCTTGCTTATTGTGCACATTATCGGTCATATTAACCCCTTATAGGATAATTTATTGGGATTTTACTGGATTATTTATTGGGATTTTACTGGATTATTTATTGGGATTTTACTGGATTATTTATTGGGATTTTACTGGATTTACTGGATTCTACTGAATTTTACTGATTTTACTGAAATTACTGGAATTATTAAGTGATCCTACTACAACCTTATTAGAACGTACAGGAAGTACCTGGATTACTGGAATTATTGCAACCTTACTGAAGAACCTAACTGAGACCCTATAAATGTCCTGTTTGAGCTGGTTCAATATTCTCAAACGGATATAAACGGAATATAAGCAAAATATAATACTCTTTAAATTGTAAATTTGTTATAATACAAATCTCTTTTCCAGCCCTGTAAGGTTCTGACATCCATTCTCAGTAACCAGAACCATATCTTCGAGTCGTATTCCTCCGATTTCAGGATAGTACAGCCCAGGCTCGATAGTAATTACATTGCCTGCCTCAAGTATAGCCTCGTTTTCTCCTACTGATGGAAGCTCATGTATATCGATCCCAACCCCATGTCCAGTCGAGTGGATAAACCCGACCTTTGATCCGCTTTTGTATGTATTGTATCCATGCTCTTCAAAGAGGTCGCAGACGGCATTATGCACATCGGCTGCCTTCACTCCTGGTTTGACCATCTCAAACGCTTTTTTCTGCGCTGCAAGCACGGTTTCGTACATTTTTTTGAGTTCTTCTGAAGCTTCTCCATACAGAACTGTACGGGTCATATCCGCAAAATAGCGTTTTTTCTTGCTTCGAGGGAAAATATCAAGGATAATCGGGGCATTTGCCTTCAACGGACCGTCTGTAGTGCCGTGCGGGTTTGCCGTATCCTTGCCGCACGAGACAATGGTCTCTTCGGCTTCACATCCATAATCAAGCAGGGTATGATCTATAACTGAGAGCACTTTAGCCCCTGTCAGCACCTCACCTTTGTGATAGAGTAAACCTTTTCTCTCTTCTGCTCCTGCTATCAGGGCTATTGCAGCTGCCATAGCCTTTTCTCCGGCCATCTGGGCATATTTTATGGCTTCAACCTCTTCCGGTTTTTTCAAGCTCCTCATTTTTCTGAACGGGCTTTTTATAGGCACTATGGTAAAACCTGCTTCAGCCAGGAAATTTGTGTAGAATATCGGAAAATCGTAAGGGACTGCAACTTTCTTAATTCCTTCTCCTGCAAGCAGTTCGGATATACAGGCTGCATAAGCAATAGAAGAATCTTTCTTTTCCTTCATCTTCTCCCGGTAGCCCAGATCCTGCAAAGTTTTTATTACCGAAACTCTCGATTCGATTTCTGCTCTTCCTTTTTCCATGTCCGAGATAAGAAGTATCTCTTCGCCTGATTCTGTTTGCAGGTACGTGAAATCGTCGGAAGCCAGGAAATGAGTCACGTAGTAAATATCGGAATTATGAAGGTTCCCTGTCATAAGATACGCATCAGTTCCTGCTTCTTCAAGGGCATTTTTTATGCTGAATTCTGGCTCTGTCATGCAAGTTATTTCTAGCTTCTGTGCATAAAGGTCTTATCGTCAGGGGGTTTTCCTTCTATCTTTAACATTTCCTGCTTCATTTCATGATTCAGAATAAAAAACTCCTCACACAACTCAAAATAACGATCAAGGGAAGCTGTCATTTCATCCGATAACCTGAGAAAACATACATACTTTCTTTTTCCCCTCTCTTTTACCCATCCTTTCTGCTCAGGCTCCCCTTCCTCCAGTTTCCAGAAAACTTCTGTGGCGCAACCAAGTATTAATCGAATGCTTGAGATCAGCTGCTTTCGAATCTTCTCTTTTTTAAATTCCATGTAATCCCTGGAAATGTCCGGCTGAAACAGTGCATTTCTATGAATCCAGTAATCGTCGCGGTTGAGATGAGTTTCCACAATATCTGAAACTTTGAGGGACAGCTCCTTCTGATACAGGTTTGGTTCTCCGAGTTTTCTGTCACCAGATTCTAAATTCTCAGGAAAAATTGCACTCTCCGGAGAATTGACAGCCATTTCAATTTCTCTCTGAACCCATTCAGAGACAAACTGTTTGGTAGCTTCAATAAAAGCGAGAGATTCAATCTCCATTTTTACTTGGATAGCTTCTAAACTTTCACGTACATGGCTTAATTTTTCCCGGGAATTGTCAGAAGTAGCAACTTCAATTCTGTCCTGCATTCTCTCACTTTTACTTTTTTAGCCTGCAAAATATAGTTGCAAAATATAGTAATTCCTTGACGCTGCAGAATTATGAATTTATGGGTTTTAACTAAAAACGATAAGTTTAGAAGTATCACTTTGGCTTTAACCTGAGTTTGACTGAATGAATTAATGAATGCTTATGTGAGGAATATCTTAAAACTGACTGTTCTTATGTTAGGAATATTTTAGAACCGAGTTTTAAGAATAGTAATCTTGAATAGCCTAATAAAAATATATAAAGAGTTAACAAAACGAAAAAAAAGAAGCGCCCGGACCGGGATTCGAACCCGAGTCGGAGCCTCGACAGGGCTCCATGATAGGCCTCTACACTATCCGGACACTTCGGTCTCTTTTGCTGCTGTTTTTGCCCACGTTGCGAGCAAACCTTAAATGCTTTTTTAATATATAAATGTTCCCGTCGAAATCTTTCGATTCTGGTAAATGTCTCAGGTCCCGCCTCCCAGACTCGAACCGGGGACATCGCGGTGCCTGCGCGGAAATGTACGGGTAAATCTACCCGCACGAGCCGAACTACAGCCGCGCACTCTACCACTGAGTTAAGGCGGGACGATGTATAATGATCCAGTGCTGCACTGCTTGAGTGCACCATTTCATATATGATGATGATATATATGTTTTTCGCTAGGTGCGGGCTGTAGCCTCAATTTTGCACAATTTCTATAAGTGAACTAATACCATAACCCTCAACTCTAAAAAATGGTTTCCTGCTAGAATAAGTATTTTTATCAAGTACTAAAGTTTAGCATTAAAAAATAGAGGTTTCTCTAAAACCAAACAACTTCTCGTTAAAAATAAATGATTTCTTACTGGAGTAAACTAAGGTCAAAAACAGTTATAACGAGAATTTATGAAAAGAACCTGAAGGTTCTTCTCGGTAGTATATGCTTTTCTTAGAAAGTGTTCAGTTCTCCTTTAATTACCATTTCGGTAATCTTCGTCACATTGGAAAGCCAGTCATCCATTACAACTTCGGCTTCGGCTTTGACCTTAGCAAAAGAAGTGCCTTCCTTCGGGATAATCTGTGCACTTGCAACAAGCGGCTGATCGATTGGTTTTCCTATCTGGGAAAGCAGCCTGATATAAACATCCTGGACTTCCGGAACCTGCTTTACAATATCGCGGGCCATCTGGGTCGAGAGGAGGTTGTAGATTTTACCTATGTGATTAATCGGGTTCTTCCCGCTGGTTGCTTCCATGCTCATAGGCCTGTTTGGCGTGATCAGCCCGTTACAGCGGTTTCCGCGTCCGACAGAACCGTCATCTCCCATTTCAGCTGAGGTACCTGTAACTGTGAGGAAGATACATTTCGTTTTCAGATTATCTCCGGTATTAATGAAAACCTTTACATCACGTTCAGTATACTGAGTTGCGAGTTCCTCTACATATGTTTTCATCTCCTGGGTCATGCTTATATAGCTATCCAGGTCGTCAATGTATCTCCCGATCATGCCGCTGCAAATTGTAAGGGTTATATCCTCTCCATCCCTGAGCCCCATAACCTTCGTATCTTCTCCGATTGCAGGCATGCGTGATTTAAGGTCTGTGAGCAGTTGTCTTTCGGTATTGTATACGATATTTTCAAGTTCAGAAAACGGAGCATGTCCGACCCCGAACGAGGTGTCATTTGCAACTGGAACCCTGTCCCTTTTGAAGACGTCTCTGAGGTCTGATGACCCTGTCCCGAGTTTGCAGTCCATGATAACATCTCTTTCGAGATCAATGTTTACAATGGTATTCTTAAGATATCTTCTGGCAGCTTGAAGGGCGACAGACTCGGTAGCAAGCTCCATCCCTTCAAATTCCTTTGTTGCCCTGCCCACAAGCAGTATGTATATGGGCTGCAGGACTTCTCCTCCCCCGAACCTGGGGCTAGATCTCCCGGCTACAATTTGGGTTTCGTCGGTGTTATGGTGAAGTACAGCTCCACATTTGTCTATATATTCCCTGCATAGTGCGCGACTCACGGCTTCAGCCAGTCCGTCCGATATGCTGTCAGGATGCCCTATCCCTTTGCGTTCTACAAGCTCTATCCGCTGCTTCTCAATCGGGGTCTGGAAGAGCTCTTCCACTTTAATATTTCGGGCCATTTAAATCCTCTTTTTTCAAAATCGGTAATAGTTTTATTAGGTAAATGTCGATGTCATTGGTTTACTATTTTTCGGTCAGCTATGTCATCAGTATGCTATTGTCAGCACTCTGTTTAAATTGATTCCTACTCTGTCATGAAACTAATAATATTAATGAATATTATATATAACTCGAAAGTTAGCTTCTATTAAATTACTAGGGCTATATAATTTTTCCCATATTTTAATTACTGAAAGTAATATATTCCCCTAAAACTACTTTTTTATTTTTCAAGTTAAAAGTTACCAGTTTTGCTCTTTGAATTAATTAACAATGAACAGGCTTTTTATCTATGAATCTGCCTTTCTCAATGGAAAACTTCCATCTGATTTATGAAGACTTACCGTGAAGTCTATATTATACTGAAGTATTCTGGATATATATTATACTGAAGTATTCTGGATAAACGTTTTTACTTGAAAAAGTTTACCCGGGAAAAGTTTCCCGGCAGATTACCTATAGAGGACATAATAGATGATTCGCATTGCAATACCCAATAAAGGGCGCCTTTACGAACCCACAATCTCCATTTTCAAGGATGCAGGGCTCCCAATCAGTGGAGGGGCCGAAAGTAGAAAACTCTTTGCAAAAACTACAGATCCGGATATCCATATCCTCTTTGCCAGGGCTGCTGACATACCTGAATACGTACAGGACGGAGCTGCAGATGTCGGTATTACAGGATTGGATCTTATTATGGAGAGGGGAGCCAGGGTTGAAACCCTTCTGGATCTGAAATTTGGAAAGGCGAGCCTTGTTCTGGCTGTCCCTGAAGATTCGGATTTCCAGAAAGCTCAGGATCTTGAAGGCAAAAAGATTGCAACCGAGTTTCCGGGAATCACAAACCAGTATTTTGAAAGGCTTGGAGTTAACGTTGAGATCATAAAGGTCAGCGGAGCCTGTGAGATGACCCCTCATGTCGGAATCGCCGATGCGATTGTAGACATCTCAAGCTCAGGAACAACTCTGTTGATAAACCACTTAAAGGCTATTGATACAGTCTTTTCTTCCACAGTCTACATGATCGCAAATAAGGAAAGCTTCAAAGCAAAAGACAAAATCCTGGATATAAAAACTGCACTGGAAAGTGTGCTCAATGCGAAACAGCGGCGTTATCTTATGATGAATGTTCCTGAGGCTTCCCTTGAGGCAGTAAAAGAAGTTCTACCAGGGATGTCAGGCCCAACAGTTATGAAGGTTGAGTCCGGCAAATTTTCCGAAGAATCTATTCTTGCAGTTCACGCTGTTGTGGACGCAGACCTTATTTTTACTGTTGTAAATAAGTTAAAGAAAGTTGGTGCACGGGACATCCTTGTCGTACCTATCGAGAGGATAATGCCCTGAAAAAGGAATAGACGTGGAAAATATAAGAAAAGATAAGCAAAGGATATTTCCTCAAAACTTGCCGGAGACGCTGGTTTATATGGTTTTTGAAGTGATTCCTGCGGTAGATATGCGGGGTGGAAAGTGCGTTCAGCTTGTTCAGGGAGTGCCGGGCAGTGAGATTGTATCCCTCGATGATCCTCTTGAAGTTGCCCTTGACTGGGTCCGAAAAGGAGCAAAGACCTTGCACCTTGTAGATCTGGATGGAGCAATTGAAGGAAAACGCAAAAACGCTCCTATAATTGAGAAAATAGTCAGCACATGCCGGGAGAAAGGAGTGCGGATTCAGGTTGGAGGAGGTATTAGAAGCTTTGAGGATGCATCTGCTCTTCTTAAACTGGGGGTCTCAAGGGTTATTCTCGGAACTGCTGCGCTTCAGAACCCGGAACTTGTAAAAAGGCTCTCCAGTGCTTTTGGAAATGAATGCATAACTGTTGCCCTGGATGCAAAAAATGGGAAAATCTCAATCAAAGGCTGGACTGAAGAATGCGCACATACTCCTGTGGAAATGGGCAGAAAGTTTGAAGAACTGGGCGCAGGCAGCTTGCTTTTCACAAATATAGATACTGAAGGTCTTATGCAGGGAATAAATCCTGCCCCTACAAAAGAGCTTGTCGAATCTGTCAGTATCCCCGTAATCGCATCTGGAGGGGTAAGTTCTTTGCAAGATCTGAAGGTTCTAAAGAAGACCGGGGCGGCGGGAGTTGTTGTAGGCAGTGCTCTCTACACAGGCAGGTTTACGCTTGAAGCTGCGATTGAGGCAATTCTGCATGACTGAGACCCGATACAAAGCTTTTATAAATTTAAAGAGAATGTGATGCTGTATGAGAACAGGCAGAATGTCCCGCAAGACAAAAGAAACCGATATCCAGCTTGAACTGAACCTTGATGGCACAGGAATTGCCGATGTCAACACAGGGATCGGGTTTTTTGACCATATGCTTATCTCTTTTGCTAAGCATGCGGAATTTGACCTTAAGGTGCATGCGGATGGCGACCTGTATGTGGATGAGCATCACCTGATAGAAGACACAGCGATAGTCCTCGGAAAAGTGCTTGCAGATGCGCTTGGAGATATGGCAGGAATTGCCCGCTTCGGGGAAGCCAGAATCCCAATGGACGAAGCCCTTGCCGAGGTTGCCCTAGATATAGGCGGACGCAGCTATCTTGTCCTGAAAGCCGAGTTTGCAGCGCCTCAGGTTGGGCAATTCAGTACCCAGCTTGTAAAACACTTTTTCGAAACGCTTGCCTCAAATGCGAAAATTACCATCCATGCAAGTGTCAATGGCGATAATGACCATCACAAGATCGAAGCACTCTTCAAAGCTTTTGCCTATGCTATGAAACGGGCTGTAAAGGTCGAGGGTCAAGAGGTAAAGAGCACCAAAGGACTTCTGTAACGGCAGAATTGCGGCTCTGCAGTGCGCTGCCCTTTTTGTTTCGCTCAAGAGGGCTAATTTAGGGGTAAGTAATAGTAAATCTTTGCCCAGGCGAACTGGTTTATGAGGTACTTAGCTGTTTCAGGAAGGTTGATTTACAAATGTGGGGCAGCTTTTTCCGTGCTTTTTGTGGTTTTTTTCTGCAGTTTTTTGTGGATTGAGTCAGTGTAAGTATCTACGTTCAAATCTGTTTTAATGCATAATTTAGCAGATTCTATAGGTTTAAGTACATATTTTTCGTTATTGCTGGCTCAAAGGAGAGGGCAACCGTACATTTTTATTCCGGGAAATTAATTTTATGGATAGAATTTGGGGGGAATGAAATGAATATTCTTTATGTTTATGCACATCCGGAACCGAAATCTTTTAACGGCGCTTTAAAGGATACAGCCCTTGCTGCCCTGCAGGAGAAGGGGTACGAAGTAAAGCTCTCTGACCTGTATGCAATGAAGTTTCACCCTGTCCTGAAAGCTTCAGACTTTCCGGAAAGGAAAAATCTTGAGGTCTTCAACCCTTTCCTGGAGGCTATAAAAGCAGTAAAGACAGGAGCTTTTTCACCCGATATTAAGGAGGAGATGGAAAAAGTAAAATGGGCTGACCTTCTGGTTTTTCAGTTTCCTATTTATTTTACGGCTATGCCTGCCATTATGAAAGGCTGGATCGACCGTGTTCTGGCGCCCGGATTCGGGTTTAATCCGGTAACCAACAGTGCCTACGATACCGGGCTCTTCAAGGGAAAGTCTGCAATGATTGTTACCACAACAGGGGCTTCGAAGGAAGTCTATTCCGAAGGAGGTGCGCATGGCGACCTTAACAAACACCTTGAATCCATAACACACTGCGTTTTTGAATATATGGGGATGAAAGTACTTCCATCTCACATAATTTACGAAGCAAGTAGCATGTCCAGAGAAAGGGGAACTGAGGAATTGGAAAAGTATAAACAGAGACTGCTTGAACTTTGATTCAGATAGAAAGTCATCAAGTTTAATAGTTACATTTTGATTAATTTTAAATGAGAAAAATCAATGTTTCTTGTTTTTTCCTGTTTACTTTCTCCTGTTTACTCTTAAACTTTTTATTTTATCCTTTATTTCCTGCTGGCGGTTCTATATTATTTTATTTGCCTGCATGCTGTACAATAATTCTTTTTTCAACAAGAATATTCCTGCTTTTGCTGTCAATAACTCTAAGAAGGATTTCAGAATCCGCTTTGAAGCCATAATTATCGGAAGTGTTGCTGTTTCCATCCACACTTACTTTCACACTGGAATTAACATATTTTGAGCTATCTTGCCCACACAGGATCAATTTCTCTCCAATAGTCCAGAAGCCGTCTTCAAGAGTTGCACTGTTTCGGGTAACGTATGTATTGTTTTTCTTTTCAGGGCTCAAATTCTCGTAAAAAACCTCCGTATCTCCTTCAGCACGAGTTCCTCCTTTTCCAACATCACCCTGGTAAGAGTTTCCATATCCCGAAATCTTTATGGAAGTGGTGCTGAAAGGAAGAGTATCGCCTCCTTCGTGCATAAGCACAATCCTGTTTTCTTCAAGTGTGACTCGCTTTGTAGTCGGACCGACTCCGTATAGTCCCCCTTCGCAGGATTCAACAGTAATTATTGCCATAGGAGTTTGAGAATTTGCGTCTTCTCCAACACTGTTAAAGATAATGCCAGAAACTGCACCTGCAAGTACGACCAGAATCAGCAGCATAAGGAGGGAACCCACAACAGGGGTTACAGCGCATGATGTTGATTCCAATGAATGGAAACTTTTACAAGGAATTTTTCCCCACGCTTTCATTAGTAAAAAGATGGGCAAACTGTAATAAATACTTTATTAAGAACACTGGAAAAAAGGAATTTACTAAGAAAAGTTTGGAGGGGATTTCTCCTGAATTATTTCCTTCTCCGGTGTCTCTGTTCATACTCTTTTTCGAGCTCGAAAATCCCTCGAACCGATTCAAGTTCTTTCTTGCTTCTGGCATAATGCAAAAGCACAAGACCAACTCCGCAGAGTAGAGCTATAATTGCAGCAGAGAAAAGCAGAGGTGCTGATTTGGTATAGTACTTAACCTGGATAGCTTCCTCCCGCTCTCCCATCTTCGAGGAAATCCACAGGAGGGTCTGCCTTCCTTTTTCATCAACGGTTACATTCGCAGGTTCCGGTCTGGCTATCCCGAATACCCTGTTGCCAGTGACATATCCTTCTGGAAGTATCACACGAATGAATTCGGAATTGGGTTTAAGGAACGCAAAGCTCTGGGTCCCCGGAGTTTCGAGCGTATATGCAATAAAACCCGTTACAGGCTCTTCGAACTCCAGGTTTATAACTTTCATATTCCGGCTAATTTCCTGAATCAGGGTATGATTCAGGTCTGAAGTTTCATTTCTGCGTGATAGTTCTTCAAAAGTTTGCGGGGTTGCTGTGGTCTCATTAGCAGGCTCTACAAGCAATACAAAATCCTGAATCGGATTCTCTTCGCGACCACCGCCCAGGGTTTCAGGGGGATAAATCTCAAGCTTGCTGGTATTTACTGCGATATTTACAACCTGCACCTTCGTGTTATCTTCCAGCAGATAGTACGTGGTTGTGTTTGCAAGCGTTTGATTGCCCGATTCGTTCAGGAAGACCTCAAATTCGTAATTAGAAATATTGCCACCATCCGGGACAATTTCCTTTTTTTGGTCCATACAGCCCGATACTAAGACCACCAGCAGGGCAAGGAACATAAACACAATTTTTGTTCTCATTCTCACAGACAAGTTCTCCCTTGAGCTTGAAGCGATCTCTCTTCAGCCTGCAGCAAATTCCTCTTCTTCCAGATAAAACCTGTGCAGGGTCAGGGACAGGTCAATATTTATCCTATGCTCAAACCTCTTAATAAACAATATAGATAGACATCTCTAATAAATATGACAGAAAGCTCGCTTTCCTGAATAAAAAGATAGACCTGGCAGGCAGTAAAATCTCAAATATCAGATTCTCCGGAAGAATCCAGGATTCTACCTAAAGAATTGGAGGTTCTGGCAGTAGTTGAGAAGGTAAAAGAACTATTTGTCTTTCTTAGGTCCGAAAATGTCAGGACAGAGCCGTGTACCATACTCAACTATCTGCCAGAACTTCCTTTGAGCATACCAGTCTAAAAAAACCAGAATTGGTTTCTCCTCTCTAGCATAAGTACTTGCTAACAAGTAGTCTAATGGAAAAACTTACACATGGCAGTCAATGAATTACATTGATGGGTCTGACCCAAAAACCTGGTATTTAAAATTGATATAACATCAATCGTTATTTGCAGGACTTACGTTGCGTAGCCCTATGTTGTTGTCGAACTGTAATAAAATGGAGTGTTCAATCTCTCCCGAGTAAAATTCAGTGATCGCACGGTCCCCAGCCCCAGAAACAATTGCAAACAAGCACTCATTATCTGTGATATGAGGTGTCCAGATGAAAGGTCCAACCCGCACAGAACCACCGTTTGCAGGAATAGACTCTGTAATAGGCAGCGTCCCCATGGATTGAAAGTGAGTTGGCCAGAGAATAGTCCTAGCTGGATTGCAATGAAAAGCCTCTACAGTTAATGTGTTGGATGACACCTCCTGAGATCCCCGATTATGGACACATACGTAAAGATAATTTGGCATATTATTAATGGGCGGCTGATGGCCGTCGTCTGGCTTCTCTACAGAATTTGGATCGTTTGGGTTGCTTGGATCGGCTGGAGGTGGGCTATTGCGCACCCAGATATCAGGTGAATTCCAATGAGGATGAGTGCTTGGCTGATCTGCAATATCATTTGTGCTATTGCGAATGAAAACATCGATGGATGATGTGCTTTCGTTGACATCTGCTAATGTCTCATGTAAGATTGTAGCAAGAGTCATGCGCGTGACCTCTGCAACATACTTAAAGTCTATAGTGTCAGGTGCGTCGTTACTGTGGTGGTAATTCGGATTCTCTCCACTTTCAAATGCGCCGATTACTACATAGCCGCCTGCTTCAAATGGCATATAGTCGCTTGAGTAAATAGGTCCCAACAAAACACGCAAGTTAGTGTAGTCAGCTGCCATTTGGGCCATTACATCTCCGAAGCTCTGTGATGCTTGGTCGTTATTGGAGACAAGGTTGTTCACATCACGCTCTACAATAATGGTATAATCAGTAGATGGATAGCCGATCATATCAAGATTGATCAAACGATGGACATTGATGTTGTTGGCCTGTACATATTTTGCATAAGCAGTTGAACCCCATAAGCCCTGTTCTTCACCTGAGAATGCAATGAACTGAACTGTATCCTCTAGTTGCGTATGGAACAGTATACGTGCTAGTTCTAAGATAGCTGCAATTCCTGTGGCATTGTCATCAGCTCCCGGTGCCCGGGATGAAATATCATTTGAGTTTTCCATAATGCAATCGAAGTGACCACAGACAACGGTAATCTGTCCGGTATTACCAATACCAGGCTTAGTACAAATGACATTATTAAGCTGATAACCGTCTTTAGTATAGGAATGCAAAGTTACATCTGTATAACCAAAGCCTTTGAACCTATCTACAAGCCAAGAAGAGACATCGTTCATGTTAGGCGATTTTGTATGGCGCGTAGGAAATGCGCTGAGGTCATTCACCCATGTCTGCAGGTTATTTTGCGAGACTAGGGTGACAAGAGCTGCGATAAGTTTATCGGGCAGTATGCCTGTCCATTTTCTCGCTTTTAATTTTGCTTCAACGAGCGAGACATCTGGTCGCTGTGTTTTTTTATCCGGCGGTGGGAAGTATTCAGGAATTTTTTGGGTCATCAATCTATCCTCGTTTAACTTTTATACACGAAATAGTCCTTTGCTAAAAAGAAGGTACGAAGGGACCCGAAGAAAATCTGGATTTTACAATACAAGATATTCACTTATTACACTGTGATATCGCTGGACCTTGCTACTTGCTTATTGATAGCATTACTGTGTAACTTCTTGAATTATACTATATATGCAGCATTCCGGACTAGTTATTATATTCCTCTAACTTCCTTCTGACTTCGATCGTGAGCAAGTCATTTCATGATTCGTAAGTTTCTATTCTCCTTTAAGTGCCTTCGCTCAGAGTTATGTGATTGAGGTACTAAATTAAGTACAATAAACAAAGAGGCTAATTCTAATTTTAGAAATTTGAAAGTTTAACACTGTTGATTTTTCAGCTCAACCGCGTAAATCCTATCAAAATCTGAACTCCTGACTGTAACTCCCTCAGGAAAGTAACCTGCAGCACCGTAGCTGTAACATTTTTTGGGCGGTGTCAATTACAGCTACGATGTCGGCGCACGCATTCACTTTATATACTTTTGTTCCATCCGGAGTGACTGCATTTCCACGCGGTTGATCTCCTACATTCAAAGTAGCTTTAACTGTGTCTGTGGTTATGTAGATCACAGAGACAGTATCGCTGTCATTGTCCTTAATTATGCAGATGGCTCCGCATTTGTGCCCATTGTGAGCGGAGGATTATTCTCAGCAAAATATTCATGAGTATCCGCATTGGCTATGGCATCTGAGGGGTTTTCTATCGCCAGTCTTTGACAGTTTGGATGCCCATAAACATAATCGTCCGTTCCTGCGACTACATTAAAATGGCTGACCTCATGTACAATGGTCCCGGATCTGGAATCTGTTCCAGTCAGAGGTGCTCTCCAGAATAACTTGCATAAAAAGATCTCATAAGGTCTTGTGGGATATACATACGCATAGATATTCTCGTCACAGTCGCAGTAAAAAGTTATTCCTCTATTTTCCAGGGCATCCCATATTTTATCAAAGTTGTCTGTGATCTTATCATATCTCTGTTTGTCATAAATTCCGAACCAGGTACTGCAACGAATTGCACTTGGTCGTTGATCTTCCAGAGTATCCATTAGAGCGGTCTTTGATTCCAATGCAATACGTATGGCTTCGGCCAGGGCGTCATTTAGCTCATTTTGCCTATCTATTGGGCAATTATTAAAGTTCGGTGCTAGTCTACCAACAGCTGCGGCTTGAACTTTCGCAACCATGTCCATGGCTATTCCATTCAATTGCCGCGGAGACCTGCTCTCAAGGAGCTCAAAGCTGGCAACGTTGGAACTAACCCTTATCGGGGTAAGCTCTGGACTTATAGCCATCTCTCTTGCCCGAACATCTGGCTTTACTGTTCCCGCATCCAGAATAGGGGCCTTGAATTCTACACTATAACTGCCGGCTTCATTAATGTCATAAGCTTCTGAAAGATCCACATTGACAGATACTGAATCTTTTGGCGGAATAGTAATATAGTCATCTGGCTGCGGTGGACCTCTTTTCACTATTCTACCCATATATACTGCTTGCGTACCATCCTTTGTTACTCGAAACATATCATTGTTAAAACCGTCGAAAGGAGTATCCCACTTGAGCACATACATAGTCTCATTGGAATCATTGATCAGAGAAAATTGAAGAATCTGTCGATCCTCTGCTTTGTACTGAGCACTGTCAAAACCAAGGTTTATGTAGAGATCTTCTAAGCCCATATTAACAACCTCTTTTCAATTTAATTTTTAGCGTATTCTTTTGCGAGACCAAGATGTCCTCGCCTGAGCATGTTTTTTCATCTAGCTTTTATTTTTATACTCTAAGCTAGGTATGCCCTAATAAAATGAACAAGGGCCAATCAAAGATGCATTAAGTTTGCACATAATACATATCTGGTCTAGATACCGCCTCTCAAGGCAATAGTTTTTCATTGACCCAGACACATTAAGAAGAAACCACTCGGAAAGATACAGTATTGCCAGGTATATCGACCCATTGATGTTCTTCGCTCTTTTCTGGAAGACGGCTCTCGTCAGTCACAATATCGTGAATTCGACCCTTGAATACCACATGGCATTCATCACATACTGGCAGGCTGTAAGCTTCTGACAAATCAACCTCTGCAAAAATCGAATCTTTTGGTGCGAGAAAAATGTAATCATCTTTGGTGGGATCACCGCGTTTTACCATCCTTCCCTCATAAGGAATTTCCTTTCCATCACAAGTGACCCTAAATATCTTACCCTTGATGCCCTCTAGGGGAGTGTACCATTTGAGAACCCATAAATTCTCATCTGAGGTATTTTGAAGTGTGAATCCAATTATGACAGATTCGCCTGAGACATAAACCGGATCAGCGCTAAGCTGGTATTTCAATATTTGATCAATAGCCTTACCGCTTATCGATTCATCTCTCATAGAACTAGACTTCCAAGTTACTTTTTAATGCATTAATGATCGCATTTTGTTTATTTACTTAATATAAGCGGTTTATTATTATGCAAGAATTATATAAAAATGCCACAGAATGTGTATTCAGAATTCCCAATTTTTTATAATATATTTCAAATAAAAACGAATTAGAGGCAAAGACAAAGGAGAATACTGAACGTAAGCCCAAAAAATCAAAGATTTGGCTATTTCAGAAATATGCAGGATATCCTGAGACTGCCTTATAAAGTCCAAGATTAGATGAATATTTCTCCATAATTAACATTGTTGATTCAGAGACCTTTCCACCATAGCCCAGTCAACTTTCTTTATATACTTTGCCTGAAGCTTGGAAACATAAAGAATATTGCTACCAATCAGGATTTTAAGGTCTGAAGGCTTGGGATCGGCTGTACCCAGTGGAAGAAGTACAGGTCCCTCAGGGGATGTAGATAGTCTGAAATCCTGCCCGCTCTTTCTTATATAGGCTCTCACCTTTTCATCAATTGCAAACGATGGAATCATATTAACACCATTCAAAACTTGTCCGGGGAAGATAAATAATTACAGGTTACGATATAATAAAACTAAAGATCTGGTAAGCAGGAAAACTATCCTGGCAGACAGGAAAATTGTCCTGACCATAGGAGGTTCCGGGGCAATTTTAAATCGCATGAAAGCAATTTAGGACGAAGATAATATGATGATGAGAGATAAGGGAAAACTTGTAATCTGGCCAGTATATCTGGATCAGACGAAGTCAAGGAGTAGCGGCAGAATTATCTCCCGGAAAAATGCAATAAAGGAACCGCAACTTAACGAGATAAAAGAGGCAGCTCAGAAGCTTGGTTTGCATCCTGAAGTAGAGCCTGAAAAAGCCTATCCCAAATCCTGGTGGGAAGTAAGCGGGAGAGTGCTTGTAGACGATAAAGGTCCGAAATCCGTTATTGCAAAACAGATTGCCTTAGCTATAAAAAAGATGAGAGGTCAGGAGAGTCCTGCCAAAACCTGATATTAGTATTGCTTCTTAATAAGGAAAAGAGGACTTTGAAAGTCCAGAGATGAATAGTCCGGGTGTTTTTGAAATTCCCCTGCTTGTACTTCAGGCAGCCTTTATAATTCCAGTTAGCCTTTATAATTCCAGTTAGCCTTTATATGCCCAGTTAGCCTTTATAAGTCCATTAGCCTTTATTTTTTAGTCTTTTATAGGGATATCTCATTTCTTTTCCGCAGCGCTGGCAGGAAACAACAACATAACCTTCTTTCAGCCTGTAACGGACATTTTTCCCGGGCACGAGAAAAGCGTAGCAGTGTTTGCAGATCCTGCTTTTTATCTCCCTTGGAATACTCGTCCGGGTTCTCATAGAGATATTCCTGATAAGCTGCACATAACGCTCGCTGCGTTCAGGATGCTTGTCATGCTCCCTTTTTGCAAGCTCAAAAAGCCGCCACATGCGCTGGGTTGCGATAACCTGAATCAGGTTTTTTTGCTGTTTTCTTGCTATTCTGGACATTAGTAAACCAATCCTGCATTTTAGAGTCGGATCTCGATTTTTGAAGCGTTTTTAAAAACCGAAATCAGGAATCAAGAATAATCACATTGATATCAGGATTCTTGCCGTGTACAAGGGTTTTAAACTTTTCGGGATCTCCGTCCGTAATTCCAGGTTTCCCATAGTGCATCGGAATTACATCTTTTGGGGAAATGGCTGCAGCCGCATTTGCTGCCTCCTCCTCATCCATTGTGTACGTCCCTCCTATAGGCAAAAGGGCGACATCTGCCCTGATATCTTTCATCTCAGGGAAAAAATCACAGTCTCCTGCATGATAAATCCGGATTCCTCCAAGCTCCACTATATACCCTACTCCGAATCCATGTGGATGATAGGGTTTATCGATATTATAAGCCGGAACCACCTCAATTCTGATTCCTTTTATCTCAAGTCCGTCAGCCAGCACATCTCCCTCCTCAATCCTTCTTGCATCCCCTTTGAATTGCAGGGATAAATTTTCAGGGATCAGAGTAGTTGAGTCCGACCTGCGGACCTTTCGGATATCATCAGGACTGCAATGATCAGAGTGCTCGTGAGTGATCAACAGGATGTCTGCCTTATCTTCAAAAGCAGGCTCTTCATCGAGATCATAAGGATCGATATAAATCTTTTTTCCATCCCCCTCAAGCAGAAAACCAGCGTGACCCAGCCATCGAATATTTACTCTTCCTATCTTTACACTGTTCATCTCATACACCTACGAACTCCGTAATTGAGCTTGTGAGAAAACCTTATAGAAAGATTCTATCAGGACTTTTATAGAAGAATTGTTTTGCGATTATATTAATCGTATCCGACAGTATCGACTCTATCTATCTTTTAAAAGGAAAATGTCCATAGAAGCATCATAAGGTTTAAAAAAGTTAAAACACCTGAAAAGCAGCTGATTACCTATCCTTATTAACATAACTTGGCTCAAGTACCCTGTCATAGATCATCTTCTGCATATAACACACAATAGGGAGTTTGATTACCACTGCTTCTCTTTTGTTCCCTGCACTGTGAACTCCGATTAACTCTTTCCCATCAGCAATCAGGAAAAATTCTTCATTATACCTGACACCATCAATTATAATATTGTCCAGAAAATCCATGAATTCCTCTGTGGTTTTTTTGAATTCAAAAGGCAGAAAACTGAACCTTTCCGGTTTATCAACGATAACAGTCAGTTTGCAGGTTTTCTCCAGTTTTTTTAGTTCCGGTTCAAACTCCTTTAGAAACTCAGGGCTGGACGAGAAAATAATAAGTTCTTCTTTTACTCTATCCAAGATTTCACGTATTCTGTTCTTTATCCCCCAATCACTCTGGATGCACCATACAGGAGAAGTATTTGGGAGTTCATAGCTCAGTTCATTGAGCTGGTCAAGCGTCTCGATTGCACAATTAATAAATTCGTCTTTTATCTTTCCGATTACCTGCCTTGGGTCGACTGCCCGGAAATAGGTAGGAGATCCCTGCCTTACTTCAAGAAAGCCTTTTTTAGCAAGTACTTTGAGAATTTCATATATTTTGGCTCTTGGTACATTTGTAAGCTCATGGACCTCACGGGCTGTAGCTTCTCTCAAACTTACAAGCCCGACATAGGCTTTTGCCTCATTTTCGGTTAGCCCTAACTTCTCAAGGTTGCGAATTAACTGAAGATTAATTTGTGGAAACATTTGTTACCCCTAATGTAACAATAAACTTAAATCTTTTCTGTCTATATACGTCACAGATCTTAGCTACTAAAGAATTTGCCGCACAATAAAATAATAATAAAAATGTTTATTAGAATACAGGTAAATAGACCTTAAATGGATAAGTAAGCCTCCAGCCCAAAGAGAAAAAAGACTCATTGAAGGCATATCTCAAGGTTCTTAATTGAACTACATATTAAAAATTATGAGGGGAATCTACTATTAAAGATACTTTTGAAAAACTGGGATTTTTCATCCAGAACAATCGTTTTTCCGTACTCCTGATAGCTTTCCTGTTCGTAATAATCTCAACGCAGGGAGCACAGCTTATTGAGATGAAATCAGGAACGGAAACCTTTGTCGGGAAAGACTCTCCTCTCTACCAGGATTATGATCACCTTTATCAGAATATTTTTCAGACACAATCTATTGTTATAATGGTAGAGGGCAATGAGGTAAAAAGTGCTGACCTGATGAAAGCCGTAGACAGGTTAGAGCATCAGGTACAGGCAACAGATGGAGTAATTGAAACTATAAGCCCTGCTTCCCTAATAAAACAGGTTAACTACCAGATGACAGGAAGGTATGCGCTTCCTGAAACTGATGAAGAAATAAAAGCTATTATAGATGGAAACCCTGCTATTTTCAGCCAGATCATTCCTGACAATACTCATATGCTGATTTCTGTAGTTATGGCTGGTTCAGCCAGTGAAAAGGCACAGGAAGATATCCTTACTGCAACTGAAGATGCCGTCTCATTTGCAGATTTTCCGCCATCTTACAATATTATTGTTACCGGCGATCCAGCATTCAGCGTTTCCATGAACTACGAAATGAATACCAGTATGGGTTTACTTTTAGGACTTTCAGCTATTTTCATGGTTATAGTATTGTTCCTTGTGTTCAGGCATGTCCGCTGGTGTCTTCTCCCTTTGCCTGTAGTCCTTCTGGGCGTTGTCTACACCTTCGGAGCTATGGGCTATATAGGAATTCCAATGTCCATGGTTTCCATGTCTGCATTCCCTATCCTCATAGGCGTGGGAATTGACTATGCTATCCAGTTCCATAACAGGCTTGAAGAAGAACTTCAGGAAAAAGGAAATAAAACAAGCGCAGTTATAGAAACCGTAAAACATACCGGTCCTGCAGTCCTTATAGCTCTGGCGATGACAGCCCTTGGATTTTTCTCCCTCTTTACATCTACTGTGCCAATGATCCAGGACTTTGGAAAACTGCTCATGATAGGCATTTTAATGTGTTATTTCTCTTCCATCTTCGTAGGTGTTGTAACGATTTCCTTATTTGATAAGTATTCGGAGAAAAACCCCCTGAGGAAGATAGCAAATAAGATAAAACCCGCAAACCCGGGGAAGAAGAAAAAGTCTGAAGAAGGAAGCGAGGGCGGCCGTCTGATTGGAAGAGCTCTTCAGAAGATTACGAATATGACTATCAAATATAATATTTTAGTACTGGGAATTGCGTGCTTGCTCTGTTTTGGTGGTCTCTATCTTGATCAATCCGTACCTATTGAGACTGACGTCCAAACCTTCGTACCCCAGGATATGCCTGCACTTGTGAATCTCAGACATATGGGAGATATCATGGGCGGAAATGATGAATTAAATCTCATCATTAAGGTGAAGGACACGGCAAACCCGGATGTTTTGAAGTGGATAGATCGTTTTTCCGAACACGAAATAACATCCAATGCGCATATTTACAGTTCCACGAGCATAGTGCCGCTCGTAAAAGAAAGGAATGGAGGTGCAATTCCCGATACTAGCCAGGAAATAAAGAACATCTACTCCCAGATCCCCGAGGCACAGAAGAATCGCTACATGTACGGAAATAACATGCTTCTCCTTAACTTCAATATAGGAAATGCGGTTGCAGACATCAAGATGACAGGGATTGAAGAGCTTACAAACATTGTAAAGCAGGACATACAATGGATGCCAGCTCCACCTGGAACCACAGTTACAATTACTGGAAACTCGGTCGTGTTTATGGAGGTTCTTACTGCTCTTACCAGCGGAAGAGTTGCAATGACTTTCTTTGGTCTTCTTCTCGTGTTTGCAGGGCTTATTGTGGTTTATCGGGATTGGGTGAAAGCGCTAGTTCCTGTAATCCCTATGGTAATAGTAATAGGCTGGTCAGGTGGAGTCATGAGCTATCTTAATATCGACTATACTCCCATGACAGCAACCCTGGGAGCACTGATTTTAGGGGTCGGGTCCGAGTATGCTATCCTCATGATGGAACGTTACTTTGAAGAGAAGGATAAAGGAGTTAGTCATATCGAAGCAATCCAGATGGCAAGTTCTAAAATAGGAAGTGCAATCGTTGCTTCAGGGGCTACGACAGTATTCGGGTTCATGGCCCTGGTAGCTTCTCCTTTTCCAATGATTACAGACTTCGGTATGGTTACGGTTATCGATATCGTGCTGGCTCTCCTGGCAACCTTTGTAGTCTTCCCGCCGCTTATGATTACCCTTGATACCTGGCGGGACAGGAGAAAAGGTTTAAGGACGGCAGAAAAAGGGACTGAAATACAAAAACAAACTCAGGGGGCCGAGATATGAGACAGGTGCCCATAAAACTAAGGCAGAAAGTGATTAAAAAAATCGTTACACTAGCGTTGATCCTATCAATATTATCAGTGACTGCATTTCCAGCCCTCGGAAACAATGACGATGAGACTAATTACCTTATCCCGGAGCATGGATACACCGTAGACTACTACAGAAGTTACGGGGAGCCAGTCATCCGTGCTTCAATTACAGGGGATCCCGAACTTAGCAGGGGAGAAACTGTAGACCTGCAGATAATAATTGCTAATTGTGGAGTGATAGAAGGTCTCAAGAGGCTTAACGTAAACCAGAATAGAATTCCAGACTCAGCAGAGGAGAAGCTTGCAGAGGCTGAAATGGAAGAAGAAAAAGAGTGCACGACAGCAAAAGATGTTAAAGCTGTCCTTGTGTCCGAAACTGAATATATTAAAGTCGAACCTACAGCCAGTTTGCAGCACGTGGAGGAACTTGAAACAGGTCATACGGCAAACCTCCGCTATACAATAAAAATAGATAGTGATGCACCTGCTGGAAGTTACGAGCTCCTCCTGCCTTTAAATTATCAGTATCAGGCAAACGTCCGGACTGCAACTGCGGACATAATAAATCTGGGCCTGACGGATACGCAGTACGCAAGAGAGTACAGAACTAAAGCTGAAACTCTCAGAATACCTATCTCTATAGAAAATAAACCTAAATTAGAAGTAACCAACGTCTCCGGAAATTTGGCTCAGGGAGAGAGTAAAGCCATTGAAATCACCTATAAGAACACCGGGGAGGGCGTAGCAAAAGACGCTTTAGCCCGAATTATCGTCATGAGTCCACTGAGTACTGAGAAATCCATAGTGAGGCTTGGAGACATAGAACAGGGGGAGGAAAAGATTGCCAGGTTCGTGATTTCGGCAGATCAGGATGCCCTTGTGAAGAATTACGGCATAAATAGTGAAATAAAATATATTGATGAAGATGGAGAAACCTCCTTTTCAGAAAACATGAAAATCAATATACACCTTGAAGCTACAGAAAAGAAATTTAGCATAACGGGTGTAGCAGTCATACTGATTATCCTTATCGCTCTTTATCAGATCTTAAATGTATACCGGAAAAGAAACAAGAATAATGAGAATGCATCAGGTGATTTAAATGAATAAAAATGGATTTTTTACTGCTGTTACAACCCTTCTAGTCCTCTGCTGGGCGATCCTTCCAGCACAAGCAGCTCTACCCAAAAATTTTGATATCAGTGAGAATTATTACAACGTATATGGAGGGCCTGACCTTGACGCAACACTCATCGGAGATAATGAATTTTCGAGAGGAGATACTGTAACCCTTAATATAGAGATGATGAATAAAGGCAAAATTACCGGTTTTAAAGTTGAAAACGAAGTAGATCTCGGAAATTATGTAGATGAAATGCTTCAGCAGTCAGAAATGCAGTATGAAGCTCAGGCTACGACAGCAGTAGGCATCCTTGCAACCCTCAAATCCGAAGACCCTAATATTAAGGTTAAATCAGGGCCACAGCAAGCAGGCACTCTCAGACAGGGTAAACAGAGTTCAAGCCCAACAAAATTTACGATTGAGATTAACAAAAATACCTCTGCAGGCACCTATCCGTTAACCCTTGAACTTTCATACCAGTACCAGCACAATGTCCAGATAGGAGGAGACGAATTTGACACCACAACAGGTGTTGTAACTAACAAGGAAGTAGGCATCTGGTATGAAAACAAAACTCAGACACAGACAATTGATATAAAGGTCAAAGAAGAGCCTTACTTTGAGGTCACAAACGTGACAGGTGATCTTTACCCTGAAGAAGGCGGAATGCTCCGTGTTACCTATAAAAATAGTGGCGAAAAACCTGCAAAAGATGCCACTGTCAGGATCAGTGCAGCCGATCCTTTCAGCACAACTGACGACCAGGCTTATCTCGGAACTCTGAACCCGGGAGAAAGTGCTGTTGCCGTTTTCGATATGGATGTAGACGAAACTGCAACCCCGAAGCCTTATTCTCTCAACAGTGAAATTCTCTATGAAGATGCTGACGGGCACGATCAGGTCTCAGATAGTGTCAGGATTAACACTGAAGTCCTGCCTGCCAAGGAGAGCCTTCCTGGATATCAGATGGTAACAGGAGTTGCATTTATGGCACTTGCAGCATTTTTCGTCATGTTAAGGAAGAAGAGACAGGACTGAAATTAGCCATCAAAATATTAAAAAGGTTTGAGCTAACAGCGTATCCAAAGAAAGATATCTAGATAGTCTTTTAAAAAGACTATTACCCTTTATTTTTAGAAATACGCATATCCGGCTTTATAAGTTTGAATTTTTTACTCAAAGCAATCACCTGGATGATTCTGAAAATCAAACCTTTTTGAGTATAACCGAATTAATTTTTTCTGTTACGCAGGCACATTGTGCTTAAAGAGAATGGAGAACAAGATATGAAAGGGGAACTGTATAAAAATATAGTGATTGCAACCGATGGGTCCAGAAATACCCGGAGAGCTATTTCTTATGGTGTTGAGCTTGCGAAATTTAGCGGGGCTACTGTCTATGCCCTTTATGTAGTTGATACCAAGTCCATGATTTCCGAGAACTGGACTATTGGCAGGGATACAATATATAACATCATGAGAAGTGATGGAGAGAAGGCGGTATCCGAAGTTAGGGCGATTGGAGAAGCTTCAGGCGTGGAGGTAAAAGAGGTTGTTTTAGAGGGTTGCCCGAGTAGTGAGATTATCAAATTTGCAGAAAGTAATAATGCTGACCTGATAGTAATGGGTACCCTTGGAGTATCCGGGCTAGAAAAATTTCTGATTGGAAGCGTTGCAAAAAAAGTAGTAAGAGGCTCAAAAGTTCCGGTTATGGTCGTCCGGGGGAAGAGTAGATCTGAAACCTCCTGTTAAATTATGGTTATAAATTCAGTCGGGAAGATCTGGCTCTTTGGAACTGGCTTCGGTTTGCCTTTTTTCACTGATATGTTTTGCAATCATTACCTCGGTGGATTTAATAACTGCGTAAACCCTGTCTCCAGGGTTTATATCCAGTTTTTTTACAGCTTCTTCGGTAACGACTGAGGTTATAATTGAAGGTTCCACCTCAATTGTAATTTTGCAAACAAGCCCGTCTTTTTCCACTTCAAGAACTTTACCTGACAACTGATTTCTGGCTGATAACTTAAAACTAATGTTTTCCCAGGCTGTTTCATCCTCTATTGTTTCATTAATAAGCTGTTTACCTGCCTCATACTCAGCCAGCAACTTTCTACCAAGGTCGGTCAGGAAGGTACCCTGCTCTTTTCCCCCACGCACTGTGATGACAGCGGGTTCGCCAAGAGCTTCATTCATTTTTTTAAGCATGGTCCAGGCATGTTTATACGAAATTCCAAGTTTCTTGCAGGCTTTACGAAGTGAATGTTCTTCTTCTATTGTCTTCAATAACTCAGCTCTTCCAGCACCCATAACCGTTTTTCCGCCTTCCGTAAACCAGAGCTTTGTTCTTGCTTTCATAGATTCTCACCTTTTACCGGAGCACGTGGACAGAACTTGCCTTGAACTGGGCATAGGCCGGAATCCCAAGAAGAATATTCATTTCTTCCGCCGATTGCCGGATTATAGGGCATTAAGGGAACGCCGCAGTCAACCTTCACCCTGACAAGAGTTCCCAGCATCCAGACTTAAGTAACCCTGCCCTGTAGGGAGTTTCTGATGCTGGATTGTGCGGAAGTTTTACTTAAAGCTATGTTCTCAGGTCTCCGGGAGGTGTGCACCTGGTTCCCAACCTCAATATCCCCTGAAACGTTAATAAATATCTTCCCGGATTCAATTCTCAAAAATCTGCGGTCCGAATTTTAATTTATCTTATCTGTCTTTATTCTACAAGCGGCTGCAACTCTTCAGGCATTTTATCTCTTCCTTCAGCAATCGCAGGGACGATAGGCGGCTGGCCGTTTCCTATGAATATCTGCTGACCTGGCTCTTCGAGGAGTAATTTTATAAACTCAGCAGCAAGCTCCGGATTCTCAGCATTTTTAGGAATGGTTACGCCATACACGATTGGAGATCCTGTAACTACTTCTCCGTTTGCCATTTGAACCTGAACCTTTGAGTAATTGTCAGCATAGTCGAGTGAACTCAGGTCAATCTCAGGTGGAAGTTCTACATATCTAAATCCATGTTGCTCGGCAACGCTCCGGTAGATATAGAGATAATCTATTTCCCCTGTCTCAAGGGCAGAAGAAAGTTCTACTTCCATGCTTCTGAGCATGATTTTATCAGGGTTCAGAGCAATTTCTTCGGAAGCAGGAACCTGTACGAGGGCGGTGTCGTTTTTCTGGATAGTAAAAGTTATGCCTGTATTATTCAGGATAAGATCGTCATAGATCTGACTGTCATTATAATATGATTCTGCTAACACAGTTACCATCTGTGACCTGTAGCCTGCAGGGTCGTCATTAGGATTGGAGAAACCAAATCGGACATCAGGTCGCCTGAGAATATCATACCAGTTATTTCCATTGATTGCCTCACTGTACTTACTTTCATTTGTATAAGCAAGGATCATCTGGTTCCTTGCAAAAGCGGCAGACCAGTCGGCATATTCAGGCATCATCATGGACGGAATCAGGGCATAATCTGCAGATGCGAGCACATCAGCATTTTTCCCTAGTTCAGTGATCTTTCTTATACTCTGTGCACTGCCTGCAGCTTCCCTCTGAACATCTACACCCGGATGCTGGTTTTCGAATTCAGCCTCAAGTTCCTCAAAAGGTATACTAAGGCTTCCTGCATGGAAAATCGTCAGAGTCTCCCCTCCACTTGCAGCAGCACTTCCAGAGGTGTTTTCCATAGAGTCCGCACTCTCGTTCTCCCCCTGATCTCCAACACAACCTGAGCCGGCAAATACAATCAGGATCAAGAGAATTGATATTAATCTGAAAATTCTGGTTTTAACCCTCATGGTTATGTCGTTTTGAGTATAACAGATATAAGCTTTTTGAGGAAGAATAACTGCTTTTTTACAATAAAAAAGTGATATTTGGGGATAAAATGTGCTAAATGCCATAAAAATTACTTTAAAACTACAAGAAGTCTCCAGACATTCTTATTTTCGATAATTATGGAGTCTGGAGCGGTTAAATGAAAATATTCTTCTTTTTGATTGATGGAAGTTAAGGGCAGTTGAATCCAAGTTAACTTGTTTAATATGAGGGAAATAAGGTCCATCCCCCAGCAAAGATATTAATAAATGATTGGATCTAAGTAAAAATTCATTTACTCATATATTAATACAATGAGAATATATATAAAAGATAAAATTTAAGAAAATGAATTAATATCTTAGATATTTCGATAAAAAAAGTTATGCTTGCTTACAATACTAAAGCATTTTGAAGGTTTCTTTATGGACGGTTACAATATTTTCCTTATGTTGCTTGCGGTCTACATAGCCGGGCTTGTATCTGTCGGCTGGTATTTTAATAAAAAACAGAAATCTATTACTGACTTCTGGCTTGCAGGAAGGGGAATAGGGCCCTCTCCCCTTGGTTTCTCAGCTGCAGCTTCCTGGCTAACAGCAGGCGGGGTTCTTGCAGTTATCGGGTATTTCATGCTTCAGGGAATGGGATCTATATGGGCTTTTGTAGCTCCGAATATCATTGCCCTGCTCGTAATCGCGGTGCTCGTGAAAAAGATTAAAAACCTGCCAGCAATTACGCAACCCGAACTTTTAGAACAGCGCTATGGCAGTATGGTCAGATGGCCTATTGCCCTTATTATCACAGTTGTAATGATTCTCTTTGCAGTTGCCGATGTTACAGGGCTTTCCCTGGTATTGCAGACATTTTACGGTCTTGATCCCTTTTATGCCGCAGCCATTGTTGCAATTGCAGTTTCACTTTACGTGACGCTTGGAGGGCTATCTGCAGTCGTCTGGACGGATGTTATCCAGTTTGGTTTTCTCTCCCTTTTCGTAATAGGAATGGCTTTTGTTGCAGTAGGGACTGTGGCAGATGGAGGGCTTCAGATGCCTGCATTAAGCAGTTCCCAACTTTTCGGAAACGTGCCAGGAGACTGGTGGAATCCTCTTTCAATCGGTCTTCCCATGGTGCTAATTTTCTGCTTTGCTATCATTCCTGGCTGGATTATTGAGCAAGATCCCTGGCAGAAAGTCTGGGCAGCAAGGGATGCAAAATCTGCCAGTCTTGGAATGATTATAGGGTCACTTATGATCACTGTAGTTTTCGCGGCATGCGCCGTAATTGCAATAGCCCTCAGTCACATTTTTCCTGATATAGCTGGAATGGGTTTCCCTGCAGGCATGTCCCTTGCAGAACCCGCACTTTTAGCCTTTGTGAATGAGCGTTTTGCCTCTGCACCAGCAGTGATAGCCCTCAGCGCAATAGGACTTGCAGCTGCTTCCATGTCCTGTGCAGATACATTTTCAACCTCAGGAGCCTCCTGTATCTCTAGGGACATCTACCAAAGGTATATAAAACCAGATGCTACAATGAAAGAAATGATGCTGGTAAACAGAGCCAGTGTACTGTTTATTATACTCGCTGCAACAGCAGGCTCGTTCGTAATCCCAAATATTATTGATGCTATTCACATTGCAACTTTCATTGCAAGTTCTTCTTACTTCTTCCCACTCATGGGAGGCCTGTACTGGAAGCGGGCTACCAAGGAAGGAGCCTTTGCAGGCATGGTAGTCGGTTTTACAGTTCAGGTAGCCCTTGTAGCTCTGGACCTTATAAAGACTCCACCTCTTGCTCCCAATTATCTGGAAAGCATTCATCCCGTTCTGATGAACCACGGAGTTATCGTGGGAATGTCTCTCAGTGCAATCGCTTTCTTCTTAGTTTCCCTAATGACAAAGCCTTCTAGCAGGGTAAATCTCGCACCCTTTTTTGAAGAAGAGGCAGAAGAACTTGCCCGCTATGAAGCAAGGGAAATTAATGAAAAAGATCCTGAGTACGGTATTTTCCTCAAAAACCTTAGTGAAAAGGTTACAGGAGAACGTGCTCATCTCCAGCTTAATCTCCGGGTTTCAGGAAGCCTTAGCTGGCACGAGCTGGTAGATAAACTTAAAGCGAGTTCTCCAGCCTGGGTTACGCCTACAGGACTTGACTCCATATACAGGCTAACTCATGGGGACATGCTTGCCTGTGTAGCAGTTTCCAGGGGAAGCGGAGAGCAAGATATCTGGCTCAAAGCCGAGCCAAGACTTGAAACCGTGGGAAGGCAGAAAAGAGAGCTTTTCACTGCCTATGAAGAGCTGAAAAAAGTACTTGGTCAGAAGAATGTAAGTCTGGACTTTTATTAAAAACAGGGTTCTAATTGAACCCTGTTTATTTTTTGTAATTTTAGCTTTTTAAAGTTTAAGAGCGTTTTTAAGAGTTTTTTTTCCGAAATGGAGATCTTCGAGTGAGAATACCTCAAAATTATAGACTCCTTTGTATCCTGAAAGCAGTTTCAGGACTGTAAAGTCTGCACAGCCCTTTCCTGGAGCCATGTGTTCATCTCCATCGTATCTTTGTGTCCACTCCCCGCTGTTATCGTGCAGGTGAAGATGAATTATGTATTTCTGCAGAATCCTGACAAATTCCCTGAGTTTTTCAGGATTACCTCCGCAGGTAAGGTTTGCATGCCCTATGTCAAAGGTAGCCTTCAAGTATCCAGAATTCACAGTTTCTATTGTCCGGGAAAGCTCCTCTGCCTTACAGCAAAGATTCGAAGGATCTGTACCTTCTTTGTTCTCAAGACCCAGGATAATTCCGTAATCTTCAGCTACTGAGGCAAGCCTGCTCAGGTTTTCTATCATAGATGAGAACGATTTTTCCCTATCAGTCCCAATTCTGCCCGGATGCAGTACCACAACAGAGGCTCCAGTCTGGTTTGCAAGTGCAATTGATTCTTCCATAAGGGCAAATTCCCTCTTGCCCATCTGGGCAGTATCTATCTGGAGAGCAGATGGATATTTTGAGTCTGCAGCCCAGTAAGGAGCATGAACTGTAACTGCAAAATTATAGACTGAAATTTCATCCAGTACCCTGTCAAGCTTTTCTTTTTCAAGTGTCAAACCGTGATAGATCCCAAGTTTGGGAATGTACAGCTCAATGGAATCAACATGTTCCTTTAAATCCTCAGAGGCACCGGCAAAAGATGAAGCTCCTAAAATCACGCATTAAGCAAGGAAACTAAATATAAAAATCCTTTTCTGATCCTGCAGTACTCAAACTGCGAGAAATACTAAGAATAATAGTTCTGATTGAAGCCAGAATTAAAAGCCTGTTAAAATTCCCTCTTAAAGCTTACTCGGGCAATTTCATGCTCATAATAGGAGAAAAATTTGCCAACATATTTATATATAGTAAAATGTTATACGCACAATAATCTAAACTATTTTATAAACATCCATTTAAAAAGTATATATTTTTTCCTTAATAACTATACTTTCCTCCAGCAGACAAACAGTATTAAATAATTTTTTGATTATGATACTGTTAGCGTACAAGTTTTGTACAGCAAATAAATGAAGAAGTTTATACAACTTACTATTTATGAAAATTAATAATATAAAAACAACTTTGGACGAATCTATTAATATAAAAATAGCGAATATTTTTTTACTATTTGATAAAAAAATTCACTAGTTACAATCGGAATCTTTATATTATATTGAATGAAGTAAAATTTTTTTATTTATATAAATATATGAATTTGCTTGTTTTACCGCTCCCAACATATCTTATAAAATTGATTGTATATTATATAGTCCTATAATAATATTTTAAATGCCTACATATTTCGAAAGGTTTATGAATGATCCTCTCTAATCAAAAAATTAACGCGCGTCATAATCATATTTCTTCGTAATGATATGGCAGACGATTTCAAAAAAATGTACAACGTTTTTTGAATCCAATTATTACATGTAATAATATAAAGGAGGAAAATGAATGGAACCACTCGTAGGCATGGGAGTGCTTGCATTAATTGGAGTGGCTGCGACCATTGCAGGTGCATCAGAAGACCTGGAATCGGATATAGGATCGCAGAGTAACCCCAACTCTCAGGTGCAGCTAGCTCCCCAGATGGCATATCCACACAGAATTTTTAATAAAGCCATTTCAGGTGAACCACCATCCAATGCTTTAATGTGTTCGATTGGTGCAGCCGTTGCAACAGTATTAATAAGTGAATTTACGCTGTCTCCGCTCTTTGCACTGGTATTCGGTTCTCTCATTGCAGCATGCGTACATGGTACCTTTGCGGTAACTGCTACAATGGGCAGATGTGCCAGTCAGAGTCGGTTCAAGCAGCCGATTTATCTTGATATGATCAGATCCCACACCCCAGCAATTATGGGATTTGCGTTCATAACGACCTTCTGTACGCTAGTGGTATCGTATTTGATGACTGTCGTACTCGGACACCCCTTCCCGCTAACCATGCTGGCTTTTATCTGGGGTATTACTATAGGTGCAATAGGATCGTCAACAGGCGACGTTCACTACGGTGCAGAACGTGAGTTTCAGCAGTTTGAATTCGGTTCAGGGTTGAACGCTTCAAACTCAGGAAACATTGTAAGATATGCTGAATCAGGGCTCAGGAATGGGTTCGAAAACTCCTGGTTCTGCGCCAAGTTCGGAGGTCCTGTTACCGGGATTGCTTTTGGTATGACCGTATTCCTGGGAAGCTGGGTAACCACTATTTTTGATCCTGCACAGGGACTGACAATGGGATGGCTCTCTGTTGCTGCAGGTGTTATTATTGTCCTTATTTTAATTATCTGGAACTGGAAGATCGAAGTTGCAGCCCGCAAAGCATTTGGGCCCTACAAAGAAGATAAACCTGAGGAGGCTTCAGCATGATTGACGCTATCTTAGGAAATATCCTCTGGATGGCTTTGATTGTTGTCGGTGGCGTTCTGGTCTCCTGGGGTGTCCACTTCGTGCCCGTAGGTGGTGCACCTGCAGCTATGGCTCAGGCGACAGGAGTCGGTACCGGTACAGTGCAGCTGGCAACAGGTGCAGGTCTTACAGGGCTTGTCAGTGCCGGGTTTATGATGAACGTAACGGACAACCTTGCCCTGATTGCTGCCTCAGGCGCAGTAGGAGCAATGATCATGATCGCTGTGACCATGATTGTCGGTACCTGGGTCTATGTTTATGGTGTAGGTGTTGTGCCTTCTTCCGCAAAAGTAAAAACTGACCCTATAACAAAATACAGACAGGATCTTTACGTGTCTCAGGGTACTGAAGGTCACGGGATTCCTACTGTCAGTTTTGTGAGTGGAGTTATCGGTGCTGCTCTTGGTGGACTCGGAGGGTCCCTGGTTTATTATTCACTCATCGAAGTAGGTGTGAATGCTGGGCTGGAACGTGTCGGAGTTACCACTGCAGTCACAGGGAACTCACTTGTAGCAGTTGCAGCAATATTTGCAATAGGCATTTTCTTAGTGAACGCTGTAATTCCTTCCTATAACATAGGAGGTACAATTGAAGGGTTCCATGATCCGAAATTCAAAAAATGGCCAAAAGCGGTTATTTCTTCCCTCGTAGCATCAATACTGTGTGCTATAGTGGCTGTAATTGCAATCGCACAGCTTGGAGGTATTTAAAATGTCTGTAGGCGGAGCAGGAGGAGAAGCTAAAGGCGGATATCCTGCACAAACAATAATGGCTCTGGGTATAGTCGGGGGTCTAGTCGGAATTTACCTGGGTCACTTTGCGCCTCCGGCGTATTCCTTCTTCGGAGGCATTGGAGCAATCTGTGCAACGGTCTGGGGCGCTGATGCAGTTCGGCGTGTTGCAAGCTATGGGCTTGGTACAGGTGTTCCATCAATCGGTATGCTAGCCCTCGGTATGGGTATTGTAGCAGCTCTATTCGGGCTTTCCATAGGAAGCATTGCAGGACCCATAATTGCTTTCGTTGTAGCAGCAATTATAGGTGCTGTTATTGGTGCCCTTGCAAACAGGGTAATCGGCATGGGTATCCCTATTATGGAACAGGCAATGGTAGAAATTGCAGGTGCTGGTACTCTTGTAATTCTCGGTTTGAGTGTAGTTATTGCCGGATCATTCGAGTATGCTGCAGTTATCGAAAGTGTTATCGCAACTGGATACATTGCACTGATCTTTATAATAGGCGGTATGGGAATACTTCATCCTTTCAATGCCAGCCTGGGTCCTGATGAGAAACAGGACAGAACCCTCATGCTTGCTGTTGAAAAAGGAGCTATTGCGTTAGTTATTGCAGGCTTTGCGTCTTCACTCCATGAAGGGCTGATGACGGCTGGCATAAACATACTTATAGGAATTATCATCTGGTATGTTGCCTTCAGCAAACACTACGCGCTTATTAAGAGAGATGCGTATGCAGTGGTTGGAACCGGTCTGCTTCCAAGTGCGGAGGAATTGCAATGAGCATTGTTCGTATAGCTCCCGAGATAAATCTGGTCATGGATACGGATTCTGGAGCCGTCACACAAGAACGGAAAGACTCAATTCAATATTCCATGGAACCCGTTTTTGAGAGAGTAGACAAACTGGATGCAATTGCAGATGACCTGCTGAATTCTCTTTCACCCAGCGAACCGCTCCTTAATTCCTGGCCAGGCCGTGAGAACACCTCCTACAAGGCAGGAATTTACTCTAATGCCTTCTATGGAGTTGTTGTAGGTCTTGCCTTCAGCGGACTGCTGGCCCTAATCATATACATTACAAGACTGATGGAAGGGGTGGTGTAAAATGGTAGAGAAGAGAGAACCAGCCCCAGGATGGCCTATCCTGAAAGGTGAATATGAAGTAGGCGATGTCAAGAACTGTGTACTGGTAATTACCTGTGGGTCACACCTTCCAGGAAAGCCAATCCTTGATGCAGGAGCAGCCATTACCGGATCATGTAAGACCGAAAACCTCGGTATTGAAAAGGTAGTTGCTCATATTATCTCAAACCCTAACATCAGATACCTGCTTGTGACTGGCTCTGAAGTTAAAGGGCATGTTACCGGACAGTCAATGATGGCCCTCCATGCAAACGGTGTAAAGGAAAACAGGATTGCAGGAGCAATAGGCGCAATTCCATATGTCGAGAACCTGAATGCAGAAGCAATTGCCCGTTTCCAGGAGCAGGTTCAGGTCGTCGATCTGCTTGATACTGAAGACATGGGTGCAATCACCTCCAAGGTGAGAGAACTAGCCTCAAAAGATCCCGGTGCCTTTGACGCAGAACCAATGATTGTGGAAATCAGTGAGGAGGGCGAAGAAGAAGAAGAAGGCGGCGTTGTAAGACCGATTTCCGGTGAAATTGCAGTTCTTCGCAGCAGGTTGAAGGCAATTGAAGCCCGAATGATGGATATAGGAAACTTGAATAAGTTCCACTCAGGAGTTCACGCAGGAAAGATTGAAGGCGTCATGATAGGGTTGACAGTGACCATATCCCTGCTTGGATTATTACTGCTAGGGAGGTAACGTAAATGGCAGAAGAACATGATAAAGGCGTACCAATGGTGCTTGCCCCTCAGATGGGCGCAATTGATGCTACTGTTGAGAGCATTCGATATAGAGCACAATTGATTGCGAGAAACCAGAAGCTTGACTCCGGAGTAGCAGCTACCGGAATAATTGGCTTTGCAGCAGGTTTCCTCTTTTCACTGCTGATGGTCGTTGTACTCCCATTACTGTTCTGGTGAGGTGAAGAAATATGGATGGAAAAGCACCAGCAGCGTTTGTAGAGCCAAGCGAGTTTAATGAAGTAATGAAAAGACTCGACACGATCGATGAAAAGATTGAGTTTGTCAACAGTGAAATTGCGCAGAGAATCGGAAAGAAAGTAGGAAGAGATATCGGAATTCTGTACGGCGGAGTTATTGGCCTGCTGCTCTTCCTGATCTATGTCCAGGTATCATCAATGTTCATGTAAATGAGGGATCAAAATGTTCAAGTTTGACAAGAAACAGGAAGTTTTTGAAATCGGTGGAGTTAAGTTCGGCGGACAGCCGGGTGAATACCCAACCGTGTTAGTCAGTACTATGTTCTATGCAAGGCACAAGATTGTAACTGATGAGGACAAAGGTATTTTTGACAAGGCAGCCGCAGAAACCCTCTGGAACACTCAGGTCTCACTGAGCGATGCCACAGGGAACCCCTATGTAAACCAGATTGTAGGAGAAACCCCGGAAGCAATCAACCGCTATATTGACTGGTTCGTTGAACTCGATGACAGGACACCTTTCCTGATCGACTCCTCTGCCGGAAATGTGCGTGCAGCAGCAGCTCAGCACTGTACTGAAATAGGTGTTGCAGATAGGGCAATCCACAACTCGATTAACGCAAGTATTGAACAGGAAGAAATCGATGCTCTCACAGATAGCGACGTAACAGCTGCAATCGTTCTGGCTTTCAATGCAACTGACCCGACCGTAAAAGGAAAGATAGATATCCTTGAAGTAGGCGGTTCCGGACAGACCAAGGGTATGCTCCAGGTCGCAAAGGAATGTGGAATAAAGTATCCCATTATCGACGTTGCAGCCATGCCTCTCGGTGCAGGCTCAGGCGCAACAATCCGCTCGATACCCACACTCAAAGGAAAATTCGGGTTACCAATCGGCGGTGGATACCACAACATGGCATCTGCCTGGGACTGGCTACGCAAATTCAAGAAAACCCAGCCTGACCCCAAGGCAATCTACATGCCTACAGACATCGGTACAAACCTGGTAGCCCAGATTGCAGGTTCTGACTATCTGCTCTATGGTCCGATCGAGAACGTCAACCAGGTTTTCCCGGCTGTTGCAATGGTCGACATCATGCTTGGAGAAACTGCCAAGGAACTTGGTGTCGAGATCGCAGATCTGGCAAACCATCCGGTAACCAAACTGACATAAACGAATTGGAAAAACTAAAAGAGTCTCAGGACTCAAAGCAGAGGAAATTTTCCTTTGCTTTTTCTTATTTTCTAAACTATTGTGGTTTTTTATCAAACTCTGGCATTTTTTCTCCTAACCCTTCTGGCTTTAGTCTTCATGCATTTCTGCCGAATTTTTAGTTCTAATTAACTACTTTTAGATGCAGTTTCAGGCAAATCGTGAAATTCTGATTTATGCGAGCCAGAGACTATGCTATAAGTGAACATAAAGAAAAAGACTGAAAAGAGATCGAAAAGAAAATGATATTAAATGATCCCGGTTATTTCTCAGGAGAAAATACCTGACTGGCTAATTACTCCATCTGAGCCTGCCAGGTACTTATGAATCCACTCCCAAACTCGCTTTCTGGGACTGTTATCGCCTTTGAAGATTGTGAGTTATCAGGGAAATCGTTATAACCTGTGAGTTTTTACTCCCGCACTCAGGCAGGCACTGTATTATCTACTCCCAAATCTACAGTTTTTTGAATGTCAGCCTATGTCTTTGAGATTAAATTAAAGTAGATAATTATAGGCTGGACAAACTGTAAGAAAAGGGAGAAATCAACAACGCAATCTTCCAGGTTATAGCAGTCCCATTTATATACCGACCTTTTTAATGAACATGTTGTACACTGTCTTAACATATATATATAAAGAATTGTGAACCAAATGTCATCTGTTTGCGGTTAGTTATCAAGTTTCTTGCTCGATATTAAAAGAAATCTTAATCTAAATTTGAAACTAAGACAATGTCTGAAAACTTGTGTCGGCTCAACTCTGCGGTATTTATAATCATATCAATATCATACTATACTCCGGGGTTAATGTCTTCCCCGATGGAGTATTTTGGAACCTATGTTAACTCTAATTACTAAGAAATGATACTAAATAGAAAGGTTTAATATTTGGTAGCACTTACCAGTACCTAAACAGGGTTCTAAGTAAAAACTTTTAGGTTCACAGAATCTCATTGTAAAAGCGTTTTTTCTAGCTTTTAAACCGGAAGCCATAAAAAGTCCTGAACTTACGGTCACCAAAACGGATCATAGCATAAAGAACCAGGAAACCGGGTATCGGGTGGAAATATGCTGATCAGAAAAAATATATCCCTGGATGATAAGTACCTTAAAAAGTTACAGCCCCTTCTGGATGCCAATAATGGGAATTTGAGCGCTGCAGTCAGGGATACTATTGAGATTGCGGATGCAGCTCTTACATATCATAAAAGTATTGATGAAGCAATCCAATTTTTAAAAGAAACTCCTGCAAAAGAGGAGTTAAACAATACAATTCAGAGCGGAGAAAATATCGTTATAAATAAAACAATTCTTGAATGGCTATTCAGGTGTACGAAAGGCAGGCTCACTGATGAAGAGCTTGTTAATGAGCTCATCAATCCGTTTGAGATTCGCGATATGAAGCAGCTTGAAGATCACCTTAATAGGGTTTCAAGAGGCTATCACTGGGCAATTCGGACTTCAATAAAGTGTGAAGATATTAATAATCCTGAGTCTGCACTGGTAATTATTTCCAATTCTACTGTACACAGCAGAGACTTTTTTGCCCAGCTGGTGGCTCATTTCCTTTCTAAGTGGAAACAACTCGATGTTGAGCATGTTTTCAGAAGATCAAACTCGACCCAGATTTCTCTCAGAAGGAACCCCTCTACCTCCTCGAACGAGACTATGCCCGGAATCCTGAAGCACTTTGGGTACCTTGATGTTTTATGCAGAGAGCTGGACGAAAATACCGAGTTCTGGACTCAGCTCATGTATACTTATAACGTTGAAAGGTTTAATCTCGTGACTCTTCATAGGAACCAGTTTGAAGTTTTTGCAACCGGGGAAGTTCCAAACCCGACAAAAATCCTTGAGCGCTTATGTAAGCAGTCTGTATGTGATATGTCCCTTCCGGATTTACTGGTTCATTTCAGGAGAATGTACCTGGCAACTCAACTTGCCAAGAATATAGAGATCTCCCTTGAACCCGGAAACGAGTCAGTAACCATCTACCATGACTTCAAAGATGAAAGGGTTATCCGCAATCTTGTTGCATACTTCTCGAACATATTCAGGGAAAACGGCACACCTTTTGAGACATCCTCCTATTCAAGCATGATCGAATTCCGATTCTTTCAGGAACAAAAACATGATAGTTTGGACCCCCTATCTGATGGAAGATGACGGAAGACACTGAATAGCCTTAAAAGAAAATATAAGAAATATACTGAAGAGATCTCTGAAAGAGGATTAATGGGAGAAATACCAAATAAAGAGGTATTAAATAGAGTATTAAAGAAATATTTAAAGAAATCAGGGATTAAAAACTTCAGCCTGAGCTAAAGTTCTCCCTAAATTTCCGATGCCTGATGCCTGTCATTATATGGCTTACTGCTTTTCGTTATCTGATTCAGCCTTTTGTAACCCCTAATGGAAGAACTCTTGCGACCTTACGGGCAATGCCAAGCTCATGTACGACATTTACCACCTCACTGCTGGACTTGTATACGCCTGGAGCTTCCTCTGCAAGCACTGATGGATGCGTGGCTCTTATAGTAATGCCCTGAGCCTCAAGGTTGTCTTTTATGTTTTGCCCGCGGAATTCTTTCTTTGCATGTGCTCTGCTCATTATCCTTCCTGCTCCGTGGCAGGCGCTGCCGAAAGAAATATCCATAGCTTCTTTCGAACCACATAATATAAAGGATGGAGTTCCCATGCTTCCTGGAATCAAAACTGGTTGCCCTACATCCCTGTACACGGCAGGGACTTCAGGATGTCCTGGAGGAAACGCCCTTGTTGCCCCTTTTCTGTGTACATACACCTCTTTTTTCTTGCCGTCCACGGTATGTTCTTCAAGTTTTGCCACATTGTGAGCAACGTCATAAAGCAGGCTCATGCCCAGGTCTTCAGCGTCTATCCCGAATACATTTTCAAATGATTCCCTTGTCCAGTGCGTGATAATCTGCCGGTTTGCCCACGCATAATTTGCAGCGCACATCATAGCCTTAAAGTAGTTCTGAGCTTCCTTTGACTGGGCAGGAGCACAGGCAAGCTGTTTATCAGGAATCTCAATATTATAGTTCTTTACAGCGTGAGAGAGTTCCTTTAGATAGTCAGTACATATCTGATGCCCTGCACCCCTTGACCCGCAGTGAATCATTACAGTGACCTGACCTTCTTCAAGCCCGAAGGTTGAAGCCATTTCCTGATCATAGATTTTATCGACATACTGAACCTCAAGGAAATGGTTGCCGCTTCCTAGCGTTCCTAGCTGAGGTTTACCCCGGTTTCTGGCTTTCGTACTTACATAGGAAGGGTCAGCACCTTCCATATACCCGTTTGCTTCACAATGTTCAGTATCAGCTTCCACACCATATCCGGCTTCCACAGCCCATTTTGCACCTTCAAGAAAAGCACAGTCAAGCTCCTTATCTGAAGCCCTGAACCGACTTTTGGAACCAACACCTGCGGGAATATTTTTAAAAAGCTCGTCGGTTAATGCCTTTATGTTAGGAATTACCTCCTCCTTCTGAAGTTTGGTACGAATTAGCCTTACTCCGCAGTTGATATCAAAACCAACCCCTCCAGGGCTGATGATCCCTTCTTCCGTGTCAAAAGCCGCTACTCCCCCAATGGCAAAACCATATCCAAGATGGGCATCAGGCATTGCCATGGAATACTTCTGGATGCCAGGGAGAGTTGCCACATTTGCAATCTGGTCAATAGTCCCGTGTTCAATCCCATCGAGTAAGTTTTCGGATACAAACAGGCGGCCTGGAACCCGCATATTAGGGATGTGTCCAATAGGGATTTCCCAGCTATTTTCGGAAAGCTTCCTGACTATATTCCTTACATCCCCCATCGCATGTTCTGTGCTTAATTCGTCAATAGCTATATCTTCGCTCTCTGCCATGATTGATACTCCCTGCTCCTCTATGCTTTAAGAATATAATTCTGAGACTATTAATTTACCTTCTGTTTCTCGAATTTCTGCAAGTTACTTCTGAAACGTGATCAGGATACACTGTGCAAGGCTGGATTAAGGCCACACTGATTTCTGGAAACACATGATATTATTATTTCAATATAACAAAATCGGTCTAAACACAATTGAATGAGTTCAGGACTAGATAGCTAAACTTGAGACCTTGTAATGCAGAATAGGATAATAATTCACATACATGAAGTTATGCATAGTACAGGAGAATTGGAGGAAAAATAGCCAGTTACCGGTGGATAAGGGAGAAAGCTTCTGCTCGCTTAAATATCCACAACGACTTGAGCCTTCCAGCCATCGTCGATTTTTGTTATTTCCAGCTGGTTATAAGTAACAGCCTTGATTTCGGTCTTAAAGGGATGGCTTTCGGGATAGTACTCTTCGCCCAGTGCTTGAGCTGTTATCGAGTATTCTCCAGCTTCTTTCTTAATTTTCTCAACTTTAAATTCCCTGAAAACAATTTCATCAACTTCAAATACATATAAAAGTTCGGAAAGCCAGTCCACAAGCAGGGATTCCAGGTCAGGTGCTTTGAGAAAAATTTCTTTTTTGGTTTTTCCAGAGACCTGCTCTGTATCAATCATAACATTGAACATCGCGAGAGCCGAATTCTCAAACACTTCTTCCAGGGACTTCCCATAAGCTATGAACTTAATATCTGCAGTATGTTCCAGATATTCATACTGTTTTCCTTGAGACGACATAGTCAAGTATTGTGCTTTTGTGTACCTTAAACTATTCGCTGCAAAAATCTGCGTTCAGATCAGAAGAAATTTCTAAATCAGGAAAAGCTGGGTTTACGAAATTCTTTAAAAAAGTACTTTCAGTCTAATTTCTTCCAGATATAAAGAATTCTCTGAATAGCTGTTATGTGGCTGGTTATAGCAATCAGAATGACAGCCCAGCCAAGGATCGGAAAACCTGCAATCGGGGATGAAAAGGCAAAGTTTCCGAAAGCTGCAAGAATTACAACTACAAGCCGGTCTGCCCTGCCCATTATCCCTCCATAATATCTCCCCAGGTTGAGCGCCTGAGCCTGGGTTCCTAGATAGCTGGTAAGCTGTACTCCCACAATTGCCGCAACCCCAACCTGCCAGGGAACATAATCTGCAAAAAAAATGCTGCAGATTATAAAGACATCCGAGTAGCGATCGATAACGTGATCCAGAAAATCACCCCTGGGAGTAGCCCTATTTGCCTTTCGTGCAATTACCCCGTCAAGGGCGTCAAAAATCGAGTTAAAGATTACCAGAAAGCCTGCCAGCAGGACGAATTCTCTGGATTCAGGCGAGTAGTAAAAACTGAGACCTGCAAAAAATGCACAGATTAGGGAAGCTATGGACACTGTATTGGGTGAGACCTCATATCTAACGAAAAATTCTGCCAGTGGTTCGATTACTTTTGAGACAAAAGGTCTCAGGGTATTAAACGTCATGGTACTCGAGATTCTTCCTTTAGGTGATATCGTAATAGAAGACCGCCTGAGAAACAGGCATCTTATTTTGTTAAGTATCCCGGTTGGATCTGCATATTTATATTGTTTCTGTGTTTACCTGTTTTTTTATATTTATACTTAAGGCTGTGTGGTTATCCGCTCATTCACTAGATAAGCTTACTTATTTTTTTCTTTTGCCCTTATGCAATCATAAAAAGAAACGCGGATCAAACGAGCGATCGTTTGGCTTACTTATTTTTTTTCTCTGTTGCCGCACGATCATACAGGTACTTAACTTTACAGGAGTGTTCAAGCTGCGTGGTTATGACATATGCATCTCCGAGTGTTCTCCCGATTGCAAATGTACCGTGACTGTAAACTATAGCGCCTCTGTATCTTGAGAGTGCGTTTGCAAGATTCCCGGCAAGCTCGCGGCTGCCTATGCCTCCTCCTACAACCGGGATCTCCCCGAGGAAATACTGCCCTTCGCTGTCCACAGGCGTAATTTTTCCTTCAGGGCCTGCGAGCAGAGATTCAACAACCGAATAAACAGAATGGGCATGAATAATTGCAAGCGCTGAGGTCTGCCTGTAAATTTCCCTGTGTACAACAGCTTCGGAAGATGCAATTATATCAAGGGAGGAAGTATCCTGAATGTCAACTTCAACAACACTGTTTTCTGTAATCTCATCAAGTGCTGCACCTGTCCGGGTAATAAGCATCCTGTCTCCAGCCCTGATACTGATATTTCCGAAGTTTGACTCGACAAGCCCATGTTCGACCAGCTTGCGCCCATATTTTGCGATTTCCTGCCACATTTTAAGCGGTATATAAACCAAGAACGCCATAAGGTTTATGTACTTATTCTTCTGGAGTCCAGCAAAAAGAAGAAATAACTCAACTTAAACATGACGGAAGGCTTTAGGAAAGGGAAACCTGCCATAAAGTTTATCTGTGAGTATTGTATTTAGATAAGTCGCAGTATTTACAGTTTGCCTCGTTGGCTCAGCCCGGTAGAGCGAGTGACTTGTAATCACTAGGTCGCGTGTTCGAATCACGCACGAGGCTTCTTATAACCTTATAATTTCCCTTTTTCTTATCAGATCTCGGTTTCTAACAATTTTACTTTGTTTTCTTACGATCTGTGCCATTTTCTCATGTGGCTTCTTTGCAATTTATGCTATTTTCCCATATGAGCTTTTTAAATCTAAATTATCTTTGATCTCTTCTCAAGTTCACACATTTACTCTATACTGTTAAAAGTGTTAACAATTCAGCAGACAGACAATCCATTAAATATAAAACAGACAATTTATTAAACATAGATGATTTTATTAAATCAGGGAAATTTACTATGAACAAAATTAAAATTGGGGAAATTCACTATGAGCGAAATTAAAATCGGGGATAAAATTCAGGACTTCACATTAAAAGACCAGAACCAAAAAGAAGTTCACCTTTACGACTTCGCTGGTAAAAAAGTACTTCTGTCATTCCATCCGCTTGCCTGGACAAGTGTGTGTTCTGAACAGATGAAATTGCTTGAAAAGAACCATGAGATGTTCGACAGGTTGAACACAGTTGCCTTTGGCATAAGTGTCGATCCCGCGCCATCGAAAAAAGCCTGGGCACGGGAACTGGGAATTACGCACATTAAACTTCTTTCGGATTTCTGGCCTCATGGGGAGGTTGCCAGAAAATATGGAATCTTCAGGGAAAAAGAAGGGGTCTCTGAGAGGGCTAACATAGTTATCGATGAAAATCAGAAAATCATATTTTTCGAAGTATATCCTGTGCGTGAACTTCCTGATATGTCAAAGACCGCAAAAGTTCTGGAACAGTAAGATACAGGATCGACTCTGAAGAATAAAACAGTAACAGGAAAAGTAAATAATAAGTAACAGGATAAAAATAGGAAAATATGAAAGCAGAAAAATAATCGGGAGAAGTCGGAGAACCAATCAGATCAAAGACATCTAAAGGTTTAATATTTTTAATGGGTTAATGTTTTCGATTTTATTTTCATCTTTTATCAAATTTTATTCAATTTAATTTAATTCAAGCATTCCTTAATTCTGCGTCGATTCCATCAAAGAGTTGTCTCAGTGCTATGCTGAGCCTGCGGACCTCCACCTGCCACACTCTTTTGCTAACCTGTATATTTCCTCCGGCTTTGACAGCTGCTACCCATGCATATTTTCTGGCAATTTTTTTGTTATCTGTAGGAGAACGGAAGGCTTTTCCAGTCTTCTCGTTGCTGTACTTCTCGTTAATAAGGAATTCGTATATCTCCTGAACCCTCTCAAGTAGCTTTTTTTCACCTTCAGTGCCCGATGCTCCAAATAAAACCAGATTCCAGAGACGGAACTGTACATCATGAAGTTCAGTGGAAAGTTTCCTGGAGGCCGAGACTTCCAGCATCTTCCTGAATTCAAGATAAATGTCCGTATTTCCAAAACCTGAAGGCAGGATATTCCCAAGTGAGATCATAACATGAATGCACTCGTGAAAAAGAATTCTGGCTATCAGAAATTCAACTCTTTCCTGCAAGTTCCAGAATTTGCTTACGAGAGCCTCATCCCAGAGTTGATAAGGATTAACAAGGATCATGGACCTGTAGATAATTCTCTTTTCTTTCTTTAAGACCAGGCGTTTGGGATAAAGAGTCATTCCCAGCATTTTTCCGAAAAACTGAACCCTGACAGCCAGGTCCCAGCAGTATTCCCACTCCCCTGAATTTGTACACTTTACCCTGTAGTAGTTCCCATCAAAATGAACTTTCTCAAGCATCCGATACATATCTTTACTATGTACCCTGATCAATGATTTTATCCTGGACTCACGATAGATCCGGATATCAAAACAGGGAACATTCGGGATAGAAGGAGAAGGTAAGTTACCGGTTGGCGTACTTAGATCCTGGAATCCGTAAGCCCATAGCAAATTTGAGTTGCCGTCCCAAACATTGACCTCATTCTCAACTGGCCTGGCCTTCTTTTTCATTGAATCCCCTCACACAAGATACCCAATAGGATATTATAACTGAAGATATATAAAAATTGACCAATATGCAGCAGAGAATTGAAATAAAGGTTTACCCTGGCTCAGAAAGGTAGAATCCTTATTTATTTTCGCCTTTTTCATTGAGATATCCACAAATCGGACAATTATTTAATTTTGAAAGTGAAATTTCAGCGAAATTCCCTGAAAGCCCACTCCAGAACAGAAGACGACCTTCCAGAAGCTTCCCTTGCCCTGTCAGAAATTTAATTGCCTCATTTGCCTGTATGGAACCGATGACGCCTGGAGTAGCTCCTAAAACCGGGAATACTTCCTTCCTGGAGATGCGTGGAAAAATGCAGTAAAAGCAGGGGGTTTTCCCAGGTATTATCGTTGTTACCTGGCCGTCATACCCTGTAACTGCTCCATGAATTAAAGGGACCCTTCTTTTTATGGCAAGCCTGTTGAGCATGTGTCTAGTTTCAAGGTTATCAAGTGCATCAACTATAACATCACACTCAGGAACCAGGACATCGAGATTTGATTCGGTAAGCATCTCTGCTATGGTTTCAACCTTAATATCCGGATTCATGGAAAGCAATTTTTCCTTTGCTGACTCTACCTTAAGCCTTCCAATGTCCTTCTCATGATGCAGGAACTGCCTGTTTAAATTGCTTGCCTCAACGGAATCAAAATCTGCAATGATTATTTTTCCGACCCCGGCTATTGCGAGATAGGTGGAAACCGGACTTCCCAGCCCGCCTGCCCCGGCAACAAGTACTCTTGCATTCTTCAATCTTTCCTGCCCTTCTTCTCCAAAAAGAAGGATTTGCCGGCTGTATTTTTCACGTTCGAAATCATTCATGCAAGGACTTCCGGAGCATTGATTAGTTTAAGTATTGATTAACTTAAATATTGATTAGCTTAAATATTGATTAGCTTAAATATTTATCAGTTTAAATATTGATTTTTAAATACTGATTAGCTTAAATATTGATTAGTTTAAGTATTGATTAGTTAAATATTGATTAGTTTAAATATTGATCAGTTTAAATATTGATTAATTCCTAAGTACGGAGTAACTCAAGATTTTTCTATTTTATATATGATTTCCTGTTTTTCGTCAGCAGGAGTACTTTTGTTTCAGGTGAATTTGAATATTCTCATTGATTAACGACCTTCTAACGCATAACTTCTTCGGGTGGTAAAAGGAAGAACAGGAACTTTAATCTGTTGGATACCAGAATGGCGCACGGAATCCAATAAAATCTGGGCTTGAGGACTAAGGCAGAAAGATATATCACTGAGAAGAAACATAACCAGCAGGCATATTGATGGTAGGGGCAATAATTTTAGAAAAATTAATTAAGGCACGGCCCATAAAAATAAAAAGTTCATTTTTGACATTATTTTGACCGGCTATTTGAATTCACTGTTGTAGCAGCTTTCTTGCATACTATAAGACAAGATGCCGAAAAAGAAAAATCTACAAAGGTTCTGAAGTTTATGAGAGTTCTTGATTTAAAAAATACAATTATTAATATCAAACAGGAGTTTTCAGACTATTTTAAAGAACGAGATGCTGAAATCAATGGGTCTCTTCTTGCACTCCTTTCCGGTGAGCACGTCCTCTTACTGGGACCTCCTGGGACTGCAAAGACCCTGCTTGCAAACAAAATCTGTGAAACCATTGAAGGGGGGAATTTTTTTCATTATCTCCTGACCCGTTTTTCGACGCCTGAAGAGGTATTTGGACCGCTTTCCCTTAAGGCGCTTGAGAGGGACGAATTCAGCAGGCGGATAGAGGGCTACCTTCCAACTGCCCATATAGCCCTGCTTGATGAGATCTTCAAGGCAAACAGCTCCATCTTAAACAGTCTGCTGACTGTGCTAAACGAGAGGAAGTACCATAACGGCAAGGAAATTGTGGAGGTGCCTCTTTTTTCCGTTTTCGGGGCTTCAAATGAGCTGCCTGAAGAAGATGAAAGCCTCGAAGCGCTTTACGACCGTTTTCTGTTCAGGTACAGGGTGGATTATATCCAGCATGAGGAGAACCTTGAAGATCTTATCTTTAAAAACGCCGATGATTTCGTACCCTATACAAAACTCAGTATAGAAGACATAAGGGAAGTCCAGAGACGTGCAAGAGATCTACCGGTTGACACCGAGGTTCGGGCAATTATAAAGGCACTCAGAAGAGAACTTAAGAACTCCAATATTTTCGTCTCAGATAGGCGCTGGAAGAAAATTGTGAATATTCTCAGGGTAGCCTCAGTGGTAAATGGGCATTCCAGCGTAAACCGGATGACAGCAGTCCTGCTACAGCATATGCTCTGGGATGTGCCTGAACAGAAGGAAGCGATCAGGAAAATCATTCTGGATAGAGTTGTATCAGGGGGTACAGATACAGGCAAATTAAAACTTGATATTCTTGACCTGAAAAATTCCATCTACAGCTGCCTGCAGCAGGAACTCCCAGATCTCGTAACCTGTAACAAATGCTATGAAGAAGACCGCAAGACGACAGGCGTCATGAAAAGTTCAAGGTTTTCAGGAGCCAAAATCCAGAGAAACCTCACATTTGCCAATTCCCTCGACCTGCTGAAGCATCATACCGAGTTCCCAACTCACACTTACAGCTTCGGGCTTGATTACAGCAATCTGAACAGTTCTCTGAATTTCGAATCTCTGGCAGAGCAATTCCACAGGAAATACGGATTTGAGTTTAAGATTAGCCTCGATTACGGTGATAAGAAACTCTATGAAAAAGAGTACGAAAATCTGGAAGAGAAGGTGAACTATTTCAGAAGGCAGATTCAGGAAGAGGAAAAAGCGCTTGAGAACACATTAAGGGAAAACATCTGGGTCTCAGAGCAGGACAGCCAGGAAATTCTTATGAAATACCGCTCGAAAAACACGGATATTTACGAGATTGTAGGCACTTTGAACGAAATCAGGCTTCTGCTGGAAAAACCCAGGATATTTGATGTTGCCGTTGAAAAAGCAGGAGAAGTAGCCTGAAACTGATAATTCTCTGAGAAACCGAGATAACTGAAATAGAGTCTCTTAAAGCTCATGAAAATCTCTTAAGTAAGGAGATTTTTCGGAAAAGGAGAAGTATGCAGGAATTAAAAAGTCGAAAGAAAGATTTCGAAGGCATTTCCGGGCAAGGCTCATCTTTATCATTCAGCCATGCTTTTAATCCTTCCACAATATTAAATACTGAGCTAAGGGGCGTTTTGGCAGCTCCAAGAAGAATCCCTAGGCAAATTAGGGAAGAAATAGCTGAAATTCTTGTTTACGAGTTATTCTTAGAGGATGGATACAAGATAAAAGATGAAAAGCTCTTTATGAGCAAATTCGGAGCTTTTTATCCGATCCTTCTGGGTTTGAGAGATTTCAGGGTCTGGAGCGAAATAAAAGCTCTTGCCGGAACTAATCCCCTGGCAGGCGTTTTTATTCTTAGAGCCCTGCTTGAGGAACTTTTCACACTTTTAGATAATTATGGAGCAAAAGAATCAAGGTTTTCAAAAAAGTCTGCAAAAACGCTCGAAAGAGGCCTTAATGCTCTAAGAAATCTGATCGATGAAACTCAAACTGTATGGGAAAGAAACAGAATAACATATGCGGAGAATAGTTTCCGACTGCAGGAAAATCTGGATGTGCCCACTCGACAGGCAATTGAAAACGGAAAACAGGAGTACGCTTTCAAACAGGAAAAATCTATCAAACAGGATAACTCCTTCAAACCTGAAAAATCCCTTGAAGACGCTGAGTACGAGATCAGAAAAAATCCATCTCAACAGGCTGGAAAAGCTGCGGGGTCCGAGAAACTCGCCTCAACGACTCTGAAGTTCATGTCATCAGAACAGGCAGGAGAGGCACTGGAGTCTGTTATAGAAGAGAGCGTGGTTGCAAAGCTTGAAGAGCTTATTCCTGTTCTTGAAGACCATCTCGAAGTACTCGAGATTCTTTCAATGCTCTTTCCGGGCAGAGCCTGGGATCATTCCTTGAGGGCTCTTCACAGGGAATATTTCGGAAACCTTGAGAAATATGCCTCATTTCTCAGGAGAAGTTCAGATCTTCACGAGATTCTTGAACAGGTAGGCAGGATAGAGCTCGAATATGGCTCAAAAAAGATGAACCTCTCTCCGTACAGTAGAAGCGAGGTTCACTCGGTTACCTTTTCAGGCGATATCCAGACCTTGCTGCCGGCAGAAGCCGTGAAGCTGAAAAATCCTCTCCTGAGGCGTAAATTCTATGCTGATATGCTTGAAGGAAAACTCCTCACGTACCAGTTAAAAGGGGAAAACTGGAACTCGGATATTGCAGGAAAAAAGAGAAAAGGACCTGTAGTCGCCCTGGTAGATACCTCGGCATCAATGCGGGGAAGGCCCGAGCTTCTTGCAAAAGCCGTGCTTCTTGCAGTGGCAAAAAGAATGCTGAAGGAAAATAGAGACGTTAAAGTAATTCTCTTTTCCTCGAAGTGGCAGACTTTTGAAATTGAACTTACAAATAAAAAGCGTATGGGCAAAGAGTTTTTGGAGTTCCTAAAATTTACTTTCGGCGGCGGCACCGATTTCAATACTGCACTTCGCGCAGGTCTCAAAACTATGAAAAATGAAAAAGCCTTTGAGGGAGCTGATCTTCTTTTCCTTACCGATGGAATTTCCGAACTTTCAGAAAGGCCACTTATCCGAGAATGGAATGAGATAAAAGTCGCAAGAAGAGCCCGGATATTTTCCCTGATAATAGGAAACTGCGATGCTGGCGGACTGGAACAGGTTTCTGATCACACATATCTCATAAAAAACGCCGAAAATTGGAGTGTTGGAGAAAGCCCTGCAAGTTTTGTGAAAGCTATAAGTAAACCTTACAGGTTTTAATTTCTCTGAGTTTTAATTTTCCCAAAACTTTAATTTTCGGAAATTTTAGAATTCAAAATACTTTTTAATACAGCTTTCCTTCGTATCTTTACTATACTTTAACGCCCTCGCTTGAGAATTTTCTGCAGACCTTCTGCGAAATCCTCCATATCTTTTCTTCCTGGGGTTTGATGCCTGGATATATTTGATAGGACTGCGAACGCTGCCTGTTTACTCCGGCTTGCTCCTTTGAGCAGTCCGATTTCGATCATTGCAATTATCAGTTCGGAAATGATTTTGCGGTCTCTTGGACTCAGGGTATTCCACTTTTTATTGAACTTTTTCGAAGAATCTATTATTGACTCTTTTCCTTCATACGCTATTGAAGAAGCCATTGAGGAAGCGGTTTTTGAGGCGCTTACTATGTGCTTCCTTCCGTAGGAAGCTGTTTCCAGAAAAATTTTGAGAGCATCCTTTGAGATTTTTTTTATTCTTGCTCTTTGATTTATAGGGATCTCCTCTCCCGATGCATCCCGGAAATTACTTTCAGAACCTCTGCTTTCCAGAATTTTATGGACTTCCTCAAAGATCTCTGAAATTTCCTCGCGTGATCTTGTTCTAAGGTACTCTCTGAGATTTTTCAGCGTTTCCGAATCAATTGATTCTGAATCCAGTTCAGAAGAAGAATCCGGATTACGGGAAAAATCCTCATCTATCTCAACGAAATCAGCATCAATTATAGGGCTGGACCCAAAAAGAGATTCATGGGATGAAGCCTTTCCGGATCTCGATTTCTCCCTTACTCTGAAACCTGCATCTGAAAGTCTGTCAAATACTTTCTCTTTAAGCAAGAAAAATGCACTCCTTCATGACAACAAATGACTTTCTTCTTAAAACAACAAATTTTGTTTGCTCGGAGTAATTCGTACTCCGAGTAACATTATTATCAACTCGCTGTTACATATATATTAATTTAATTATCTCTATCTCAATCCAGTTGACTATTAATTAATAAAAAGCTTAACTTTGAGATATGACACTTTTTCTGCTCCTCTTTGAGATATGACACTTTTTCTACTCCTCTTTGAGACATGACATTTTTTCTGCTCCTCTATTTTTACTAAAGTTTGAACTTCCATATTTGGCAGACAAAGCTAAAATAGAGGCAATAATTACCCAGATTTTTAAAAAAATGTATTTAATGTATGAAAAATAAAAATAAAGCTTTTTAATCCCTTTATTTCTTAAGATAACTGCAAGTCAATTCGCAGTTTAGGGATTATTTTATAAGTTCCACGCCTTAGTAAATAATAAGCGAGGTAAAAAATATGAGTGTACTGGATACTAAGGCATTAAAAGGAATAGTATGTGGGCTCCTTATTATAGCGGGCATCTCGATTGTCTGTGCAGGAGCAGGGAGTGGAGATATTGCTGTGCCTGCAAGAGAAGACATACAGCCAAAAGTCGGGGCAGGCATTGAATCATCTTCGGTTTATGCTGCGGGTTATTTCCCCGAGTTTGAGAAGATCAGAGTTGATCCAGCTTATAAATATCTGGAACTTGAGCCCGGAGACAGTGATAACTTTACCGTAACTGTCGAAAATCAGGATAACAAAACAATTGAGTTAAAACCGGAACTTCTAATCACTCCTTATACAGAAAATTTCATGGATGAAAACTGGACTAGTATAAATCCCTCTGAAAAGACCCTGAAGCCCGGTGAAAAGCAAGAGTTTCAGGTAAAAGTTAACATACCTGAAGACGCCCACCTTGGAAACTATGCGGCGCTCATTGCTTTTACGGAAAAGGTACCTGAAGGGGATGTAGCTGGCTATTACCCGAATTTCCCGGGCACGATGCAGCTGAACATACAGGTAAGGGTCAGGCCTTCAGTCCAGATTCTTACACCTTATGTAAATGACCTTGTGGAAGCCGGAGAGACTTATACTTACGAAATAAAACTAAGGAATACAGGCGATAAAGACATTGCAATTTCTCCTGAGCTTACCAGAGAAGGAGGTATCATTTACGCTAATGATGCAGCTTCCTCTACAGGAATGCCGCAGCGGGCTTTTGGAGATGATGCAATAAGTGTGGAAGCTCCTGAAAAAATAAAAGCTGGACAGACAGCTGTCATCGAACTTACACTTGCGGTTCCGGCTGACGCAAAGGGCAGCTACAGCGGCAGTCTTGATCTAAATATTGACGACCCCGGGATTCGTGATTATGAGGAACTGGTTTCCCTGAACTTCCGCATCCTACCGGTTCCTGAAGAACCTTATGAGAAAACTTTTGAAGCCGAAACCGATGGACCCATCACCCTGGAAATTAAAGCTTATCAGTATGGGTACGGTCTTTATACAACCGGAGGAAACAGGGATCTCACGCCTTCCTTTAACGTGAGCCTGACTGACCCTTCAGGAAATAAGGTCACTCCTACCCTTGTAAACACAAAATACAGCGGCTCGATAAACATAGTGGATGACACATTCCCTCAGCCGCCGTATCCAGTCCTGCAAATATCTTCAAGAGTTGCAGGCGGTATGGAAACCTATGACCAGGGGAATTACCAGGGAGGAGCCACAACCTTTGTGAAAACCTACTCTGTTCCCGGGGCTGCGGGAAAATGGACGCTATCAATCCTTCCCAGAAATACCGAGAATTTTGAGTATACAGTGACAATCGAAGCTGCTGAAGAATAAGCAACTTCTTGCTTTTTTCTTTTAATTTCATACACTATTGACAGGATAAGAATCCAGATTTCTATTTAATTCCTGAAAACACGGAAGTCTCAAATGGTTTTAAGAGTTTTGATAATTTGAGAGTTCAGATCGATTGAGAATTCTAACAGTTTAGACTCTTGAGACTTTCTCAACCCTCTTTTTTTCTTAATCGTTTAATTATCCTTACCTTTTTTTACCGCATTTCTGTAATATATAGAATAGCTCAAGAGCAAATATAACTAGAACCAGATTAACTGAAGCCAGATTAACTAAAGCCAATTAACTAAAGCCAGATTAACTGAAGCTAGAATAACTGAAGCTAGAAAAACTGAAGCCAGAGTAACTGAAGCCAGAGTAAAACTCAACAACTATTATACTGGTTAATATATAATTTGATTGGGGCACAATTTTCGGGATTCCGGAAAAAGTAGAGTGTACAGTGTCAGTGCAGGCATACTTCTTCATATAATGAAGATAGTAAACCCGAAGGAATAAAATAGTCTGAGGATAAGATGAGGCTTTCATACGATATAGAAGAAATCTATACTCTCACAAGATAAAGAGAAATCTATAATATCATAATTTTAGTTTCATATTTTTGCTGGAGGTAAGAAATATATGAGAGATGGTCCGGACCCTTATGGGGTAAGAGATACTATTGAAACAGCTGCCGGAAGAGCTAAGATCTACAGATTGGGTAAACTGGAAGAAAGGGGTTTTGAGGGAATTTCCCTGCTCCCTTACTCCATAAAGATACTGCTGGAATCCTTGCTCAGACATGCAGACACTGAAAAGCATTTAATAACCGCTGAGGATGTGGAGGCTCTTGCCCGCTGGAATCCTGAAAATGTAAGTGGTAGGGATATTCCATTCATTCCATCAAGGGTAATTATGCAGGACTTCACAGGCGTTCCGGCTGTAGTAGACCTTGCAGCACTCAGATCGGCAATGCAACGTCTGGGAGGCGATCCTTCAAAAATAAACCCTGTTATTCCTGCTGATCTTGTCATTGACCATTCCATCCAGGTTGATTCTTATGGTACGGCTTATTCCCTTGAGGAAAATGAGAAAAAGGAGTTTGAGCGCAACACGGAACGTTATTCCGTCCTGCGCTGGGCACAGAAAGCTTTTGACAATTTCAGAGTTGTGCCTCCTGGAAGAGGAATCATCCATCAGGTAAATCTTGAATATCTGACCCCTCTTGTGCATCTTAAGGAGGAAAATGGGGAGTTATCGGCGTTTCCTGACACCCTTGTAGGGACAGACTCCCATACAACAATGATCAACGGGATTGGAGTACTCGGTTGGGGAGTCGGAGGCATAGAAGCCGAAGCTGTAATGCTCGGACAGCCTTATTATATGCCTGTACCCGAGGTAGTGGGCTTCAAACTCTACGGAAAACCTGCACAGGGCGTCACTGCTACCGATATTGTCCTGACAATCACAAAAATCTTGAGAAAAGAAGGAGTTGTCGGCAAATTCGTGGAATTTTACGGACCAGGATTAAACTCATTGAGCCTTCCGGATAGGGCGACAATCTCCAATATGGCTCCGGAATATGGGGCAACCCTTGGAATTTTCCCGCCTGATGCCGAGACTCTCGACTACCTGAGAAGGACGGGCAGAAGTGAAGAACAGGTTGACCTTGTGAAAAAATATTTGGAAGCCCAGGACCTTCTTTACTCAGTTTACAAGCCCGAGCCTGTATTCAGCCGCATCCTGGAACTTGATATGAGCACTGTAAAGCCCTGCCTGGCAGGCCCAAAACGCCCACAGGATCAGCTCTTTTTTAACGAAGTACCTGAAAGCTTCCGTGAAATTATGCGACAGACCTTCACCCGAAAGAAGGAATCAGGACTTGAACTTTCCAGAGATCCTGCTTACCAGCGCTGGATAGGAGAGGGAGGGACACCTGTAGGAGAACCCGAGATTCCTGGCGTAGAAGAGGAGATAGTAGAGTCTCCAGAGAACTCTTTCAGGGTAACACATGGTTCTGTAGTAATCGCAGCAATTACTTCCTGTACCAATACCTCAAACCCTTCAGTTCTGATAGGAGCAGGGCTGCTCGCAAAAAAGGCTGTCGAAAAGGGACTGCACGTAAAACCTTTTGTAAAAACAAGCCTTTCCCCTGGCTCAAGAGTGGCTACGGAATATCTGAGAGCTGCATGCCTTTTGCCCTATCTTGAAGCCCTGGGTTTCCATCTGGTTGGTTACGGCTGTACAACCTGTATAGGAAACAGTGGGCCTTTGCCTGAAAGCGTTGCTAGAGATATTCAGGAAAATGACCTTACTGTTGCAGCCGTACTCAGTGGAAACCGAAACTTCGAAGGGCGGATTAATCCTCTTATAAGGGCGAACTACCTGGCATCTCCGCCTCTTGTTGTCGCTTATGCAATTGCAGGTACTGTGAATATCAACCTTGAGACTGATCCCCTTGCTTATGATCCCAATGGGCGCCCTGTTTATCTCAGGGATATCTGGCCTGCGGAGGAGGAGATCAAAGAGGTTGAAAAGAACAGCATTAAACCTTCAATGTTCGAAAGGGAGTATTCTGGTGTTCTGGAAGGTCCAAAGCTCTGGAGAGAACTGGAAGTTCCATCAGGGACCCTTTATGACTGGAATCCGATGTCTACATATATTCAGGAGCCTCCCTATTTTGTGGATTTCCCGCTTACTTCGCCTTTGCCGGAAGATATAAAGAACGCAAGGGTCCTCGCTCTTTTTGGGGACAGCATTACCACGGATCATATCTCACCTGCAGGGGACATTCCTGCAGATAGTCCTGCAGGCAGATACCTGATCTCCTGGGGCGTGAGCCCTGAAGACTTCAATTCCTATGGGTCTCGCAGAGGTAATCACGAGGTTATGATGCGCGGAACCTTTGGGAATATCCGGCTCAGGAACAGACTGGTTGACAGGGAAGGAGGCTGGACTTTATATCATCCAAGGAAAGAGGACTTCCCGGAGGAAGCTTGCAGAGGAATCCCCATTTTTGAAGCGGCTATGCTTTATGCAGAAAATAATATTCCTTTGATAGTTATTGCAGGAAAAGAGTATGGAACAGGCAGTTCCAGAGACTGGGCAGCCAAAGGTACATTCCTGCTCGGGGTAAAAGCCGTTATTGCTGAATCTTTTGAGCGTATCCACAGAAGCAACCTTGTAGGCATGGGAGTTCTTCCGCTGCAGTTTAAAGAAGGCGAGAATGCCGAAACTCTGGGACTCACAGGAAAGGAGAGCTATGATATCCTGGGCATTGAGTACCTGGAGCCTCACGGAGAGCTTACAGTAAGGGCAAAAGACGAAGATGGAGTAGAGACTCTGTTCCAGGTAATCGTGAGGCTGGATTCGGCTGTGGAGATAGAATACTACAGGAACGGCGGGATTTTGCATAAGTTCCTGCGGGATTCGGTGAAGAAAAAATAATATGCTACAATACTAAAATTACATACGAAAAATTCTCTGAAAGGTTTCACAAGCTTTACACAAAGCTTTTTAATTTTTTGGAACCTTTTTAATCAATAGAAAACGAAGTTATTTTAATCATCTTACTTGTTTTGAAAAAAGCAGTATTCTGAAGGCAATAATTTTACTTAATATAACCACGCGATTTAGAGCCGCAGCTTATTTAAGATGGAATTAATTATAAAGCTCTTGAGATACAATTTCAACAAATTTAATATACTTATTCGATATAATAGGAATGCATTGTCACCCTATTTTTGGGTCTTATAAGGCCCTCGTGTTAAACTCTTCCACGTATAAGCAGAGGATTCCCCAAACTTCAAAGTTTTTTGAAAATCCTCTAGGCATAACTGTGAGGTAGAAAATGAGTAAAAATATAAGTTTCATTGACGGGTTGGAGGGCATTCTGAAGTACAGGGAGATAGACATTAACCAGCTGGTTGAGCTTCCTTATGATGCAGTTTCCTATCTGCTTATCCTGGGAGAACTCCCTGGAGATCAGGAACTTGCCGAAATTCGATATAATAGGAATGCATTGTCACCCTATTTTTGGGTCTTATAAGGCCCTCGTGTTAAACTCTTCCACGTATAAGCAGAGGATTCCCCAAACTTCAAAGTTTTTTGAAAATCCTCTAGGCATAACTGTGAGGTAGAAAATGAGTAAAAATATAAGTTTCATTGACGGGTTGGAGGGCATTCTGAAGTACAGGGAGATAGACATTAACCAGCTGGTTGAGCTTCCTTATGATGCAGTTTCCTATCTGCTTATCCTGGGAGAACTCCCTGGAGATCAGGAACTTGCCGAATATTCAGCCCGCCTGCATGGGGAACGTGAGATCAACAGGGAGGCGATTGATGTTATCCGTATGTGCAATTTCAACATTGACTCTATGGAAGCGCTGCGTACAATCGTTTCTTTCATATCACAGTTCGATCCGGATATTAACGACAACTCTCCTGAAGGAAATATGAGAAAAGCTATACGGTTAATTGCCAAGATCCCAACCATAGTTGCTGCTTATCATAGAATAGCAAATGGGAAAGACCCCGTGCCTCCTGACCCCTCCATCTCCCATGGAGCTAACTTCCTTTACATGATAAGAGGAAGCAAACCAAGTGATTTGGAAGCTGAGGTCATGGAAAAAGACTTTATCCTCAGCGCCGAACACGAACTAAATGCATCTACTTTTTCTTCAAGAGTTACTGCCTCTACCCTTTCTGACCTCTATTCTGCTGTTGTTTCTGGACTCTGTACCCTTAAAGGCCCTCTGCATGGAGGGGCAAGGGCAGAAGTTATGGCCATGATTGATGAGATCGATTCCCCGGAAAACGCAGAAAAATACGTTCTTGAAAAAATTGCAAAGAAAGAAAAGGTCATGGGTTTCGGGCACCGCGTGTACAAGACCTATGATCCAAGGGGCATAGTGTTCAAACAGCTCTCCAGGCAACTTGCAGAGGCAGAAGGGAATATGTACTGGTATGAAATAGCCGAGGCAATAGAAAAGACAGTCCTCCGTGAGCTTGTAGAGAAAAAAGGGAAGCCAATCTACCCCAATGTCGATTTCTATTCGGGAGTTATTTATAAGTATTTGGATATTCCCCCTCAACTTGCAACATCCATCTTCGCAATCGGCAGGGTCTCAGGCTGGATAGCTCATTGCTTTGACCAGTATGAGAAGAAAAAGATCATAAGGCCCAGAGCTTTCATGCTCGATGAATGTTGAGATAATTTTTGGTCAAGCGAAATCGTCCTCTAAACCGTTGTACTGCGACCGTTGCGCTGGTTGATCACCAACTGTTGCGCCACTTGACCACGCCGACCACGCTATTTTAGTTAAATCATTGTTTTCGCTCAAGCCTTTTTTAAAAAGGCTTGCGCTCAAGCTCTTTTTTGAAAAGGCTTGTGGTCATGCAATTTGTTAAATGGTTGTCAGACAATCTTTTTATTATCTGACAGCTTTTTGATATCCAGATACCCATGAGTTTTAGAGCTTTTATCGACCAGTTAAAGGAAAATGGAAAATTGGTAGAGATTTCTCAGCCCGTTTCTCCGAGGTTTGAAGCTTCAAGAATCGCAAAAACCACAAAAACCCCGGTTCTTTTCCATGATGTCTCGGGTTCGAAAGTCATTATGAACCTGCTTGGATCAAGGGAAGAACTGGCTTCAATGCTAGGAGTTCCTAAAGAAGAAATCATAAGGAGGCTTTCTGAAGTTTCTCCTGAAGGTGAGGTGAGGCCGGTGTCAAAATCTCCAACCCTTGAGGTTATAGAAGACGAGGTTGACTTGACAAAACTTCCTATCCTTACACATTTTGAAAAAGACGGAGCCCCTTATATAACCGCGGGGATTGTAGTTTCCGAGTACGAAGGTACAATTAATGCTTCCATTCACCGCCTTATGCTTGCAGGAAAAGATAAGCTTGCAGCCCGTCTGGTTCCTCCGAGACATACTTATCTACTGTATAAAAAAGCCTCCGAAAAAGGAGAACCTTTACCTGTTGCAATTGTGCTTGGCTGCGACCCTATAATTATTTACGCGACCTCAACAAGGGTTCCTGTTGGAAAAGAATTCGAATACGCAGCCGCCCTGAGAGGAGCCCCTGTTGAACTTTTTGAGTGCTCAAACGGAGTAAAAGTTCCTCACTCGGAAATCGTGCTTGAAGGTTACGTTGATCCCGTGGAGAAGGTTGATGAGGGACCTTTTGTGGACATTACGGGAACCTACGACGTGGTGAGAAAAGAGCCTGTTATCCATATAACCCGAGTTATTCATAGAAAAGACCCGATCTACCATGGAATTCTGCCAGCAGGCCCTGAACATCTCCTGATGATGGGGGTGCCTTATGAGCCAAGAATCTACAGAGCTGTCGGAGAGGTCACTACCGTAAGAAACGTTGTGTTGACAGAAGGAGGATGCTGCTATCTTCATGCAGTCGTTCAGATCGAGAAGCAGACTGAAGGAGATGGGAAAAATGCCATTATGGCAGCCTTTGCAGCTCACACCAGCCTTAAACATGTGGTAGTTGTGGACGAAGATATAAATATTTTCGACCCGAATGATGTTGAGTTTGCAATTGCCACAAGGGTCAAAGGGGATATGGATATTCTTATTATTCCTAATGTCCGGGGCAGTTCCCTGGACCCGCGAGGAGCTCCTGACGGAACGACCACAAAAGTGGGAATCGATGCAACAAAGGTTCTTACCGAAAAAGAAAATTTTGAGAGGGCAATAATTCCCGAAGTTAACGAGTGAATCTCAATGTATCTTACAAAAGAAGAAGAACAGATCCTGAATGGAGAAGCAGGGGAGACTCTAAGGCAGGCTATCGGGATCCTGGTGGCCCTTGGAGATATTTACGGTGCAGACCGGCTCATACCAATCAAAAGCGCACAGATTGCAGGGGTTTCTTATAAAACTATAGGCGACGCAGGCCTTGAATGGATTTCAGACCTCCAGGGCAGGGTTAAGGTTCCTTCGATCCTGAACCCTGCAGGGATGGATCTGGAAGACTGGGAAAGGCTAAGGATCTCACCTGAGTTTGCGGAAAAACAAAAGTTGATTATCCAGACATATGCAAAACTGGGAATTCGCTGCGAATGTACATGCACGCCTTATACCCTTGAGGGCTTTGACACTGGTTACGGCGACCATCTGGCATGGAGTGAGTCGTCAGCTGTTTCTTATGCAAATTCCGTGCTTGGAGCCAGAACTAACCGTGAAGGGGGGCCATCAGCCCTTTCTGCGGCGCTTCTAGGAAAAACTGCAAATTATGGGTTCCATCTGGACGAAAATCGTGTGCCTGAAATCTCAATTGATGTAGAACCTCCACTTAAAGGATCGGATTATGGTGCACTCGGGTATATAGCTGGTAAACTTGCAGGAAGCAGAGTACCCGTTTTTCATCTCAGAACTACCCCCGACGTAGATGAATTGAAAGCGCTTGGAGCTGCAATGGCAGCTTCAGGGGCAGTTGCACTTTACCACGTGGAAGGAGTCACGCCTGAGATTCGCAGGCTGAATTTTGAAGATCCTGAGGAAAAGATAACTATTGAGAAAAAGCAACTTGATGAGGTTTATGAGACACTGATTAAAGCTACCAGAGAACCCGAATTGATAACTATAGGGTGCCCTCACTGTTCGGCAACTGAACTCGAAAAGGTAGCCAAACTCCTGAAAGGAAAAACCGTTTCGAAAGAACTCTGGATCTTTACTTCAAGGGAACTTGTAAAACACTATCCTGAGTATATAATGACTATTGAAAAAAGTGGAGCTAAAGTCATCTGTGATACCTGTATGGTAGTCTCTCCTGCTACCAACCGATATTCCTGCGTTATGGTAAACTCAGGAAAAGCTCTTGCTTACGTGCCAGGGATGTGCGGGGCTGAAGCCGTATATGGAAGTATGGAGATGTGTATTGAAGAAGCAGTTGGCGGCAGCACTGCAAAGAAAGAAGGTGGTTCCCATTAAACTTAAAGGCAGGTCAATCTCCAGAGGATGTGCAAAAGGGGAAGTACTGCTTTCCAGAGACCCTATTTCCTTCCTTGGAAGTATAGACCCGAAAACAGGAGTCGTAGTTGAGGAAAATCACGCCCTTGAAGGAAAATCAATTCAGGGTAAGGTTCTCATTTTTCCTCACGGAAAAGGCTCTACAGTCGGCTCGTATGTTATGTATCAACTGAAAAAAAACGGAACTGCGCCTGCAGCAATCATAAATCTGGAAACTGAACCTATAGTTGCAGTTGGAGCCATTATTTCTGAAATCCCACTTGTTGATATGCTCGAAAGAAACCCTTACGAAGTGTTAAATAACGGAGACCTTGTTCTGGTTAACGGAAACGGAGGATATATTGAACTTATCAAACCGGAAACAAGTAAAACTGAAATAAGCAAGAATGAAAACATGTAAAACTGAGAGCAGTCAAATTAAAAAGTTAATCCGCAAAATGAAAAATGATAGTTCAGTTCTAAAAGCTGAAAATTAATAAACCTGAATATTAAATCTTAAGCTGGGAGTAGGAACTCCAAAATGAATCGGGAAAACCACAAGAAAGATAAAGGAAAATTCAACGCTCAGGAAACAGTTTCGCGTTTATATCCTTTTATAGTCAGAGTATTTGACGTGTATGAGATCCAGAACTCCGGAGAAACCCTTTATTTCTACGGAACTCCTAGAATCGATGCTGAGACTCTCACCGGGGAACTCTGGGAGCCTTTACAACACTTTGGGCTCGGATGTGTGCTGAAGTACGAGCTTGGGGAGTATATACTGCAGATCTCTCCTGAAAAGAAGGCAAAGGAAAAAATCTGGCTAAACCTTGTCCTTTTTATAGCGACCTTTTTTACAACCATGGTCTGTGGAGCCTGGATGCTTGGAGTGAACCTTGAAGAGGAACCTTTCCAGCTTTTCCAAGGATTATCTTTTACCCTTGCGATAATGGCGGTTCTCGGTTCCCATGAGATGGCTCACTATGCTATGGCCAGGTATCATGGAATGAAGGCATCCCTTCCGTATTTCATTCCTTTTCCCACTTTCATTGGCACTATGGGAGCGGTGATTCGCTACAAAGGACCTGTGCCCAGCAGGAAAGCACTTTTCGATGTGGGAATCGCGGGGCCTCTGGTAGGTCTGCTTATGTCAGTTGCTGTTACTATTATAGGGCTTAACCTTGAGATGCCAGCAGTAAAACCCCTTCCTGGTTCTATGATGTTTGATCTTGGGTTGCCTCCCCTTTTTGTATTTATCCAGACTCTTGTCGGAGCTACAGGGCAAAATCTGCATCCAGTAGCTTTTGCGGGTTGGGTAGGAATGTTTGTAACCCTGCTTAACCTTCTTCCGGCAGGGCAGCTTGACGGCGGGCACATCCTCAGGGCAATGGTGGGAAAAAAAGCTGAAAAGATCTCATTTCTTATGCCGCGTGTCCTGTTCCTTACAGGGATTTATGTAATTTACTGGCTGAAAGAAGACGGTTTTATATGGATTTTCTGGGCTTTTCTCCTCTGGGTTTTTGCAGCAGCAGGGCATCCTTCCCCTCTGCATGACAAAGTAGAACTTGACAAAAAACGCATCCTTCTAGGAATCATTACCTTTATCCTGGGATTTCTTTGCTTTACTCTGATCCCCTTTAAGCCGATTCCCTGAAAAAAGACCTGAGATTTTAGAAAACGGAGGAAAAATAATGGACGTACACTTCCGGTACAACAAGAAGAACTCTTACAGCTTTGCAGTCCTTTCTCCTTTACTGCCGGAAGCCGATTTTGTAGACAAGCCTGTAAACGGAATAATGATCTACAGTTTTACTACACGCCAGGCAGCAAGAATCTTCATGGAAGTGAAAAATGCAGGTACGGATTCGATTTTCATCGCAGGAGGTCCTCACCCTTCAGGGGCTCCGGAAGAAACGCTTGAATATTTTGACTATGTTGTGATTGGGGAAGGAGAGGAAACCCTTCCGGAACTTGTAAAAGTAATCCAGGAAAGAAAAAATCCGGGAGAAGTGCCTGGCATTGCATACAGAGATAAAGAAACGGGTTCAGTTGTTATAACTCCGAAAAGAGCCTATGCAAATCTTGATTCCTACCCCTGTTTCGATCCTGAGAAACTCCGGGCTCCGATTGAAATTAGCAGGGGATGCCCCTGGGGTTGCAAGTACTGCCAGACTCCCAGGCTTTTCGGAAGAGAAGTAAGGCACAGAAGCATAGATTCCATTGTAAAAAACGCAAGGCATTATAATGACCTCCGCTTTATAGCTTCCAATGCTTTTGGCTACGGAAGTAATGGGATCCATCCAAGGTTTGATAAGGTGGAAAAATTACTTTCGACACTTTATAAACTTCCTGATAAGAAAATCTTCTTCGGGACGTTCCCTTCTGAGGTGCGTCCGGAATTTGTGACTGATGAGTCGGTTGAACTTGTGAGGACGTACTGCGCAAACGATACACTTAGCCTTGGAGCTCAGTCCGGCAGTGACCGAATTCTAAAAGAGATACGAAGAGGACATACCGTGGGTGACAGCATTTCAGCAATTGAGTGCTGCCTGGAGCATGAAATTATCCCTGCAGTTGATTTTATCTTCGGCCTTCCCACAGAGACCGAAGAAGATCAGGAAAAAAGCCTTGACCTTGTCCGCTGGATCTGTAAGAAAGGAGGCACGGTAAGAGCCCATTACCTTACCCCTCTGCCAGGAACTCCATATGAGTCGGCTGTTCCGACAGAGGTTAGTGACTGTGTAAAGCGAGAACTCGGAAAACTTGCCCTCAGCGGCAAAATCACAGGATACTGGGAGAAACCATTCAAAGTCTGTAAAAAAGTCAAATTAAGGAGATCAGGTTGAAAGCCGGTATCTTGAATCACGGTACCGGCTTTGAAACCAGACCTCATCTCTGATTCGTAAACTGCCTGTGAACGATTTGCACAAGTTATTTATTTTAGAGATATTCCGCATAAGTTGTTTGTTTTTGATCTGTCAGTACCCTAGATATCAACTCCATTAACCTGAGTTCGGATTCAGGTCGGTATTTTTTCTATTTTTTTCCAGTTTGTATTACATCTTAGGATATGCTTTATTTACTCCTCAATTTTTACCTTCCAAATTAATTTACTGATCTTTTACTTTTTTGATCTTGTATTTTCGATCGATCTTGTATTTTTGATCTATCTGGTCTTTTCGATTGATCTTGTACTACCGGCTGTTCTTTTAGTCAAACAACATTTCGAGTTCTTTGTAATTTTTCAGTATAGTATGTAACATTTTGAGCTTAGGAGGCTTTCATACTGACATACTTATGTAAGGAGGATTCTTCGTTTTTAGTCCCATTAGTAATACTGTAATCAATGTATTTATAATTTGTTGCTACGAATTTAGAATTAATACTTACAGGTCGACAGTTAATCTTGCAAAATTGAGCTCTTCCACCTGAATCATATTTTGGAAGTGTGCGTTTCTTTCCTCAGGGATACAGAAGATAATTTGTTAACCTTTAATTTTGTAGGTTAAAAATATTTTTTGGAGCTGTTAAATGCCTAATAGAACTTCCTCTATCCACATTGACTATATGGGTTATCACATTAGCTGTATGAACTGTCTATATTGGCTAATGTGTGCTCTGCACACATACCAGTAAGTCTGTGAAAAATATAAAAAATAAGACGGTACAGCTTTTGATGTAGCTGTTCTCCGTGGTACTATGCAGTTAATTTGAATCTTTATTCTGGTGTTTTGCAGATCAGATACAGAGTTATTCACTTTCTTTGGGGACTGAGGCTTTTTCCGCTCTTATAACCATTTGCAAGCCTTCTTGCATGAGTTCCTCGGCTCTTTCCTGCTTTTTTGCTTCGGCAAAGATCCGGAAAATCGGTTCCGTACCTGAGGGACGAATGAGAACCCAGCCATCTTCATACCAGATTTTGACTCCATCAATAGTGTCCATCTTATATCCAAGACCAGAGGCTTCGTTTTTTACTATTTCCATCGTGGTATGGGTATTTACAGAGGGAATTTTGGTTTTTGCGTTAAAATATTGAGGCACACTTTTAGCAAGTTCGGAAAGCCTGTTTCCTTTTGCCAGAATTTCAAGGATTTTGGCACAGGTCATTGCGCCATCCCTGCAATACTGATGTTTGGGGAAAATAAGGCCTCCATTGCCTTCACCTCCGAAAACTGCTCCTACTTCCATCATCTTTCGGGCGACATTGATTGAGCCGACGGCTGTCCAGTAAAGTTCAACGCCTGCCTCTTTTGCTACGTCAGCCATGCGTTGCGAAGAGCTAACAGGAGTTACTAAAGGACCTTTTTCACATTCAAGCATATATTTTGCCATCATAGCAAGCAAAACTTCCTCATTTAGAAATTCGCCATTCTCATCTATGAAGACTATTCTATCCGCATCCCCATCATGGGCAGCTCCGAAATCGGCTCCAGTCATCTTCACAAGCTTGGAGAGCTCGGTTAAAGCATCGGGCGTAGGTTCAGGATTTCGCCAGGGGAAAGTCCCATCGGGTTGAGCTCCAAGAGTCAGCACATTGCAACCCAATTCCCTGAGCAGGAAAGGAAGAGTTAGCGAACCGGCTCCGCATCCGGTGTCAATAACTACCTTTAACCTGCGGCTACGGATAGTTTCGGCATCTACCGAATTGATAATGTTTCTGATATAGTAATCATTGGCTCCAGAATCAGTTCTGAAACTGCCGGTCTTTTCCCAGGATACAATGGAATATTTCCCTGAATAGTAAATTTTTTCAATTTCTTTTTCACCATCCCTGGGAAATTCTGTGCCATCTCCGGCGATTAATTTAATTCCGTTATATTCTCTTGGGTTGTGGGAGGCGGTAATAACAATCCCTGCATCGGCATAGTCGCGCACATAAAGCTGAATAGAAGGAGTAGGTAAAGTTCCCACATCAATTACATTCAAACCTGTTGAAAGAGCCCCGGCAATTGCAGCGGATTTCAGCATCTGCCCCGAAATCCGGGTATCACAGCCTATAGCAACTGTGCCTTTCGAGCCCATATACGTACCAAGACTTCTAGCTAAATTGACTGCCAGTTCTGGATTTATATATTCGTTGGCGATACCGCGTACACCGTTAGTTCCAAATAATGCCATATAAGGTCTCCTTCTTTGTGATTTGAGTGGAATATGCCATTGAGGCAGATTTGCTTTTTATTTGCAGTTATTATGGTAAACAAAGCTCAGCTTCTCATCAGAACTCTTGCAATAGAAATACTAAAACGATTTTAAAATGCTACTTTTCCTGAACATTCTAGAACCATGAAATATATATTAAGTATTCAACACATTGATATTTTTTCCAATCATGTCAGGTAGCTGACTATAGGTTTGGCAAATACATATATCTTATTAGCTAAAATCCGTTACTAATGGTTACTGAAAAGATCAAACTGATAAAGGAGGCTATAAAAGCCAGAGGAAGTGCGGTCGTTGCATTCTCTGGGGGAGTAGATAGTACTACTCTTGCAGCCCTTGCTTTTGAAGCCCTTGGGGAAAAAGCAATCGCTGTGACCATAGATTCCCCACTCTTTCCAAGGAGACAGCTTGAAACAGCTGTCAAGACTGCCTGTGAGATCGGAATTGAGCATAAAATTCTTACTTTCTCTCAGTTGAGCCTTCCTTATTTTTCAGCAAATACATTAAATAGATGCTATTTCTGTAAAAAAGCCCTGCTTGAAACCCTTCTGGATTTCGCGGAAAAAGCGGGATACAACGTTGTGCTTGAAGGCACAAATTCCTCCGAACTACAGGGAGAATACCGCCCGGGCTACAGGGCAATACAGGAAGCGGGAGAAAAGGTTTTATCTCCTTTTATGGAATTTGATGTAACAAAAGAACAAATCAGGGAGATTGCATCGAAGCTTTCTCTTTCAGCAGCCAGCCGACCTTCCGCAGCCTGCCTTGCTACACGTTTTCCTTACGGGCAGCTGATAACTGTCGAATCACTTCAGAGAATCGAAAAAGCCGAAGATTTTCTCTTTTCCCTGGGTTTTTCCCAGTTCAGGGTCAGGATGCATGAATACCTTGCCCGGATCGAGGTGATTCAGGAGGAATTTGAGGATATTCTGCGGAAAAGAGAAAAAATTGTGCGTCGTTTAAAATCCCTGGGCTTTGACTACATAACCCTTGACCTTGAGGGTTTTAGGAGCGGAAGCATGGATGAGCCTTACATCCGGGAAAAAGAGATAATAAGACGCTGAAAGTCTCATCCTGATAAGATAGAGGGATTTTGTGAAATTAAAGGAATTTTGTGAAATTAATCTGGGAAAAGATAAGCAATCACGAGAAGATTAGAGAAAATCTAATTATTAAACGTTTTATTGAAAAGATATGAAAGAAATTTTGATTCGAAAAGCTGGTAAATCAGACCTGCAAGAAATTCAGAGGCTTCTCTCAACTTATTTTCTCGATATGGAGGGGCTCAAAGCCGAAGATTTCTTTGTGGCTGAAATTGATGGACAAATTAGAGGATGTGCTGCTCTTATAATGTCCGGGTCTCAAGGCAAGAGATTTCTGGAACTTCATTCCATTGCTGTCCATCCCAACTTTCGGGGAAAAGGTATCGGAACCAGGCTTGTTAAGCGTCTCCTGACAACAATTGACGAGCCAGCCTTTGATCTCTATGTCAGGACGACTGCGCCCCAATTTTTTGAGAAACTTAATTTCGAGAAAATTAAAAATCCCCAAAAGTTACTGCTCTGGGAAGATTGTAAAATATGTGAGCATTTTGAAAGATGCACGCAGTTCGCAATGAAATATTCCTGCAACTAGACTTTGATCTTAAGTTTTTATCTTCAGAGCTAAGTCTAATTGGCAAACCTTAATATGAAAAGTCTGATGACTCATGATTTTGATAATAGAGAGAAAGCAAATCTTACCAGAACTGGCAGGACGAAACATTATTTACGCAAAAGCACATGAGGCAGCATATGCTTACCCTTGGAATAGTAAATACCTACGATAAGATTAAAATTCTCGATGCTCACTACCGTGCAATTGCAAGAGCTGCTCCGATTTGCCATGCCTTTGGATTCCACCTTGCTCTTTATGATTTTCCATTTAAAATGACTGCAGAAGAACTGGTAGCTTACGTGATGGAAAAAACCACAATAGGGGAATCGGGAAGTTATCTTAAGATCCTTTATGAAAAGAACCACCTGTCGGTATCCGAACTTCCAAAAAAAGGTTTCCCATCCCATTTTGGAGAAATCGTAATTACTACCTCAAAACCTAACCCAAAAAAGCAGGTTACACCCTTAAAGATCGCTGAAGAAGCCTTTAGAAACCGCTCTTTTCTATTTCTCGTAGGGTTGGGGCACAAAGGGCTTCCGAAAGAGCTTTTCGAGAGAGGAAAATATCATCTTGACATTACCGGCAAAGGACTTTCTTTTGAGACCTGTACTGCAATTGGGGCGATTCCGGCCTATCTTTCAGGGCTCATGGCAAATCTTGAAACTAAAAAGTGAACTCCCATTATAAGATTTTGAAGTCGAATACAGGAGAGTTACTTCAATCGTTTACTTAAAACATTTGGCTTCGCTAAAAATTTTGGGATAATTCAAAAGAAATTCCGGAATGAATATATATTACAACTGACAATTAATACTTGTTGTGGGTAAGTACAACGCTTGTCGCGCTATTATGTGGTTTTTAGCCCAGAGGAAATAGAATTCCACCTGCTTTCAGGTTTTAATCCAGAAAAATCGAAGGGTTTGACCTTAATGCAGGATTTTGTCTTCAAGGATTTAGAGAATGAATTTTACTGTAATTCGTTTGAAAGACTGGGAATTCTAACCTGCACTCAACGCCGCATGTGAAAAGGCTGGGAACTTTAACCCGGATTGCAGGGCTCTCGTATCCAGAAGGACTAACTCTGACCCGCATGTAAGCGCAAGATTTGAAGAGACAGGAGGAAAATTATGAGTGAATTTAAGCACGAAAAAAGGAAAAGAAACGGATATGAAAATAAGTACCAGGAAAGCAGTTATCATGCCGTGGTAAAAGGCTGTACTGACAACCTGGACTCAGACGAATTAGACCTTTACCGCTTTATGATAGGCGGGATGCAGGGGAAATAACCTTGCACAACCTTTTTTTATTCCTCTTTCTTAAAAAGAAGCATGTACGATGTATATGCGGTCCGTGAAGATTTCCCTGTTTTAAAAGAAGTCGTGTACCTTGACAGTACGGCAACTACTCAGACACCGATACCTGCAGTTGAAGCCATGGTCGAGTACTTTTACAGATATGCTGGCAACCATGGGAGGGGTGCACACCGTTTAGCCAGGGAAGCTACAAATCGTTATGAAGATGCAAGGGAGACTGTTGCGAGTTTCCTGGACACAGAGCCTTCAAAGACCGTTTTTACGAAAAATACCACTGAAGGTATAAATCTCATTGCAAACAGCTATCCCTGGGAATCTGGGGACCATATTATTACGACCCTTCTAGAACATCATTCAAATCTCCTTCCCTGGCTGCGCCTGCAGAAAAAAGGCGTAAAGGTTACGGTTATAAGCCCTGACAGCGAGGGAAAGATCGATATCTCTTCTATAAAGGAGGCTTTTACTGAGAAAACAAAACTGGTTGCCATAACTCAGGTTTCAAACGTCTTCGGTTCCATTCAGGATGTAAAAAATATCACGAGACTTGCCCATCGAAACGGCATAAGAACCCTGATAGACGGGGCTCAGTCCGTAGGGCATATGCCAGTTAGTCTTAAAGATCTGGACTGTGACTTCTTTGCAACTGCAGGGCATAAAGGACTACTTGGACCGCAGGGCACTGGCGTACTTTATATCAAAGAACCAGACGTCCTCGATAGTGCCTCAGTGGGAGGAGGTACGGTTTCGGATGTTGATGGGTGCACTTATGTACTGGAACCTTCTCCTGCCTGTTTTGAAGCTGGCACTCCAAACATTCCAGGAGTTATAGCCTTAGGAAAAGCAGTCGAATATGTAAAAAAAATAGGAGTTTCGGAAATAGAGTCGCACGAAATAAAATTGGCCACTGAAACTGCAAAAAGACTTTCCGAACTAGAGCATGTAGAGGTTTACGGGCCTGATGATAGGGCAGGGATAGTACCTTTTAATGTAAAAGGGCTTCATGCCCATGATGTTGCTCTGATTCTCGACCAGACCAGGAAAATTTGTGTAAGAAGTGGGCATCACTGTGCAATCCCAATTGTACGTTTCCTGAAGGTGGACAGCACTGTAAGAGCTTCTTTTGCATTATATAATACAGAAGAAGAAGTGGATATACTGGTAGATGCAGTTGCCGACCTTAAGGCTCTCGTTTCTTAAAAAACGTTTACAACTTTCTCATTTTTCTAATAACGTATTCCTTAATTTTATTATTCGGTTTTTAATTCTGTTCTCAGTAAGAAAGAATATCCTCTGACCGTCTTCCTGACAGGAGACTCATATAATTCTTTTAACAAAAATCTGCACTTTTTTGCATGAAAGCTTATCATTCTCTACCAGATAGTTAAGTTAATATCCATATAAGAATAATTTAAAGACAACTGAATAATTTTTTGAAGGTGTTCTCTATTTGGAATGGTTCTAAGCGCAGCTCAATTAGACAGGACCGCGATGCAGTCTCAGAGGTAATAGGTCAAATGTTAATGATGACTGTAGTAGTTTTGGCTTTTTCTGTAATAGCTATTACAGTATATTCTGATGGCGGAGCTGGAATCTCGGAACATATTCCGCATGTCGACTTTCGTGAAAGTATTTATGCAGTCAACAATACTGTACAGATTGTCCATGTCGGGGGAGAAGCTATTGACAAATCCGCAATCAGTGTAATACTTTCCGGCAACTATGGGACACCAGATGAGTTTCGCAGGACTTATAGCATGTCCGACTCCGAAGTTAAAATCCTGAAACCTGATGGAATAGTCTCCACTGACAATGCTCTCTCTGATAATGCTCTGACTCTTGGAGACCGCATATTAATTAATACTAAAGAAAGTGGAATTACTCTCACCAGCAAGGATTCCGTAGACCTGCTCATCGTGCACATACCATCTCAGCAAGTGATCCAGAAAACCGTACTCCAGCCAGTTCCAGTGAAAACTCTGGGTTGGATAACTCCTCATCCATATGGGAGTGTTTATGACAGTGCTTTAGGGTGGTTACCCACGGAGAATGTTAGTGCGATGGATGATGAAGTTTATGTAGAAGCTCCTCTCCCAACTTCAGATTGGTACGAAGTGTATGAGTTTGGAATAGATGCGGATGAGATGGGTATTTCGGACTTTTCAAAAATCCTGTTAAAAATAATCTACTCATTTCATGACTGCAGCGTCGACAAGTTAGAACTGGAGGTATCTACTGATGGCTCTAACTGGACGCAAATAGCTTCTAATGATAGGGGTAATATGGAAGAATACAAATAGGGTAATAAAAAAGAAGATTTCTTTGACGAGTGCATAGGTGCTAATGTTACCTACACTCTCTATGACCCAACTGATGATCAACCTGAGTATATAAAAAATACCGACGAACTTGAAAAACTCCGGGTCAGGTTCTCAGCCTCTGGACATGCAAGCGAAAACATTAAAAAAACTGTTATGGTTGATTATGTAGGAGTTTACATAGAATAGTTCCGGGAGAGCTCTGACTTATGAATTAGAGGTTGAGGCAGGGAGTAGAAAAAACTTAAAATTCTCCTTTTATTGTTTAAAAGATCTGAGGAATGCTTTATGAAATAGTTTTTCTAAGTTAATTGCCTCCTTACGCATTATCATAAGCTTCTTTAATCCGAAACAAGACTAGTTTTTTGATACTTTTAGCTTTCCTTATAGAAAGAAGGTAACTAATTACTTTTCATTAATCCATTCACCCCTTCGGTAGAATATGTATTATGCAAGGAGCTTGATCGGGATTTAACTCCAAAATCAACTCCTTAATATATATTATGCAGCCATAAACAGTAGAAAGTTTTTATAAGGAGGTAGTCCTATATAACTTCGTAAGAAAATTGAGGAAGAGTATATGGTTGAAGTAAAACAAACGCTAGCGAAGAGTAAGCTTATTTCGGGGTTATTGGGGAAAAAAGGTGATTACACCTCCATTTCAGAGGTCATAAAGAAGGCTAAAGTTTACTTTGACAAGCCACTGAGAACTCTGCCAGCCTATGATCCTGAAAAGGATGGGTCTCTTGTAGATTTTATAGTGCCTGATGGATTCAAAGAAATCGAAAGGTACTGGCTTCAGGAGCCTTACAATTTTGTATCAATTCTGGAAGATCGCAGAACAAGGTACTATAGACTTATCGAACCTTCGCTTACAAAGTTTGAGAAAGAGCTTCTTGAACGGATTTATGAGGATTTCCAGGATATCCTGGTTCTGGGCTCTACAAATTCTATCTCCGAAAAGGACGTGTTTCTTGTGGATAAGGCTCTCTTCCTTCTTGAAAATTACAGAGCTGAAATCTCAAACGCAGCCCTTCATAAGATAATATATTATCTTAAAAGAAATATGTTAGGTTACGAAAAAATTAATCCGCTTCTTTATGATCCTTATATAGAAGACATTTCGTGTGATGGAGCAGATATCCCACTTTTCATTTATCATACAAAGTATCTCAATATTGAGAGTAATATTCATTTTGAAGACGAAGAACTTGATGCCCTTGTAATTAAAATGTGCCAGTTGAATAACAAGCACGTATCTGTAAGCCAGCCAATTGTAGATGCAAGACTTCTGGAAGGATCGAGGCTTCAGGCTATTTTAGGAAGGGAAATTACTCCTAGAGGCAGTTCTTTCACCATCCGTAAGTTCAGGAAAGACCCCATTACTCCGATAGATCTGCTTAGCTATAAAACGTGTGACCTTGACATGCTAGTATATCTCTGGCTGGTCATTGAGAACGGTCACAACATTCTTTTTGCGGGAGGAACAGCATCGGGGAAAACTTCTATGCTCAATGCTACATCCCTGTTTATGCTCTCAACAGCTAAAATTGTCTCTATAGAAGATACACGGGAACTCCTGCTCTATCATAACAACTGGGTTTCCGGGATTGCAAGGCAGAGTTTTGCCGGAGACTCAACGGGAGAAATTTCCATGTTTGACCTCTTGAAAGCTTCTCTCAGGCAGCGTCCCGATTTCATCATTGTGGGTGAAGTGAGAGGTAGTGAAGCACTGACTCTTTTCCAGGCAATGTCAACAGGGCATGCAACAAGTTCAACTATGCACGCAGGAGATGTGCAGACTGTTATAAACAGGCTTACTCAAGAACCAATAAATGTACCAAATGTAATGCTGCAGTCTCTTGATGTACTCTGTATTCAAAAACAAGCATACATCGGAGAGAAAAGAGTTAGAAGAACCCAGAGTCTCGTGGAAATCCTTAATGTTGACCCTGAAACAGGGGATCTTGGCATAAACGAGCTTTTCAACTGGGAACCTTCTGAAGATTATTTCATCAAAGTGGGGGATTCCCACATCATGCAGGAGATTATGTATTCTCGAGGTTGGGATACCACTCAGCTGAGAGCTGAAATGGACAATCGAAGAAAAATACTGACATACATGTATGAGAAAAACATAAGGGACTATATCCAGGTATCTATTGTAGTCCAGGCATATCAGAGCTATCCTAAGATGGTTATGGAATGTATCGAGAACGATACCTTGCAGACTATGATAAAGGACGTGGCTGCTCAAGAGGAGGGAGCATGATTTATACTGCTGTGGATAAACTTGCATACAGATACTTTGGAGATTTCTTTTACAAAAATAGAGAAAGCTTTAAAGATTTACAAGTAAAGATACGCCAATCCCATATTTCCATGACAGTGGATCAGTACATGGCTTCTGCCTTAATGTATTCTATAATAGCAGGAGCTGCTGGAGGTATTTTCGGCTTATCGCTGGGACTTAAAATTTTTGGTGACCCGGTTTCCCGCCTCAGCCTTTTCCTGGATTCTACAAGTGCAGGTAATGCAGTAAAATATGTTTACCCTCTTGCAATTCTAACCGCTATTGTAGTGTTCATTATATGTTCTCTTATTGTTTTTTTTCTGGTATACAGTTATCCCTACTTTCAGTCAAATAACCGGCGAGCCTGTATAGATAAATCCATGCTTCCATCAATAACCTATATGTATGCTCTGACGAAAGGAGGCATGTCGGTTTATGATGTGTTCAGATCCATTAACATGTATACCCATATATTTGGTGCGAGCGCGGAAGAAATATCCTATATTGTGAGAGATATGGACTATCTTGGAAAAGACTTCATAAGCGCTCTCAAATCTGCAAAAGAACGTACTCCTTCAGACGTCTTTAAGGACTTTATTGACGGGCTAATCATTATTTCAAGCAGCGGAACCATTAATGAGTATATAAAAAGCAAGGCTGATCAATATCAACATATGGCAGAACTGGCGAATAGAAGTCTATTGCAGAGACTTGATGTTCTTGCCGAAGTTTATGTGACAGCACTGGTTGCAGGTCCTCTTTTCATAATGGTAACCCTTGTTGTACTGCAATTCTTCAAACCTGCTTCAACCCAGGTTCTTTACATGCTTATCTATGTAATATTGCCTGTTGCAACCCTGCTCTATTTGGTAATTCTCGATACTGTGGGAGAACTTTCTTTCAACCCTAAGAAAGGTAAGGTCTCCAGTTTTTTAATAAACCTTTCCGACATCCCGGAAATCGAGTCAGGGCTCACCAAAGAGAAGGAAGAAGAGAGGAGTAAGAAGTACAGGATGTACAGGCAGCTCTCCATTATCAAAGACATGCTGCTAAATCCCTACAGAACTCTTCGGGACGAACCAAGATACACGTTTTTTATTACAGTTCCGGTTGGTCTACTTTATCTCACCAATCTTCCAGAAAGTATTGCAAATCTTCTCAGTTTTAACCCTCTGTTGAACATAAATTTTGACCATGTCAGTGAGGGTGCTATCAAGCTGGCTACCACAGTTGATGACTATATTATTATCTTTACTGTCATTCTCCTGATTCCCTTCATCATTTTTTATGAGATCAAAGCCTGGAGAATACGCAAGATAGATGAGAGGATGCCTGACTTTTTAAGAAATCTCTCCAGCATGAACGATTCTGGAATTTTACTTGCGAATTCTTTAAAATTAATAGCAGAATCGAAAATGGGCATTTTAAGTAAAGAACTCATGAAGTTAAAGGAGGATCTATCCTGGGGTACTTCCACTTCAAGAGCTCTCATGAAGCTTGAGAACAGTATCAGAACAGCTTCTTCAAGCAGGATTATTCATATTCTGGTAAAAGCAAACGAATCTACAAGTGACCTTACAAGTGTACTTTCTATCACTGCTGCACAGGCTAAGACCGAAGAGGGGTTGAAGAAAGAGCGCTCATCACAAATGGTGATCTACGTTGTCACCATCTATGTATCCTTTTTTGTCTTCCTTTTCATAGTCTATATTCTGGCTACGGATTTCTTCCCGCAAACCGCCTCGTTCACAACGGCTGCCCAGTCGGGGGGAACCGGAGGAATAGGAAACAGCTATTTCAATATAGATGAATATAATATGCTCATGTTCCATTCAGCCCTTGTACAGGCTGTTACTTCAGGACTTATTGCCGGAAAGATGGGACAGGGTTCTGCGTATCTGGGCCTGAAATATAGCGTCAGCATGGTGATAATTACTTATCTGGCATTTACTTTTCTTGTTTGAGCCTGTTTAGAGAATGAGGGGCTTCATTCAGAAAGCCCTGGTCTCACTTTTTTACACTTAACTTTCCGTTTATAACCATATTATTTCTCCGCCTTATAAGCGATTTCACCATCTACCAAAACCATATGAGTGGTAGAAAATGTATCAAATGGGTGACCATCCATAATGACAATGTCAGCATCCTTACCCTTTTCAATACTGCCAACTCTGTCATCTATACCCAGTATTTTGGCTGGATGTATGGTTATTGCTTTGAGAGCTTCATATTCATCCATTCCATCTTTAACAGACAGCACCGCACAAAGAGCAAGATACTGGATTGGAATTACAGGATGGTCTGTCATAATTGCAACCATTATGCCATTTTTTGACAATAACCCCGGATTTTTAAAACTTAAGTTTCTAAGCTCTATCTTTGTTCTTCCAGCGAGATTGGGTCCAACTATACATGGATACTTTTCTTTTTTAAGTTCATCAAGCATCAAATATCCATCAGTTACATGCTCTAATATAAGTTTCAGGTTGAACTCTTTGGCGATTCTAATTGCGGTATAAATATCATCAGCTCTGTGTGCATGAGCTTTTAATGGGATTTCACCTTTCAGGACTGGAATCAGGCTTTCAAACTTTATATTATATTCAGGTCCTTCTTCATTTTTTGCAGCAGATTTCTCTTTTTTAGACATGTATTCAGCTGTCTTAAAAAGGACATCTCTTAACATAGCTGCTGTTGCCATCCGAGTTACTGGAGTCTTATTTTTTTCTTTATAAACTCTTTTCGGATTTTCTCCAAAAGCAATTTTCATTGCAACAGGTGCTTTAATTATCATATTGTCTATTCTTGTACCATAGGTTTTTATTGCAGCAAACTGCCCACCAATAACATTAGCACTGCCCGGACCTGTTGCTGTTGCAGTTATCCCGGAGCTTAACGCCTCACTGAAACAAATATCGAGAGGATTTATTCCATCAATTGCTCTGAGATGTGGTGTCACAGGATCAGTATCTTCGTTACCGTCTGCTCCTTCAAAACCCATAGAATCTTCAAAAATTCCTACATGTGAGTGAGCATCTATAAAGCCAGGGAAAACAAGTTTACCAGCTACATAAATTATCTCGTCTGCTTCTATATCTTTTTCATTTATTGTGCCTACTTCTGCTATTTTACCATCCTGTATCAGTATGTCTGCATTTTCTAATATTCCAGCTTCAGACATTGTATAGATTTTTGCGTTTTTAATTATTTTTTTCATAAATATTCCCCTCCCATGATTATAGAATTTATATTAGCTTCGATTAAATAAATTATATAATTTAGTGGGATATAAAATTGAACCCTCTAGAAAAAAAAATAGTTGGTAAGATTCTTAAGGGAATCTTGGTAACTATGCAAAGATTTTGAATTCTTATTACCACTATCTTGCCATTGAGCTTATCCCTAAACTACATCCAATAGATCCTGCAGTTGTAAGAATGAAGAATGCAAGAGGAGAAAAGGTAGATCACTTGCATTAGTATAAAAAGACTTGAAATCGGATATACTTTTAAAAATTAAGCCTGAATTGCCTTTCTGACACTAATTTCATCTCTATACCTTTCAAGAAAAAAATAAGTTTTAAGAAAGCTCAATGCAAATTTCTAATATTTCCAACGCATTAATATAATTATGAGATTTTCACAACTGACTGCTGCGATCTTCTGCCTGACCCTGGTACTCATTGCAGCCGGATGTACAGATCCAGAAGAAACTCCTCTTGAGACAGCTTCGGAACAAACTGCAACCTCTACACTAACTGCTCAAAATACTGTCACTGTATCAGGCCAGAACCTTACCGTACATTTCCTGGATGTTGGTCAGGGTGACTCAATCCTCCTGGAGCTTGATGGAAAATCCATGTTAGTCGACTCAGGAGAAAGGGATCAGGGAAAAGTTGTCACAGCTTACTTGCAGGACCAGGGAATTTCCACGCTGAACTATGTAGTTGCAACCCATCCACATTCGGATCATATTGGCGGTATGGATGATATTCTTAACATTTTCCAGGTAGAACATTTTGTTGACTGCGGATATCCGCATACCTCAAAAACCTATGAGAATATGCTGATCACTATTGATAAGAAGAATATTCCTTTTGAGGTAGTTCAGGCTGGTCATAAAATTGACTTTGACCCTGCCGTTGATATAGAAGTGTTAAATCCTGCAAGCGCTTACTCCGACGAGCTGAATGAAAACTCCGTGGTTCTCAAAGTAACGTATGGCGAAACTTCGTTTTTGCTCATGGGAGATGCAGGTCTGGAATCAGAAGAAAATATAATGGAAGCTGGATATGATGTAGATTCTGATATTCTCAAGGTCGGACATCATGCAAGCAGATCAGGCAGCGGAAAAACCTTTATTTCAGCTGTAAGTCCTGAAGTAAGTATAATCGAAGTTGGAGCAGGAAATGACTATGGGCATCCTCATGCCGAGGTTCTTGACAGGTTGCAGAAGGCTTCAACAGTATATAGAACGGATATGGATGGCACAATAGTAATTACAACGGATGGATCAATTTATACTGTAACAACTGAAAAAACCGGGAATACCTCCAGTAGAAATGAAGCTTACGCTTCTACAGATCCAACGGCAGAGGGACAATCCGAAGAATATGTGGATTCAAGCTCTACCGAATCAACCGTTTATGTGAGCGACCTGAATCTTCAGGACGAATGGGTTCAGATATCAAACACAGGGGCTTCTCCAGTTTCTCTGAACGGCTGGAAGATTGAAGATGAAGGCAGTAAACACACCTATACGTTTCAGCCTTACACCCTGAATGCAGGAACAACAGTAACTGTGTTTACTGGAAAGGGTACGAACTCAGCTACTGAGCTTTACTGGCAATTAGACAACCCTGTATGGAACAACGATGGTGATACAGCATATCTCTACGATGATAGTGGAAAACTTGTTTCAAAACTGGAGAGCTGAAGATGGAGAACTTCAGAGAAAATTTCAAAGTTACCCTTGACCGCATAGAAGAAGGCAATGCAGTGCTGCTTGTAAGGGATGATGAGTCAGTAAAAATTAATATACCTCTTTTTTTGTTGCCTGCTGAAAGTAAAGAAGGTGATATTCTGGATATTACCATCACCAGAGATGTGCAGGAGATTGAGGATGCTAAGGAAAGAGTATCAGGCTTGCTTGAGAAGCTTAAGAATAAAAATCAAGGAACAAAATAAAACGGCTTATTAGATTTGTTTCTCTGATAATAGCTTGGGTTATAGCAGTTGAATTGAGACTTTAAAATATCTATTCCAATCTACATATAAATTCGAGATAAGATTCGCAAAAACAATGATTACAACTTCTTATCTTCATCGGTAATCTTACGAATAACCCTGCAGGGATTCCCGACAGCGACAACCCCAGGCGGAATATCGTTTGTCACAACACTTCCAGCGCCGATAACAGCGTTATCTCCGATAGTTATGCCGGGCAGTACAACAACATTGCCACCTATCCATACGTTGTTGCCGACTTTAATCGGATAAGCATACTCCAGCCCTGCGTTACGACGTTCTGCATCAAGCGGGTGTCCAGCTGTATAGAAACCACAGTTTGGAGCGATCATTACATTATCACCAAAAATAACCTTTGCTGTGTCAAGGATGATGCAGTTGTGATTTGCATAGAAATTGCTGCCTATTTCGATGTTGTAACCGTAGTCGCATATAAATGGCGGCTCAATGAAAAAAGGACCTCCGATTTTGCCAAAAAGTTTCTGGATTAGAGCAGTTCTTTCCTCAATTTTTGCTGGATGCAGCTGATTATATTCGTAGCAGATTGCTTTACAATAAGCTCGTTCCTCAATCAGTTCTTTATCATACATTGCATTATATAATAATCCCTGAGCTGCTTTCTCTTTTTCAGTCATTTCAGCCATTAGTGTTTCCCTCTCTTGTAAAATGGTAATTCTGTTTATTTAATTGCTTTTGAGGAAGTGCTTAGTTAATTGTTCTTGAAGAAGTGCTTAATTGTGAACTTAAAATCACACAATTCAAAGAAAAATCTGACCTTAAAATAAGAATTAAAATATAGGAAAAGAAGGTTAAGCTGGAGATCAGAAAAGGTGATTTGGAATTGATGAGCTGCAATCCAATCTCCAGTATAACCTCAAGGTCATACCTTTTTACCTGGAATCATTGTTTACATTATTTTTCCAAAGATCATGGAGGATATTTTTATCAGCACGTAAGCTATTGGCAAAGATGCTAGAAACATGTAAAGAAAAAATCCAAGTGAGCGAAGACCTCTCATTATCCGAACTTCAATGCTGTTCCCCCCGCGAATTACGACACCATCATAACCTATTGCGTTGTCAAACCGCCTGAAATATGGATCATTCTGTTTCATGTATTTACCCCACTGTTTTTCTCCCCACTGTAAAGATCTTTTTAATTTACTTTAATAGTAAATACAGACACTTCCTATAAATAGTTATCTCATTGAACTAATGTTAGTTCAATAGTGTTTCAGAGATATTGATAATACCAAATTAGTCAAATGAGTGCAATAAGCAGGCGAAATAGATAATAGCGTCTCATTTATGTATTGTTTTTGGTTTTCGCTACAACATCTATCGGGAAACTTTTCCAAAAATTATTTTTAAAGTTCTAATCAATAACTTTAATTAGTAGTTTCTTTATTTTCAGCCTTTAGTGAGGCTATTCCTTCAGGATAAGAGATAAGGCATGCATGTCTATTTAATGTCCTTGAAGAAGAGCTTAACTGTGAACTTAAAGTTTCACAACCGGAAGCAAAATCCGACCTTGAAGCAAGACTTGAAGCAGTAGAAAAGAAGCTCTATACACACTTAAAATCAGAAAATAAGAATAATAAAAATCAGAGTGGGCCCGCTGAGATTCGAACTCAGGACCTCCGCCGTGTGAAGGCGACGTCATAACCGTCTAGACCACGAGCCCATGGATTGAAATTGAAAATTAAAAGGGCTAAGCAACCATAAAATAGAACTTCCTATGTATAAGCTTATCGCTTGTTAATGATGCTCAGGGCTGCCTCCATGCGGTATGAAAGATTTCTTATATTTACTCTATCTGATTCGGTTTTTATCCACGTTTCTTATCCACTGCCCAGCATTTTTTTCACGCCGGCTGAACTATCATCAATAATCTGAGATTCTATCTATTTTGCCGGAGAATTTTTTCCTCAGAATCAATAAAGTAAATAAGTAATAAATGTCAATAAATCTAAAGACTAATTTCAGTAAAGGGTTGAAATGATAGAAATCCTCAAAATTCTCTTCAGCATGCCTTTTTTGCTGTATTCGTGTTATTCCGACCTTGAATCCCGCAGGGTCTCAAATAAAGTCTGGAAATACATGCTCACTACAGGGTCCGTGTTTATACTCTATGAGCTTTTTACCGTAGGGATTTCATATCTTATGCAGCTTGTTTTTTCAGGAGTCGTTGTCTTTACTGTCGTTTATATTCTTTTCCAGTTCGGGGCTTTCGGAGGCGGGGACGCGAAGGGGTTGATAGTACTTTCCGTCCTTTTTCCGACCTACCCGGTTTTTAAGATCTCAGGAGAAATATATCCCCTGCTCGGGCTTCCGCCTGTGGGGCTTTTTGCTTTTACGGTGTTCGGGAATGCTCTCCTGCTGACAACACTTGTCCCGCTCGGGATGTTCTGCTACAATCTTCTGCATTTCTCACCTGAAATGGTCAAAAACCCACTTTATATGTTCATAGGTTACAGGACTGAGATTTCTTCCCTGAAAAATAAGAAACATCTTGGCTTGCTTGAAAAATTTGAACTTGACGAGACTGGAAGTCTCAAAAGAGGGTTCGTCCGCACAGGACTTAATTTCGATGCAGACCAGAAACCTGAACTTGAAGAATACCTGAAAAAAGGGTTGATTGGGAAAGATATCTGGGTTACTCCAGGTCTCCCGTTCATGCTTTCAATCACAGCGGGATTTATAACCGCTGTTATTTTCGGGGATTTGATCTTTTATACGGTTATGCGCGTTATAACAGGTTAACAGGACAATTATCGTTTTCACTCAATTTAGCCTGCTGCTAGCCAGATTCAGTTAAGAAAATCTCTTTTTAGAAACTTACCTCTTCTGTACAACAAGCAGTCCGTAAAGAATTGTCTCAGGGACAGGCGGATTTTCAGGCGTGCCTCTCGCAATCCTTTCTTCAGGATAGCCCAGGTTTTCACAGGTATAGAGTTCGGCTTCCATGCCCAACTCCTTCAGGACTTCCGCGACCTCAAGCGAGCCGAAATTCTCTTCCGGCAGAAGGAATATGTTTCTTCCATTCTTCAATTCCTGGATTAGTTCAGCTTTTGCAGGCTCGGAGTCCCTGCCATGAGCTGTAATTGCACAGAGATTTGTCAGGTTCACCCTGGTACGCGCACAGGCTACCTGCATTGAAGAAATCCCCGGAATCACCTTATCCTTCTCTCCTGCGAATTTTCCGAGCCCTGAAAACATTGGATCACCCGTGGATAGCACAACTGCATCGGCTGGCAGGAGATGAAGCGATTTATAGTCCTTAATCGGTTTTGCTTCACAGTTAATGTACTTCTCAGCAATTTCAAGGGCTCTTTTTGAGCCATAAACCACAGAGGCTTTCCTTATGGCTTCTATTCCTTCTTCCGTGAGCATTCCCGGCCCAACTCCGACTCCTACCACAATCATTATTTTTCCCCTTTACCTGTCTATTTTTAGCTTTTCCAATTTTTTGTTTTAGTTTTTCAGCAATCCCGGCTTAATTTTCGCTTTTGCTGTCCATGAGGACCGAGCCATCCCTATCAATTACCACGATTCTTGCGCCTTTCCCTTTTTCGATAGCCATCTCGAAGGCTTCTTTAAGACGTGCGTGTTCAGGCTCTTTCTCAAGCATCTCGACAACAGTTGCATATCCGCTGCCTTCAAGCATATCGGGGTTTCCCCATTTAAGGACAAGACCGGGAAGCCCGCAAATAATTACATCGCCGGAGGCATATTCAAGCCCTTCCGAAATCCTGCTTCCGACCATAACAACGGTGTAATCAGGGAAAAGCATATGGGAGTAGCGCATTCCTATCCTGCCTGTGGTCAGGACAACCCTATCTGTGCAGCGGATAAGGTCTCCTTTCATCTCTCCAAGATGGTCATTCCAGGGCTCAACAAAACCTGTGCTCCCAAGTACGGAAATCCCACCTTCCACACCTATCCTGCTGTTCAGGGTTTCCTTTCCGATCCTTTCCCCATCCGGAATTGAGATTATCACCTCGGCTCCTTTTAAGCCCAGCTCATCTACGGCTTCTTTCACTGCTGCCTTTATCTGTTCCATTGGCTTCGGGTTAATAGCTGGCTGGCCTTTTGGAACCTGGAGCCCGTCCCTTCTAACAATTCCTATGCCTTTTCCTCCGAGAATGCGGATTCCTTCGGATTCCCTGGCTTCGCCCACAAATTCAAGCCCCCGGGTAATGTCGGATTCATGATCGTTCTGAATCTTTTTTACAACTGCACGCCCCTGTGAGGCTTCGCTGACCTCAAGCTGAGCTCTCAGTCCAACAGGTGTGGGGACGGACACGCTGTCAACAGTTTTCCTGAGAGAGAGAACAGCGGCTTTTGCAGCAGCACTTGCTGTGGTTCCTGTAGTGTATCCTCTTTTGAGAACAGATCCGTCACTTAGAACCACAACCATCCCGGATGCTACTTTTGTTTCAAGTTCTTCCCTGGGAATGCCGGTACGGAGAATCCATTCTTCAGGAATCTTGAAATTGTTAACAGGATCTATCATGGAAGAATACTCGGAGGTTTTTTATTATAAATGTATTGACGTGAAAATCAGAGAAGGTCTCAACTAATTTCCGAGAGAAGCCTTGCCGGAATTCACGAGGAAGATCACTGAGTTTCGTCAGAAGCCAAACCTGAACCAATTAAAAAATAAGAATCATAGAAAAAAATGTATAGAAAAGAGGTGGCATCATTCCAGGATCGGGGGATTTGTTTTTCGGAAATGGGGTTTAATCCTGGATTCTGGAACGATTGGGGGGCGTTCCTTTCGGGATTTTTGGGGGTTGGTGTGTGAAAAATAGCCTTGTGGAATGATGCCTATCCAGATGCCAGAACTCACCTGACACCAAGTACTACATCATAAGTTATGTTATATAAATATATAGGAAACTCAGAACATTTTTTAATATAAGAACATATCAGCTGATTATTGAAATTTCACTTATATGTTATCTGCATAACCTGTGTAAATCAGGTCTATTATTATGTTTCTAACTCAACGGAGCAGGCATCTCTTTAGAATCCAGTTAATTTACTTTAAAGTAATTTTACTGGATTCTTGCAAACATGCGATCCAGTTCTCCTTTCGTAAATGTGATCACAGTTGGCCTGCCGTGAGGGCAAGAGTAGGGGTTTTCAGCCTTTTTAAGCTGCTCTATGAGTTCCTCCATCTGCCCTGGGCTGCAGGCTGCTCCCGCTTTGATTGCAGCCCTGCATGCAAGGGTTTTGCATACTCTTTCCGAGATTCCTGTATCCTTTTTAACTCTCCCTGAAGCTAGAAGATCAGAGACTAAATCATGGATAATTTCCGAATCTTCGAGCCGTCCGAAAACCTCAGGCACGAAGGTAATCACATATGTATTATCGCCGAACTCTGAAATCCCGAAACCGTAGTCTTCAAGATAGGGAATATATTCTTCCATAAGCACTTTTTCTTTAGGGGTAAGATCTATTGTTATAGGTGTGATTAGCTCCTGCACCCTGGATTTTTTCATTCTCAGGATCTGCTCGTAAAGAATTCGTTCATGAGCAGCATGCTGGTCAATAAGCACCAGGTCTTCTCCTTTTTCGGCAAGGATATACAGCTTAGAAACCTGCCCAATAACCCGCAAGTCTTCAAGTGAGTCTTTATTTGGTTTCTGTTTCGGTTTTTGCTGCTTTTCAGCCGCAATCCATTCGTTTTCCCCTATTTCAATGCCTGTGTTTAACCTTTTAATCCTTTCTGCACCTGAGTTTCCCCATTTACTCGCTTTTTCTTCCTTTATTTCCTGCTCGTTTTTTATTTCCAGTTCGTTCCTCCTGTTTTCAGGATTTCTATCATCCGGAATTCCCAGTATTCCATCCTTAGAGGTAAAGTCCAGCAGCCGTTCAGATTTTTTCAGTTTCCTTTCAGTATCTTTTACCGGATAGGAGTATTTTTCAGATTTTTCTCTCAGAGCCCCGCCGCTCTCAGGAAAGCTGGAGGTCTCAGGAGTACTTCTTGTCTTTTCGGTCACATTTTTTCCAAAAATTTCTGCAGCTTCTGAGACCTGCAATCTACCCGAAGATTCTGAAATCTCGAAGGTTTTTTGAATCCGGTCCCTTCTTTTCCTGATCTCGGGAATAAGATTACTTTCAGAAAGCACTTTCTCAATTGCAAGTGTGACCGCATCTCCAATCTCTTTTTCCCGGCTGAAGCGCACCTCGGCTTTACGGGGATGAACATTCACATCCACTTCCCCAGGATCAATAACAAGCGAAAGTACTGCCACAGGATGGCGTTCTTTTGGAATTCTGGTGTAATATCCTTCACGGACAGCTTTGTTGATAGCTCTTGAAATCACAGGACGGGTATTTACGAAAAAGAAAAGCTGGTCACTATCTCTTCGCGTGATTTCGGGTTTTGAGATATATCCCCTGATCTCAAAGTCTTCTGTCCTGTACTCCAGGGGAAGCATTGAACGCGCTGTATCCGGTCCAAGCAAGTTTACAATACTTTTAAAAGGGTCGTTTGAACCCGCATTTCTTATGACTGGTTTTCCGTCACTCAGCAGGGTGAAAGAAATCTCCGGGTTTGCCAGGGCAAGACGCATGACCGTATCGGTAATATGGGCAAGCTCAGTACGGTCGCTTTTGAGATATTTCTGCCTTGCAGGTGTATTGTAAAACAGATCTTTCACATGTACGGACGTGCCCGGAGCCGTGCCCGCATCCGAGGTTTCCAGTACTTTTCCCCCATGGATCACTATCTTGGTGCCTGTAATTTCTTCCTGCTGCCGGGTAAGAATTTCCACCTTTGCAACGGCTGTAATAGACGAAAGCGCTTCTCCCCTGAATCCCATCGTGGAAATAGTATCAAGATCTTCGATACACATGAGCTTGCTCGTTGCATGTTTTTTATATGCGAGCAGGGCATCTTCCCGGCTCATTCCACAACCGTTGTCTCGGACAAGGATCGAACGTTTTCCACCTTTTTCAATTTCGATGCGGATATCCGTGGCTCCAGCATCGATTGAATTGTCTATTAATTCCTTTACTACTGATGCAGGACGTTCTATTACTTCTCCTGCTGCAATTTTATTTATAGTATCTTTATCAAGGATTCGGATTCTATTTCCCTGAACTTTTTCCTTCCCTTCTGGATATTCTTTCTTCATTGCTTTACTCCGTCCAAATTAGAAAGGTTTTATCGGGTATCCTTTCGACCCTTCAATAAGCAGCTTTTCAGCTCATTGGGCTTACTCAGAGCTTTCTCAATCGAGTAATCTTTTCAGCTCATAAAGCTTATTCAGAGCCTCTATTGGTGTCATTTCTTCCACATTCAACTTTTTCAGAGCAGCTTCTACGGGACTGGGTCTGTTTGCCTCTAATTGATTTCCACTGCTGCTTCCGGGATCAAAAAGCATCATCTGGGTATAACGTGTGGATGCCCTGCTTTTTCTCTTTTTCCCATTCTCGCCGTCTTCGGCTTCCTCAAGCACGTTTTCTCGTTCGAGTTCCTTAAGAATCTCATTTGCCCTTTCGATTACCTTTTCCGGGACGCCAGCAAGCCTTGCAACATGGATTCCGTAACTTCTATCTGTTGCACCTGGCACGATCTTTCGCAGGAAGACAAGTTCGTTGCCTTCTTCTTTTACTGCAATATGGTAGTTTTTGACCCTTTTTAATTTATTTTCTAGCGATGTAAGCTGGTGGTAGTGGGTTGCGAACAGTGCCCTCATTCCAACTCTTCCTCTGTTATGCAGGAATTCCACAACGGCTTTTGCAATACTGTATCCGTCATAGGTACTTGTTCCCCTGCCGATCTCATCAAGCAGCACAAGACTTCTTGGGCTTGCATTATTCAGAATATTTGCAAGCTCAACCATTTCTACCATAAACGTACTCTGCCCACTTGCAAGGTCATCAAAAGCCCCTATTCTTGTAAAGACCTGGTCAATAATCCCTATTGAGGCATAGGATGCAGGGACAAAGGAACCTGCCTGAGCCATAATAGCGATAAGCGCAGTCTGTCGCATGTATGTGGACTTTCCCGCCATGTTCGGGCCTGTTACCAGCAAAAACTGGTTTTCTTTACAATCCATTTCGGTGTCATTAGGCACAAAGCCGCCAGATACTGTTTTCTCAACTACTGGATGCCTTCCGTCCCGTATAAGGATCCTGCAATCATCAGTAAGCTGGGGCCTTATGTAATTGTTAGTTTCTGCAGTTTCAGCGAGAGCTGCAAGGACATCAAGCAAACCTGTTCTCTCGGCAGTCTCCTGAAGTTCTCTTGAATGGGCTGACAGTGTATGCACGATTTCGGTAAAGATTTCATATTCGAGAGCTATAGCTTTTTCATTGGCAGTCAGGATAAGGCTCTCTTTCTCCTTGAGTTCTGGGGTAAAAAAACGCTCGGCATTTGCCATGGTCTGCTTTCTGATATAGTCTTCAGGCACTTGGCTGCTATTGGCATTGGTTACCTCTATGTAATACCCAAAAACCTTATTGTACCCCACTTTAAGGGATTTTATCCCACTTCGTTCCCTTTCTTTCTGCTGAAAATTTGCAATCCACTGCTTGCTGCTGCTGGCGATATTCCGCAGCTCATCAAGTTCTGCACTGTACCCCGGCTTTATCATGCCTCCTTCACGGACCGAGACAGGCGGTTCGTCAACAATTGCCCGACCTATTGTTTCAGCCAGGTTTTCAAGTTCGGAAAATGATGCAAGTCCGACTGCAATCTCCTTTAAAAGTTCAGACTTGACTGTCTCCATGAGGGAATCGCGGATAGGAGGCAGGGCATCAAGTGATTTTTTCAGGGCTACAAGGTCCCTTGCGTTTGAATTCCCGTACACTATCCTGCCTACAAGGCGTTCTATATCCCTGACATCGGAAAGCCAGTTCCGCAGGTCGTAGCGGAGCAGAGGATTTGCTACCAGCTCTTCCACAGCATCGAGCCGAAGGTTGATCTTCTCTACGGAAAGCAAAGGCTTCAAAAGCCACTTTTTCAGGGTTCGGCTTCCCATTGGCGTTTTTGTGCAGTCCAGAATGCGATAAAGGGAATTTGCGTCCCCTTCATCCCGCACGTTTTTTACAATCTCAAGATTTCGCAGGGTTACGGAATCAAGAATCATAAATTCGGAGTTTGAGTAGGTTCTCAATGTATTGATATGGGTAAGCTCCCTCATTTGCGTTGTCTGGGCATATTCGAGAGCAGCCCAGGCTGAATAAATTGCAAAGTCCAGTTTCTCACAGCCCATGCCTTCAAGGGTTGCAACTTTGAAATGTGCTTTCAGTCGTTCTCCTGCTTCCTCGATTTCTGAAACCTGAGGAGCAAACTCTTGCACAATAGTCTGGGCTTTCAGCCGGTCTGTGAGGTCGGAATTTCCATAAAGGGACGGAGGGAGGATGCATTCGGAAGGCCGCATGCGGGCAAGCTCGCTTAGAAGCTTTTCAAAGTTTTCCGAGTCCCGAAACTGCGTTGTAAGGAATTCTCCTGTCGAAATGTCCAGAAAGGAGACCCCAAGTTCTATTTCTTTTTCCGCATTCCTGCTGGACTTTCCGATTTCCCGCCCTGCAACTGCCATCAAGTAATTGTTAGAGGCATCCGAAAACATGGAAGAATCAATAGCCGTGCCGGGTGTGACCACCCTGACAACCCCTCGCTTTACAACTCCCTTTGCCTGCTTTGGATCTTCAAGTTGTTCGCAAATTGCCACTTTGTACCCTTTATTTATTAGCCTCGGCAGATAGGTGTCAATTGCATGGTAGGGTATTCCTGCAAGTGGCATTCTCTCTCCGGACCTGTCTTTTCCCCGGGCTGTAAGAGTAATTTCAAGTTCTTTTGCAATAGTTTTTGCATCTTCTCCGAATGATTCGTAAAAGTCCCCCATACGGAAAAAGATCAGGGTGTCAGGATATGCTTGCTTGGCTTCGTAATACTGGCGCATTGCAGGGGTCAACATTTCTTTCATTTTTTACTCACTGTAAGTTTTGAATGTTCTGTGTAAAGTTGTGAATTTTACAAAGAGTTCCGGGTGTTTCAGGACTCCCTGAATACAGCCTTCTCCTTATCAGGGCTCCATGAAAAATAGCTAGTACCCTTTGGTACCGGATAGTTAGATACTATATCTTTATTAAAATCATCCTTCTTATATATATTTAACAATTCGGTATTGCAAGCCGTCTTGAAGGAGGATTTGCTCTGGAAAGGGAAAAACTCATTGAAGTTTGCCCTGTATGCGGAAACGCAGATTTATACTATGAAGTTGGCGGGTATGCAGGTACAGTTTACCACTGCAAGGAGTGCGGGTATATAGGAGCTTTCGTTATTGAGGCTAATGAAGAGATGATCGAAAAAATTCGGGAGAAGTATAAACGTGAAAGAATAAGTGAAATGAACAAAGATAAACAAGACTAATAACATTTATTGATATATAAATAATATTGATATATAAAAATACTGATATATAAATAATATTTACATATTTGGAAAATGTAGATTGCTTTGTACCAGAAAAGATGCGATATAAGAAAAAAAATCATTCAAAATTCTACAGAGAGCTCCAAAATTATACTCTAATGGCGATAAAGCAATTAAATGTTTGAAAATTTAACTCTGAGATAAAAAGCCAATAATGTCGAGAATAATATGGGACGATGAGCAGAGAAGTGTCAAAAATAAGGCCTAATAAAAATTTTGGTGGGGCCGCTGAGATTTGGACTCAGGTCGCAAGACCCCCAGTCTTGCAGGATGGACCAGGCTACCCTACGGCCCCGCAGAGCAGGTTATACTTCTCAATGGCAAATCTCTTTCTTTGTTTGCCATCTTCAACTATTGTAATCAAATATGTAGTATAAATGAGTATCGGTAAAAGAAAGTCAAGATATTATCTTTAACTCTTCTTCGGTTATAATTCGGAATTTACAGATGTCACTATTTCTGGCTTTTCTAATATTACCTGCGCTGTCAAGGTTTTTGAAAATCAGCCTCTGAAGGCTTGCTCAGTATACTTTTTGCCCGCAGGACTCTCTGGATAATGGTAATGTGGGAAAATACGGCTATCAAAACTAGAGCCCAGCCAAGAAAACCTGAAAGCCCTCCCAAAGCCAGGATAATCATCCTTTCCGTGCGTTCGGCAACGCCGACAGACAGTTTCCGGCAGCCTGCGGATTCTGCGCGGGCACGGGTATAGCTTACCAGGAAGGAGCCAATCAGGGCATAGCCTGCCCATAGCCAGACTTCTATTTGCAGGATTGGGGAGAGAACAAGCCTGCCGTTAACCACACCTGCGATTATCCCCAGGAACACTATGCCATCAGAGTAACGGTCGCAAACCGAATCAAGCACGCCTCCAAAAGGTGTGATCCGATCTTTTGCCCTTGCAACTCCCCCGTCAAGGACATCGAAGATCCCGCTGAAAAGGATCAGAAGCCCTCCCTCAAAAGGTTTTCCCAGCGTGAATGCTGCTCCTGCAGCCACGCTAACGGCAAAACCCAGTAAAGTAAGGGTATTTGGAGACAAGGGAATGAGGCAGGCAAGGGGTATTATCAATTTTCTTGCGCTGTTCTTGAGTTCGTCAAAGATTTATATCCCATCCTTTTGCCGACTACATATATAGCTACTTATAAACTACATATATAGCTACTTATAATGATGATATCGTTGAACATTAGCTTATCTTTTTTGGAAAATCTGCCAAGTTATTTTAATTTTCCTTCTGAGGATTTCTCACAGTCCTAGAGATAATTCTCTGTACAGAACACATATTGGACAGTGAAAAAATCCCATCCAGACAGAGAATTTTAGTAATTACCCTATATTACCCTGCATGTTTCTGGTAGTTTCCCGACGATTTCTTATTAGAAAGAACCTTTAAGATTTCATATTAGAAGGAACGTTTAGTGATATTCTATCAAAAAGGTAGTTACAATGACCATATTAAAGATATCTTTAAAAGATACCTGTTAAGATAAGGTAAGTTTCACCAGCTTAAAATGATACGGAGTTGAAAAATGGAAATAGTAGAAAAGCACAGGTCAATTTGTACGGAATGCGGGCAATGCCTTGAAGTCTGTCCTCGCTACAATGACCTCTGCTTGCTTGGCCGGCTTTACAGTTACCTTGAGGGGAAAGCGGAGATTGATTCTAAGTCCCTGTTGCGTTGCCTGACCTGCGGGCTCTGTGTTGATGCCTGCCCCGAGGCCCTAGGAATTAAAATGCTTATTTCTCCTGCCATACAGAAATGGGTTAATGAAAACGGGCTTACCGACAGGCAGACAATGGTAGATCCCGAATCTGAAAACAATCTTTTCAGGAAAATTGCCGAGCTTGATGAAACCCCTATATACAGGAAAAGCCCAGGCTCGGTAGTGTATTTTCCCGGTTGTGCAGGCACATATATCAACAAAATCATGGCGCAGTCTGCTGTTGCACTGCTGGAGAAAGCAGCAGTCGATTATACTGTCCTTAGCGGAGTTGAGTACTGTTGCGGAGCTGTTTCCGCAGGTGCAGGCGATCCCGGACCTATGCGCAGAAACGGGCAGCGCAATATCGAAGAAATTAGAAAAAGAGGAGCGAAAATTCTTATTACTGCCTGTCCGGGCTGCTTCAAAGCGTTTAAAGATATCTATCCGAGAATTTTTGAGAAACTTGATTTTCAGGTGCTGCATGTTTCCCAGTACCTTGAACTTCTGGTAAGGGAAGGAATACTTACTCCTGAAACTGTCCTCAAGCATAGAGTCTTTTATCATGATCCCTGCCATCTGACCAGGGCAATGGGCGTATACCAGGAAGCGAGAAATGTGCTTGAGAGTATACAGGGTACCGAACTTGCCAACGAAACCACGGAAAATTCAGCCTGCTGTGGTTTCGGAGGTGGGGTAAGGGTCAATTACCCATCCGAATCGCTAGATATAGCTTCCGATCGCTACAGGGCTGCTGAAAAATTGGGCTGCGATGTAATTATCACAAACTGTGGGGGCTGCATGCAGAATCTTATTGAAGCCGGGAAGGGTGAAAAAATAAAAGTTTTCGACCTTGCAGAATATCTTTCCCTCGCCTGTGGAATAAAAATCGAGAGAGAAGATACAAAAATGCTTGAACTCGTCAACAAAGCTTACAGGCTCTGCATTTCAGGGTACGGAAAATCTGACGATTTCTGAGAAATGTATATATATTTTTTCATTTTTAGGAGATTTCAATTAAGTAGCATAAAATAATTGAATATATAAATATCCCCTTATCAAAAAGATAGACTTCAAGATTTTTCTTGGAATATCTAAATAAAGATAAAATCAAATTAGAATCAAAACTAGTGGTTATCGCCTTGTTTACTCTTCAAAATGTTTGGAGATTAACAGGATGTAAATAATTTATTCCAATTAATTCTTGATTTATTGTGTATACTTCTTATAAAGTTCATATTTTTGGATTTACTTGAGGAGTTTTATAAAAATCCGTTTTGATTATCTATTATTTATATTTTTCGATAATTTCATTTTGATTTCTTCCTCAATATACTTATAAAACACGTAATACCGAAAAATATATATACAATCTCTAATTTTGGTTTAATTTTTTTAAAAAAATATATATAGAAGAAAAGTCACCTGTTTATTGAGACATCTAAAAGATGAGTAATAGACGGGACTAAGGTGGCACAAAACACTACGCTGTTAAAATGCTCATTAATCCCTGTCAGCAAAATCATGAATTCTTCATGATTTCATTGTCTCGCTTATGGTATCATGGTTTCCCACCCATGATGATCGTGAGCTTCTTCCTGTATATTTCATGGTTTCATCCTGTGGCATGAGCTTACGACTTAAATATCACATATGATCATGATACTCAGGAAGAAGTGTCTTTAAAGTTTAAAAACTAAAACGGAGGATGCAATATTAGCAAAGAAGAATTGCTTCAGGAACTTGCAGATGCTATAATCTCCTGTAAGAAAGATGCAGTACTCGCTGCTGTTGAAAAAGCTAAAGGAGAACTGGAGCCCTCCGAAATAATTGAAAAAGGGCTCGCTGCAGGTATGAACGAGGTAGGAATTCTTTTTGAGAGAGGGAAGCTTTTCCTGCCCCACGTAATGATGGCTGCTGATGCAATGACAGCAGGGGTTAAACTGCTTGAAGCTGAATTTCCGGCAGGGCACGAGAGTAAAAAACTCGGTATTATTGTGAACGGTACCGTAGAGGGTGACGTTCATGATATTGGAAAATCAATCGTGTCTACAATGCTCCAGTCTGCTGGTTTTGAGGTGTATGATATCGGACGTGACGTTCCAATCAGGAATTTTCTCGAGAAGGCTAAGGAAGTCAATGCTGATATGATTGGACTCTCCGCCCTTATGACCACAACTCTTCAGGGGCAGAGGGACGTAATCGAGCTCCTCAAGGAAGAAGGGCTCAGGGACAAAATAAAAGTCATGGTCGGTGGTGCACCTGCAACCCAGGCATGGGCTGACAAGATTGGTGCAGACTGCTATGCTGAAAACGCAAGTGAGGCTGTCGCAAAGGCAAAAGAGCTGCTGGCTTAAATTATTCTTATTCGGAGGCTAAAAAAATGGCAAAAAATAATGCAGTCGCAGGATTTAATGCACTAAATGGCGTAGAATTAAACCTTTTTGCTACTGATGAACTCAAAGCAATTCACTATGCAACCATGGAAGTTCTGATGAACCCCGGTGTTCAGGTTTCTGATCCCGAAGCAAGGCAGATCTTCAAGGAAAATGGCTGCGAAGTCGACGAGAAAACAAACGTTGTAAAAATCCCTGAATATCTTGTAAGAAAAGCTCTTCAGCTTGCACCATCAAGATTCGTCCTCTGGGGCCGCGATAAAAAGAACAATACTGTCCAGGAATGCGGTGGTAAAGTGCACTGGACCTGTTTCGGTACCGGTGTCAAGGTCTGCAAATACCAGGACGGCAAGTATGTAACAGTTGACTCCGTTGAGCAGGACATTGCAGATATCGCAAAACTCTGTGACTGGGCAGAGAACATTGACTACTTCTCACTACCAGTTTCTGCAAGGGACGTTGCAGGCC
>Ga0208297_1000358_pt1 | contig 103393 bp, 83 predicted proteins | sample LMS_cellobiose_e_FD_187367 | JGI IMG/M metagenome (GOLD analysis project Ga0208297, IMG submission 187367) | Rumen-fistulated moose microbial communities from Alaska, USA - LMS_cellobiose_enrichment (SPAdes) (version 2) | ecosystem: Host-associated > Mammals > Digestive system > Stomach > Rumen... | reverse complement strand
TGAATCCTTCCATTCCGTCCTAAAGAAGGAAGAGATCAATCATCATAAATACAGTGATTTCAATGCTGCCCGCAAGGTCGTATTTGAATATATTGAATCCTGGTACAATAGAAAAAGGATTCATGGTTCCATTAATTATTTGACTCCGCAGGCTGCTCATGAGGCTGCCTAAGCGGCATCAAAAGTTAAACTTTTTGTGTCTACGTTATTGACACAAGTCCATATCTTATTTTTTTCATTTTTTAAGATCAAACTTTGTCTATTCTCATTCACACTATTAGGTTGTTTCAGTTCTCCGCCAATTAATAAATCTGTTATAATTCCTTCATTAAGATGTTTCGTACTTTGTTTTTTTTCTTCACCTTCAAATACATAATTTGCTGTATCCCCATCTTTTGTACTTAAGTATTCAATACTTGAGCCATTATCACCTTCTATTTTTGTCAAACGACTGTCAGTATCATATTCATAGGAATAATTAATATCGTTCTTTACATCTTTTTGTACAGTTAGATTTCCATTTTTATCATACTCATTTTGAAAATATAAACTACCATTTACATTAATTTCTTTAATTGCATCTTTGTTATTATTATAACTATACTCAATGACCTGATTATTAGCAAATACAGTTTTTACAGGTGACGAATTAGTGTACTCATGATTAGCAATAATCTGATCACCTATGCGAGTTTCTACTATATCTCCATTTTCATTGTATTTAAAATGATATGATGTTCCTTCATGTCCAATATAAGCTACATTTTTTCCATCATAAGCATAAGTATCTGCTGATATATTGTCTTCCGTTTTATTTATTTGAGCAACTAAATTATTATCCGCATTATAAAAATAGAAAGATTCAATTCTATCTCCGACTCTATAATACTTCACAGATTTCGTCAATGAGTTTATAACAATAGTACAAGAATCATCATCTGCATTTGTATAGCGATAAACTTTGTCAAATTCGCCTGAGTATAGTTTTACATCATAATCAACAATTCTATTATGCTTATTTGCTGTTATAAACTTGTCTGTATCCATTGAATCAGACAAACCATCAAAGTCACCATCCGCCAAATATGGATGGGTTCCCAGCCTCATCTCTTCTAAGTTCGTTAACCCATCTCCATCAAAATCAACATCTTCTGTCCACTCCAAAGGAGATGTTACTAAGACGTTAATCTCATAGCCATCTGGGAAACCGTCACCATCTGTATCAGGATTAAATGGATCTGTCCCTACATCCCATATCTCATATCCATCTGCTATTCCATCAGCATCACTATCTCTGCGAACCGTTTCAAAACTACCATTGGATTTTTGGATAGTTACAATATCTGATTTTATATTATCTCCATCAGTTGTGTTTAAAACCACTCGTATATCTATAAAATTGTTAAAAGTACTCACAGGAATATCTACGTCTCGTGTCTCCGTAGTCTTAAACAAAACAAATTCTAAAGCGTCATCATATCTAACAAAAACATCAGTTGACTTTAAATCATCATGTTCCCACAACCCTTTTATACTTTTTAGCTCATCAATATAAGCCGCAGCAAATATGACTGAATCCCTGGCAAATGGATTTTCTTCTACAGAATCGATAACAGTTTCCTTTTGAGTTGTTACAGCTGCATATGAATCGGTTACATTAATCGAGCCGCTTATAATTGTTACACATAATAAGCATGCTAAGATTTTTTTAATTACGCCAACTTTTAACATAACTATATTCCTCCTTAATTAAACTATTTATAGGTTCCTTATTAGTAAAACATGTTTTTACATATTATGTCAATGAATATGGGAATAAATTACTATTTTCTATGTTTATAATCAACATTTACCAGATATCTGTAAACAATTGCAAAAAAAGAGTGAGAAATGTTTCAAGTCAACCTTCTCACTCTTCTATAAATCATAACTAATTGTTATTCAATAAATTAGCCTAAAGTCACAGTAACCTCATGTACCTTGCCGTCGCCGACATAAGGGATTACATTGGAAGCTACCTCTTTTCCATCTAATACCAGCTTCTCCACACCTGTGGATACATGCTTGGGATTATTAATGGTAATCTTATATTCATCACCTCTGAATTTTCTGGTAACCTGATAGGTATCCCAGCTTGTAGGAATTGCAGGATCGATTAAGATTCCATCATAATCAGGTTTAACACCTAATATAAACTGGGTTATTGCAACAAAGTTCCAGGAAGCGGTACCGGTTAACCAGGAATTCTTAGCTTCACCGAAACGCTTTGCATCTTTACCTGCAACCATCTGTGAATAAACATAAGGCTCCATGCGGTGGATCTCACTGTATTCTTCTGTGTAAGCAGGTGCAATTCTTGTATAGTAATCAAAGGCTTTATCTCCTCTTCCAACAACTGCTTCGGCACACATGATCCATGCATTGTTATGGCAGAAGATACCGGCATTTTCTTTATAGCCGGCAGGGTAAGTGGAAATCTCGCCGTACTCTACATAATATTTGGTAAAGGCAGGATTGTTAAGAACAAGACCGTATTTGGTTCCCAGTCTCTCTTCTACGGAATCCAGTGCTTTGATGGCTTTGCCGTCTTTCAGACCAAGACCACCCATAATACAAACACCCTGAGACTCGATAAAGATTTTTCCTTCTTCACACTCATTGCTTCCGATTTTTCTTCCATAGTCATCATAAGCTCTTAAGAACCACTCGCCATCATAGCCATGTTCCATAACAACCTCTTCCATCTTCTCAACTTCCTGGATAGCTCGGCTGCTTTCTGCATCATTTCCGACCTTCTTCATAAGTTCTGCATATTCTTTTCCGATATACACGAACATACCTGCAATCATAACGGATTCAGCAACTCTTCCGTCCTTACTTGTGGAAGTCTGGAAGGATTCACCGGGCTCCATGGAGAAGCAGTTTAAGTTCAGACAGTCATTCCAGTCTGCTCTTCCGATAAGAGGCAGTCCGTGAGGTCCTAAATTATTGATAACATGGTCAAAGGATCTCTTTAAGTGATCTGCTAAAGGCTCGGCTTTGCTCTCATCATTGTCATAAGGAGTGGAAACGTCTAAGATACTGTAATCTCCGGTTTCCTTTACATATGCAACAACTGCAAGGATAAGCCAGAGAGGATCGTCATTAAAGTTACCGCCGATCTCGTCGTTACCTCTCTTGGTTAAAGGCTGGTACTGGTGATAAGCGCCGCCATCCTCAAGCTGCGTGGAAGCAAGATCAATTATACGCTCTCTTGCCCTGTCAGGAATCTGGTGCAGGAAACCTAATAAATCCTGATTAGAGTCACGGAAGCCCATTCCTCTGCCAATTCCGGATTCAAAATAGGAAGCACTTCTTGAAAGATTAAAGGTAACCATACACTGATACTGGTTCCAGATATTAACCATACGGTTTAATTTATCTTCTCCTGATACAAGGGTGTATCTGGACAGCAAGTCCTCCCAGTGAGCATTTAATTTCTTCAATGCTTCATCTGCTTTTGCTGCTGTCTGGAATTCTTCTATCATTTTTCTGGCTTTTGTCTTATTGATTACATTCTTAGACTCCCATTTGTCTTCCTGTGCATTTTCCACATAACCCAGGATAAATACATACTCCTTGGATTCGCCGGGCTTAAGGGTTATATCCAGGCTGTGGGAAGCGATAGGTGACCAGCCATCTGCTACGGAATTCGTAGATTTGCCTTCAAATACAGCATCCGGGTTATGGAAACCGTTATAGGTCCCAAGGAAGCTCTCTCTGTCTGAGTCAAAGCCTGTAACAGGTGCATTTACTGAGAAGAACGCATAATGATTACGTCTTTCCTTATACTCTGTTTTATGATAAATAACGGAGCCGTCTACTTCTACCTCTCCGGTATTTAAGTTTCTCTGATAATTTGTCTGGTCATCCTGTGCATTCCACAGACACCATTCAACGAAAGAGAACAGAGTAACCTTTTTCTCGGTAGTTCCGGTATTCTTTACAACAACCTTATGAACTTCTCCATTGAAATCGATGGGTACGAAGAAAGTAATCTCTGTCTCTACCTTATTTCTCTCACCGGTTATTTTGGTATATCCCATACCATGACGGCACTCATAACGGTCCAGTTCTTTCTTAACAGGTGCGTATCCGGGAGACCATACGTCTTTGTCATCATAGATATAATAATAGCGTCCACCGCCTAAATCCAAAGGAACGTTGTTATAGCGGTAACGTGTGATTCTTCTTAATTTTGCATCTTTATAGAAGCTGTAACCGCCTCCTGTGTTGGATATAAGTGAAAAGAAATCCTGTGAACCCAAGTAGTTAATCCAAGGATAAGGGGTTGCCGGAGTAGTGATAACGTACTCTTTTTTGGCATCATCAAAATAACCGTACTGCATACTGTACTCTCCTTTACATTAATAACATCAACATGACTTACTAAACTTTCGTAATTATATACTTTCGATATATCAAGGCTTTTTTCCCTTGCAAGAACTGCTTCGGAGACATTTGATACATCTGGTGTGCATGATAGTATTAACGATTAGTTTTACTGTCATTATAGCCTATGAAAACAATCATTGCAACAGTTTAAAAAGATAAAAATTTATTTTTATCTTACTTTCAGTTACGAAATTTTCGTAAGTCCTGGATTTTTATCTTTCCTCATACTGGCTGAGATTTATAATTTTCATTATCGTCCCAGCTGTCTTTTTGTCTGATAAACGGTTAAATAACAGGTAATACTATCTTTTTTATTATCCCAAATGTATTATTTTTTCACTAATATTTTAGAATTAATTTCTTTTTTTTCCTGGTCAAATGTGTTAAACTACCCATAGTAAAAAATACTGTGACTTTTTTATGGGCAGAATTGACTATATCAATATTTTTTAATACTACATGATTGTCACAGAATACAGACTTTAATGGAGAGAATAGCCATGATAAGTGAAGATAAATTAAAAGATTCAGCACTGGATGATAATGCGTCCATTTATGCGCCAAGAGATGAAAAAAGCGAGAAAGAAAAATTTAAGGAAATGAATTTTCAGGAGAAGGTCTCTTATTATAAGAGCTATTACCTTTCCAAGACCATTATAGGCCTTATCATTCTCGGTTTTGCGGCCTATTTCGTTTATACGATTGTTTCACCGAAGCCGGTCACCGTGCTGAATGCAGCGATTTTAAACTATCCCTTTTCCGATGAAGCCATTGATAAGATGACCAGTGATATGGAGAACAGGCTTATAGGCGATAACGATATGGAAGAAGTATTTATTGATGCTTCTTATTATCTGGGCTCCGGTAATGATGTTTCGGAATACACTATGGGTGCTCAGCAAAAGCTTACCACTTATATAGCTGCCGGTGATATCGATGTTATCATAGCACCTGAATCCGCTTTTCAGTCTTATACAACGGCAGGATTTTTCAGTAAACTGACGGATCTGCTGCCTACAGAAATGATTACCGCTCTTTCTGATTCCGTTTTTGAATCAAGTACCTCGGATAATCCGGTATCCGGTGCCTATGGCATCTATCTGGACAAGGCAGAATTATTCAAAGGAGCCTCCAGTGCCGCTGACCGACCGGTATTCGGTATTGTAGTAAACTCTAAAAATCAGGATAACAGTGTGGATTATCTAAAATATCTCCTTGATTATAAAGAATGATAATGAAGGCTTGATATACTGGGTATGACAGGCTCCAGGAACCCGATAGCTTTAAAAGCTTTAATATAAATACTGGAAGTCGGTTTTCCAACTATCTGAACAGAGCCCTTTAAAAATTGCCGATTTTGCTGACAGAAACCGTGTGATGTACGGTTAATGCAAGCAAAACCGGCAACTTTTATTTCGGCTATTTCGCTGTAATGTATTCTTTGGCAGTAAGCAGTTCCGCTATTAATACGGCTCCGCCGGCTGCACCTCTTAATGTGTTATGTGAAAGTCCTACGAATTTATAATCAAATACGCTGTCTTCTCTAAGGCGACCGATGGAAACACCCATTCCTCCCTCATAATCTCTGTCAAGTTTGGTCTGAGGACGATTGTCTTCTTCTAAATACTGAATAAACTGTTTGGGCGCCATAGGAAGCTCTAATTCCTGTGGAAGACCCTTAAATTCCTTCCAGGCCTTTAAGATTTCTTCCTTGGAGGGCTTCTTCTCAAAGTTAACAAAAATTGCTGCAGTGTGTCCGTCTGATACCGGAACTCTGATACATTGCGTGGTTATTAAAGGTCCCTGTGCTTTTTCAAGCTTACCCTCTACAACCTTACCAAATATCTTCAGGGGCTCCTGCTCGCTCTTTTCTTCTTCCCCGCCAATGTATGGAATTACATTATCAATCATCTCAGGCCATTCATCAAAGTTCTTCCCGGCACCTGATATGGCCTGGTAGGTGGTTGCTACCACTAACTTAGGACCATATTCCTTTAAAGCGAATAATGCAGGGGTATAGCTCTGAATAGAACAGTTCGGTTTTACAACAATAAAACCTTTCTTCGTTCCAAGTCTTTCTCTCTGAAAAGGAATCAGCTCCAAATGTTCAGGATTAAGTTCCGGAACCACCATGGGAACATCAGGGGTCCATCTATGTGCACTGTTATTGGATACTACAGGAGTTTCAGTTTTTGCATAAGCTTCTTCTATGGCCTTAATCTCTTCTTTGGTCATATCAACTGCACTAAAGACAAAATCAACCTGGCTGCTTACTTCTTCCACCTGATTCACGTCTTTCACAATAATATGTTTAACTGCCTCCGGCATGGGGGTACTCATCTTCCATCTGCTTCCTACTGCTTCCTCATAAGTCTTACCTGCACTTCTGGGGCTGGCTGCGATAACAGCTACTTCAAACCAGGGGTGATTTTCCAAAAGGGAAACGAAACGCTGGCCTACCATTCCGGTACCACCAAGGATACCAACTCTTAACTTACTCATACAAACCTCTTTCCGGCTCTCCACTTAACCTTATGTCGCTTGTGAATTCACCTAATCTGCCTAATACATATTTATGCGGCAGATGTGGAAGTGTGTGTTCGTGCTACGCGGACATCTGTCGCTCTAATAAATATATTACTATTAGAGTCTATAAAAATCAACTATTTTCTACTAAATATTCATTTATTGTTTAATTTGTAGAATCTTAACCTACTTTTACCCAGGTCATTGTTACTTATTATCCATCATTTCAACAGATGCCTGATAGGCTAAAAGCAGTTCCTCCAGCTGAGGATACGTATCTATCAGGTTGACATTCTGTCTGAATCTGGCTGCCATGGGATATCCGGTGGTATACCAGGCAACATGTTTACGCATCTCACGGATTCCAACATACTCTCCCTTATACATGACCTCAAGTTTTGCGTGGCGAAGCATCATATCCACGGCTTCTCTTATAGTAGGTTTTAAAGGAGCAGTATTATTCCTCATTGCTTCCTTTATATGCATAAATATCCATGGATTACCTTGTGCTCCTCTGGCAATCATAACACCATCGCATCCGGTTTCCTTCTGAAGCCTTACCGCATCTTCATAAGTAACCACATCCCCATTTCCGATAACCGGTATGGAGACTGCTTCCTTTACCTGCCTTATAATCTCCCAGTCGGCTTTGCCGCTGTAGTACTGTTCTCTGGTTCTTCCATGAACAGCAACAGCTGCCGCACCGTTTGCCTCTGCAATCCTGGCAACCTCCACAGCATTTACTTCTGCCTCATTAAAACCTCTGCGTATTTTAATGGTCAAAGGTTTCGAGATGGCCTTGGATACAGCAGAAACAATCTCTCCGATAAGTTTCGGTTCCTTCATAAGCGCTGAACCTTCACCGTTGTTTACTACCTTTGGTACCGGGCAGCCCATATTAATATCCAGAATATCAAAATTCCTGTGTTCAATCTTTTTAGCGGTTTCACTTAAGATAACCGGATCCCTGCCAAAAATCTGTAAAGACACAGGTCTTTCCTCCTCTTTAACCAATAGGAGTTCCTCTGTATTTTTATTATTATATTGTATACCTTTTGCACTGACCATCTCCGTATAGATTAAGTCCGCTCCCTGTTCCTTACATAACAGACGAAAGGGTAAATCCGTCACTCCGGCCATTGGCCCAAGTACCAGATTCCCCTCTGTTTTGATCTTGCCTATCTGCAAAATGAATTCCTCTTTCTAATAAGACTACCTAAGTTAAAGGCTGCTTCTATTTCTTATTTTTATTATAAATAATACGAAGACCCTTTAAGGTTAACAGCTGGTCATATATCTGAATAACATCCGTGGAATCGGCTATTATCTTACCCAAGCCTCCGGTTGCAATAACTTTTACATTCTGAATTTTAGATTCCTCTATAATCTGGCGTACAATATACTCCGTTTGTCCGATATAACCGTACACAAGTCCTGCCTGCATGCTGGAGATCGTCTCGTTTGCAAGAATGGAATCAGGCTTTTTAATCTCTATTTCCGGAAGCTTTGCAGTCTCATTCCATAAAGCATCCGCGCAGATCTTGATTCCGGGGCTGGTTATTCCTGCAATGAATTCACCTTTGGCACCAATTAAGTCATAGGTAGTGGCCGTGCCGAAATCAATAACAATAAGGGGTCCGCCATAGATATCATAAGCAGCCACAGCGTCTACCACGCGGTCAGCTCCCAGTTCCTTGGGATTTGCCATATTTATAATAAGTCCGGTCTTTGTTCCGATACCGACTTCCATAGGTTTGAGATTTAAGTACTTCATAATTCCGTTTTTAAAGGAATGCATGATTCCCGGAACAACACTGGCAACAATAACAGCTTCTACCTCTTTCGGTTCAATGCCCCTGTTTTTAAGCAGTCCGCACATGGTAAAGCCATATTCGTCTGAGGTACGCTGGAGCTTTGTGGTCATACGGAAGCTGGCAACAAGCTCTTCTTCTTTAAATACACCAAAGGTGATATTGGTATTTCCTACATCTATTACTAATAACATGTTTTTCTCCTTTTCTGTCTCCCTTAATCCGGCATGTCTTCTCCAAGGAAGAATACTCTGTAGAATAACTCAAGGGATTCCAGAAGTTCTTCTTTGCTTCTTTGTAATTCCTTGATCTTTAAAACGCTGCCGATTTCATCATAAAGGAGGTCTCCTTCATCACTGCTTACCTGAAAGAGCAGGTTTCCCTCTTCGTCAAATTCCAAGGTAAGTACCCCGCCTACATCTTCCGTGAAAAGTACACACATAATTTTAAGCTCTTCCTTAATGCTTTCCGGCAACCCATTAAAATCCTCATTTAAATAATATTTCTGTTCATATGAGCTGCTTGCACATAGAACTACATTTTCCTGGTACATAAAACCTCTCTTTCGGATATTAAGTTTGGGATAATCCCGCTCCTGGTATATTCTATCGTATTTCAATGCCTCCCATAAAGCATGTCCCACGGATATATACCGTAACATTACTATCCTTCTTATTATAACTTCCGTCTATCTTACTCTCCACCCCTCCCATAATAGGGGTACAGCTTACTGACACCATTACATTTGAAGGCAGAAATATGGTTATTCCCCCCATAATACAGCTGACATCTATCACAATGTCCCTTGTTATAACCGCATTCCTTAAATCCAGCTCTATACCGCCTGCCAGCACCATTAACTCTGCTCCTGTAAATTCCTCCGTAAATATAATGTTTTGTGAGGAAAGAATACTGCTATAATGCTCTTTGCCGGCAACTTTATTTATGGTCTGTCTGAACTCTTCGTCCTGTTTGAAGTTATTATCCTTACCATTCCCATAAATATAGCTGTTATAACCTGAATCATTTTTATAGCTATCCTGACTGAAATCCTTCTCATAACCATTACCACTGATGCTGTCCTCCTTATTACTTTGTCCTGCATCATATTCATAATTAGTTTGAGAGAATCCATCTTTGTAACCGCTTTGCCTGAAATCACCTTCATAGCTGTCTTCTTTTGAGAAACTCCCACTCTCATTCTCTTTAGAAGAATAACCTGTACTGCCTGCAGTGCTATCTTCGTCAGCCTTCTCCTGATTTGCATTCTTAAGCATGATCGATACACCAATCAGTACTAATATTGACGCAAAGAGAAGTCCGGAAAAGGTTCTGCTCTCAATCAAGCCGGTGCTGGTACATATCCAGAGAAGCCCCATTACTACAAGAAAGGTGCCCCATAAAATTTTTGATACATCCTTTTTCATGTACAAAACCCCTTTACCTTATGAACCTGGTATTTAAATACAAAGTTCTTCTCTTTATAATATAAAAAAAAGGAGAATAATTCAAGGGCAACTTATAAAAGTGTTGACCGGCAAAAATGGGAGTGCCGCTCTGTATATCAGACTACTGATAACTGCTGCACTCCCACCGTTTATACTGGTATATTTTACTTAATCCGCCTCTATATTCTTCTTAAACAAAATCCAGGTACTGACAAAATAACAACCAAGCAATACAATAATTATTAACAGCATCTCCGTTAATGACTCAAAGAAATCCTTTCTTCCAATAAAGGTCTCAATATATAGATTCATCCATTTGATATAGAAGCTGCCGGTTATCAAAGCACTGATACCTGCTGTAAGAATAGGGAGTCCAAACCACACCCCCATCTGCCAGCAAATAATCCTGTTAATGGAGCTCTCTTCTACCCCTAACTTTTTGATTATCCGAAATCTCTGCTTAAATTCAGAGGAATCCGCCAGCTGCTGCAGTGACAGTACGGTAAAGCTGATGACGAATAATACAATTCCTCCATAGAATAACAGCAGTTTATAAACCAATGCCCCGGATATTCCTTCATTCCTTTGCAGAGTACGCAGGCGCACCATGGTGGAATATTGATCCTTTGTCTCCCTGCTGTTTATTATATGTTTCAAGTCATTATTAACCTTAAGCGCAGCCTCAAAAGATAGTTTATCGGAAGTCATTGCATAATAATTGCTCTTTCCAAGAAGCAGCCCTTTACAGATGTAATCCGGCACAATAATAACCCGGCCGTTAAAGTAGGGATAAATTACTTCACCAAGCTTGGCCCGGTGCCTCATATCCTCTGCCTGTCTGAGAACTTTCTGATTAATTGCAATTGTCTCATGCTTTTCCAGAAATTTTTGAACCTCTGCTTCCACAACGCTGTACTGCCACTGCATGGTGAATTCTGTATCCTTTAACTCTATTGTCTTAAGACCTGCCATGGTAAGGAGTTTATTATACTGGGACAAAGGCATTACCATATCCGGCTGCTCCATATCCGTATTGCCTGCTATAAAATTATCCTGGCTTATATAAAAGAAGTCGGCCTTACAGATACTCTCAAGTTCTATTCCCTTATCTTTAAGATAGGTATCTACATAAGAAAAATCACCCTCCGGAAGGGTTTCATAGGTAGTATGTGAGTTAGCCTCCGTACTGACCTGTATATCAAATACAGCTCTTTCCTTAAGATACCCCAGTGCCCAACCCGATAGAATAGGATCAATAATAAAAGTGGTAACAGCCAGTAAAATAGCTGCAGCCAGTACAGACATGGTGCGAAAATTAGAGGATAACCTTGCATTAATCTGACCTGTAACAAAAAGGATATTCCCTCTGTATTTAAGTTTTGTGGATTTCTCTTTAAACACCTGCATAAGAGCTGACAGGGCATAGAAAACATTAAAGAGAAGGAATACCAGATATACCATAACAAATACATAAGCCCTGTTGGTGGTGCTGCTGTCAAAGGCCGGATGTCCTGCTACAATAAGCAGATTGCAGATAACCATCAATGCTGCCAGTCCCGTTAGAAGTATTACCGGCTTCTTAAGAGATAATAATTTTCGCTTCATCAGACAGGCGGCAAGAAACACCACCACTGTAATTACAAACAAGGCAGGCAGCAGTAAATTAGAATAAAACAGCAGTATATCAGGGGCTGCCATAGCACCGCCAGTTATTGCTTCTTTATATTTCCTGTGTAATTGTATTATATCAATCACTCTCTGTATGGATACAGCTCCGCCTGTCAGAATAAGCAAGGGCATCAGATAGTCCTTCTTCAGGTCATTCTGCAGTTCTTTCTCCGCCCGCAGCATATCTATAATCTTTAACCTTCTGACCTTACGTATATTTAGGCATCCTATTAACAGAAAGGCACCTAAAAACCCTATAACTGTTATAATTAATGTATCCGGGTATAACGAAAAATGTAAGCTGTATTCCTCTTCAAAGAAATTCATAATATGCAGCGTTAATAACTGAGAAAAAAATACCCCCAGCATAATGCCAGCCCCAATGGATATCAGTCCCATCATAAGCGTTTCTACAAAAAAGAGAAGGGCAGTATGCTTTTGTTCCATACCCAGAAGGGTCTGGATGGCAAATTCCTTTTGTTTTCTTCGAAGCATATAGTTATTTACATATTGAATAAGAAATATCAGCAGTGCAGTAATACCTATAACAGGAAAACGCATAAGCTGCTGAAGCATTTCAAGGTTATATTCTACAGGCAGGGAACTTACATAATAACTGCTGCAGACCGATAAAAAGGCATAGAATAAGCCTACACAGATAGTTAGTGTAAGTATATATATGATATAATCTTTCACGGATTTTTTAGCATTGCGTAAGGCAAGTTTACCGTACATCCCGTAAATCACCTCCAAGCAGTGTCATAACATCCAGTATCTCGCCAAAGAACTGTTTTCTGTTCTTATCCCCTCTGATTATTTCATTAAATATTCTTCCATCCTTCAGAAACAGTATCCTTTTCGCATAACTGGCAGAGAACGCATCGTGGGTTACCATAAGTATGGTTGCCTTAAGCTCTTCATTCATACTGATCAGTGTTTCCATGAGCATCTGTGCTGATTTAGAGTCCAGAGCACCTGTGGGTTCATCCGCCAAGAGCAGTTTGGGCTTATTCACTACGGCTCTTGCACAGGCACATCTTTGTTTTTGTCCGCCTGATACTTCAGAAGGATACTTCTTCAATATGTCTCCGATTCCAAGCTTTTCAGCTATCTCCTGTACCTTGATGGCTATTTCAGCTGTTGGTATTCTGTTAATGGTCAGGGCATATGCAATATTCTCTTCCAGGGTAAGAGTATCCAGCAGATTGAAATCCTGAAAGACAAATCCCAGATTCTTTCTCCTGAATTCTGCCAGCTTTCTGTCATCAATTTCAGTGATATCAGTTTTCTCCAGATAAATATGTCCGGCACTAACCGTATCAATGGTTGAGATTACATTCAAAAGCGTAGTTTTACCGGAACCGGAAGCACCCATAACACCGATAAATTCCCCTTCTCCGACAGAGAAGCTGATATCATCGATAGCTTTTGTTACATTGGATTTGTTGCCATAATATTTCTCGATATTCTTTATAGTAAGTATTTCCTTCATTTCCTCTCCTTTTAGTGTTGAACAGCATGTTAATCCTTAAGGTTAACTATATTATCCCTTATTTACAGGGTTAAATATATAGAAATAACTTACTTACTTCTTACAATTTTGTAAGAAGTAAGTAAGTTATTTCAGAAGCATCAGTAGCTTTTAGTCATACCTTCGTACACGCTTTCTATATAGTTGGTTTTAAGCCAGGAATATATCTCCTTTTGTACAGGTTTAAAAGCACAGGTGCCCGGGTGTTATCCCGTACTATATGATGACAGCTGGTATAATAGTCCGGGCTGTTTACTGTTCGTAAAGAGCGGCGTGCATTAGTCTGCCTGAGGAAAATACCATACGAATTGTAGTTCCGCTGCTCCTTTCAGATTCTGCCTCTATACCTACATCCAGCTTATCACATAGCTTTTTGCACAAATACAGACCCATTCCGGTGGACTTCTCCGTCTCATGACCATTTTTCCCGGTAAATCCTTTCTCAAAGATTCTCGGCAGATCCTCCCTGGCTATTCCCACACCATTATCGGTAATATAGAGTACTGTTTTACTCCCTTTAACCTCACTATTAAATGTAATACTGCCAGCACCATATTTCACTGAATTAACGATACATTGATCCAATATAAACACAATCCATTTGCTGTCGGTAAAAACACTCTGTTCACATGAAAGATTTATCTGTACCTTTTTCTCCAATAAGAGATGTTTATTGTTCTGCAGGGCTTTCTTTACCATTTCCTCCAAGCTTACCTCTCTGATAAGGTAGTCCTTCTCCACATTACTGCTTCTTGCAAAATAAAGCACCTGATCCACAAATCGATTGGCACGTTCTAATTCCTGCTTTATCTTTCTTGTTTCTTCTGTGGGACTGTTCTCACATATCAATTTTATTGCAGAGATAGGTGTCTTTACTTCATGGACCCACTGCTCAATATATTCCGTATAATTACTGCTTTCGTGCCGTATACGTGTAATTTCTTCAAGCATTGCCCTATTACTTATCCGTAATGCCTTCTGCCACAGAATATCCTCCTGCCTGCGGGGTTTTAACAGGATATCGGAAATAAGATATTTCTGATCCAGTTCATCAAGGCTTATAAAAAGTATATTATAGTAGCGTTTCCTGATTTGGTAATCTATTAGGTAATAAAAGAAAACAACAAGCCCCCAGCCGGCTAACAGCAGTATTGCAGCATCAGATGAATTCCTTTCCTTCCCCAGAAACATAGAAACTGCTATAGCTCCCAGTATCTGCAGGATAATGGGTATGCTTTTGTCTTTTACATAATTGGTTAACTTCATGCTAACAACCAAACCTTTCTCTCAACCTGCAAAACTTATAACAAAAGCTAATACTTTCTAAGTAAAAATGAAACACCGCATACTCCATGGAAGCATTCCAAACGGCACAGGGATTTACAAACACGCTCAGGCTCCCCTTACATGCTTTATCTGCTTGTAATATTCTCACTGCTTCTACTCCACATAATAGCCTTGCCTGTGTTTTGTTTCAATGAAATCGAACACCTTAATTTCCTCCAGCTTCTTACGGATACGAGTCATGTTAACACTTAAGGTATTATCATCCACAAATAATTCATTATCCCAAAGATAGTCTATCATATCAGCCCTTGATACAATTTTTCCGGTATGCCGAAAGAGATATGCCAGAATTCTTGTTTCACTTTTCGTGAAGTCTATGGTATTACCTGCATTTGTTACTTTACCGTTTTCTATATTAAGAGTTATTCCTTTATGTTCAAGAAGCATCTGATTATCATCTTTATACACTCTTTTTAACAACAAAGCTATCCTCGTCAGTAATATGGAAATATTGTAAGGCTTGGTGATATAATCATCCCCACCCATCATGAGGCTCTGCAGCTCGTCCATATCGGAATCACGGCTGGTTACAAAGATGATAGGAAGCTTTGAAAATGAACGCAGCTTCATACAGACCTGATGTCCGTCTTCTTTTGGCAGATTAATATCCAATAATACAATATGGGGCTTCATTTCCTTAATTTGTTCGGCTACCCCGTTAAATTCCAGGATATCACAAACTTCATAGCCATTATTGGTCAGCAGCAGATGCAGTTCGCTGCGAATCATCCTGTCATCTTCTACTACTGCAATCTTATACATGATCTTCCTCCTGGCTTTATTATCATATACCCTATTGTAGCAAAAGCAGCTAAATTTATCCACTTAATTCAAACCAAAGACACCACAAATTCAACGTATGCTTACAAATTAATCTTTCAAGGGTTTTGAGGTGCAGACTTTTATGTGCAGGCTCTTTTGCAGGCTCTTTTGCAGGCTCTTTTGCAGGCTCTTTTGCAGGCTCTTTTGCAGGCTCTTTTGCAGGCTCTTTTTGATTAGCACAAAAAGACTGCAGCCAGTGGCATATATCCGGCTGCAGTCTTTTTTGTTAATTAGAAGGTATATAAAATCTATCAAATTATAGTGGTAAGCTTGTTGGGAAGGGGATTATTTAATAAAGGAACCATCCTTGATCTGTTCGATGTATTCAAGATATTTTGTCTTAATATCATCGGTTACTTTATCACTGAAAGTTCCGACACTTAAGCTGCCGTTTGAAAGGTTACCATAAATGGTCTTGTTGCCGTAGGTACCATTCTTTAAGTCCTCCATACAGAGTTTTAACATAGTTGCATTATCAGTAACAACGCTTCCGATAACTACCTCGGACTGCTGTGTTGCAAGAATATCACTGGGCTGTCCGATATCAAATCTGTCAGGGTAGTTTGCAAGAGCTTCACGGGCACCGGAGTCTACTGCACTGGCATCACCAAACATAACATCTACATCATTCATGCTGACCATGGAATCAGCAATTTCTTTACCCTTTGCAGAATCGGAGAATGAACCTGCATAAGCGGAGAATACTTCAACAGAAGGATTAACTGCTTTGGCACCGGCTTCGTAATTAGCCAGCTTGGCTTTTGTTGTATCAAGTTCCATACCACCGATAAAACCTAATTTACCGGTCTTGGTCATAAGTCCTGCAAGTGCACCTGCCATATAACCGATCTGTTGTGCATCTGGAAGGATGGAGACGATATTCTCTGTCTCTACTGTTCCGTTTAATAAAGCAAATTTAACATCGGGATAATCAGCCGCAACTTCTTTTACAGCATCTGTGTACTGATTACCTGGTGCAAAGATTAAATCAATTCCAAGATCGCAGTAGCTTCTGATACTGGACGCAAAATCTGCTGTTGTAAGGCCGTCTGTATAAAGTGTTTCGAATCCGCTGTCTTCTGCTGCTGATACCATTGCGTTATAACAGGCTGCACCCCAGCCGCCATCTGAGATGGATGAATCCAGTATCATGGCTACCTTATAAGTCTTGTCTGCAGCCGGAGTTGTTTCTGAACCGGAAGTTTCCGTACTTCCTTCAGCAGCTGCTGTAGGGGTTGCAGAATTACCAGAGGTGTTAGTGTTTGCCTTGGAGCCGCAGCCTGCAAGACTTGCTACCATAGCTACAGTCATGGCGATAGCTAATAATTTCTTTCTCATAATGATTTCCTCCTGATTTTGTAAAAGTGGGTTGTGAAAGGTATATAATTCAGGAAGCCTTGGGGATTAACCTCCTGTAATTAACCAAAATGACTGCAAATTAACGCTCTTCTCTGAAATAAGGCTTTCCGTTCGCCTTAGGACCAGCTTTCTTAATACCGAAGAAAGCAAGCACAAAGAGAGTACAGATATAAGGAATCATTGCCAGCAGCTGATATGGCGTTTGAGAACTTAATACCTGAAGACGCAGCTGAAGGGCATCGGTAAAACCAAAGAGCAGCGCTGCGATTAACACACCGCCCGGCATCCATCTGCCGAAGATAACTGCTGAAAGGGCAATAAAGCCACGTCCTGATACTACTCCGTCAGTATAAGTACTGATATAACAGGTGGTCAGATAGGCTCCGCCTACCCCGGCTAAAGCACCGCAGATGATACAGGCAAGGTATTTCTGCTTTACTACATTAATACCCAGTGATTCTGCCGCCTTTGGATACTCTCCAACGGCTCTGAAGTTAAGCCCTGCCTTGGTCTTCTGAAAGAAAATAAAAGACAGCGGTACTAACAGATAGGCAATGTAAACGATTATTGTATGCTTAAAGAATACCGGACCGATTAAAGGTATTTTGCTTAAGAAAGGTATGGGCATGGGTGTCATTAAGGTCGCCTGAGCAAGGGTTGAGGATATACCAAAGTAAACCTTATAGATAAAGGAGGCGATTGCCGGAGCAAAGATATTAATCGCCATACCGTAAACAATCTGTTCTGCCCCTAAGGTAATGGTACAAAAAGCATATACCATATTTATAAGGATTCCTCCTGCTGCTCCAGCTAATAAACCCAGATAGGGATTTCCTGTTATGTAACAGACCATAAAACCAGCCAGGGCACCAAAGGCCATGATACCATCCAGTCCGATATTAACCTGTCCGGCTCTTTCCGAATAAAGTTCTGCCAGCGCAACAATTAATATGGGCGTTGCCATACGAACAGTGGACAGGAGCAGTTCCTGTATAAAGGTCATATTTAAAAAATCCATTATGCTTTACCCTCCTGTGCTTTTTTAGACAGCATGTTGGTAAGTACCTGTCTGATCTTAGGCAGATTGGTTAAGGCACTGCCGGCTACGGCAAATACAATGATTAATGCCTGTATAATATCAATAACAGAGGTGGGCATTCCGCTTCCTGCCTGCATGGTAGTTGCTCCTGTACGCAATACTGCAAAGAGGTACGCTACCAGAACTGTCCCAATGGGATTAAGCTGGCCGATTAATGCAATGGCTACACCGTCAAATCCGTAACCGTCACCAAACCCAGCCATCAGTCTGAACTGTGTCCCATGAAGTTCAACACTTCCGCCAAGTCCGGCTATGGCTCCGGAGATGATAAAGGATACCAGCATAATTTTCTTAACGGAATAGCCATTATAACGGGCTGCTGTCTGATTTAACCCTACCGCTCTAAGCTTAAAGCCTGCTGCCGTATGAAACAGAAAGTAATACAGGAGAAGTGCTAATACAATGGCAAATATAATTCCTGCATGAAGTCTTGTTCCCTCCATAATTCGGGGAAGCTTTACAGGAACCGCCGCTGTCTGAGGAACACTTCCCTCCCTTAAAGGGCTGGAATAGAGATACCCCATAAACAGAACGGCAATATAGTTCAGCATAATGCTTACGATCATTTCATTTAAGCCTCTGGTAATTTTTAAGATACCGGGAATACAACCCCATAAACCACCTGCTAATACGCCTGCTAGCAGGCTGATAATCAGCAACGGTATGCCGGATATTCCAGTCAGTGATGTTGATACCCAGATGCTGGCAACAGCTCCCATTGCAAACTGACCCTCTGCACCAAGATTGAATACCCCGCACTTATAGGCAAAGGTTGCTGCCAGTCCTGTAAAGATTAACGGAATGGATTTTACAATGGTCTCTCCGAAATTGGCTTTTGTACCAAAAGCTCCTTTTAACAGAAAGGAGAAAGCTTCTCCCGGATTACCTCCGATTCCGGCAATCAGTATGGCCCCCGCGAGAAAGGAAATCAGTATAGATACCACTGGTACCAGTATCTGTATCAGAAGTCGTTTCATTTTCATTTATACTGCCTCCTTCTTTGTAATCTCTTTTCCTGACATGGCAAGAGATATTTCGTTTATAGGCGGATTCTCTCCCGGATAGACGCCTGCAATCCTGCCTTCATACATAACTGCAATCCGGTCTGAAAGTTTTAATACTTCATCAAAATCCGCACTGATAAGCAGGATGGCGCAGCCTTTGTCTCTTGCTGCTATCATCAGGTCATGGACATATCTGGTAGCGCCGATATCAAGTCCTCTGGTGGGATGGACGGCTATCAGAAGGTCCGGCTTTTCCTCCAGTTCTCTTGCAAGTACCACCTTCTGCTGGTTACCCCCTGAGAGATTACGGATTTCCTGCTCTATGGTAGCGCAGCGGATATCGTATTTTTCTTTCATTACATTGGCATATTCAGTAATTGCCTTACGTTTCAGAAACAAGCCTTTTAATACAGATATTTTCTCTTTGTAAAGACTTTTCATTATCAGGTTTTCTTTTACGCTCATATTTCCTACAAGCCCCATTTTGTTTCTGTCTTCCGGTACATGGGATACATTTGCTTCTATAAAATCACCTGGAATAAATCTGGCAACTTTCCGTTCATTTACTGCAACACTGCCTTCCTGTGGACAGAGTACTCCGGTGACCAGCTGTGCTAACTGGGATTGACCGTTACCGTCTACCCCTGCGATACCAAGTATTTCACCCCTGTTGATATTTAAAGAAATTTCACAGACACCGTTATGCTTGGATTCCTTATGATAACTTACTTTATCCAGCTCCAGTACCTTTTCGGCTTTTCCTTTGACTTTCTTATAGACGTTATTTACCAGCTCTTTACCTATCATGAGGGTTGCAAGCTCTGTTTCGTTGGTGCTTTCCTTCGTAAGGGTCTTAATGGTCTGGCCGGTACGGAGGATGGTTATACGACTGCTGATTTCAAGTACCTCTCTCATCTTATGAGATATAAAGATGACGGATTTTTTCTCGGCGGTTAGCTTTCTGATGATTTTAAAAAGTCCTTCTACTTCAATATCAGTAAGTGCTGCCGTAGGCTCATCCAGGATCAAAAGCTCCGCACCGCGGTATAAAGCCTTAAGTATTTCTACACGCTGCTGTGCACCAACAGATATTTCCGTTACCGGCTTGTCAATCTCGATATCCAGTCCATAGCGTTCTGCCAGTTCAAGAATCTCCTTGCGAAGAACCTCTTTCTTAATAAAAAGGGATTTATCCTTTGTAATACCAAGGATGATATTCTCAAATACCGTAAGGGCTTCCACTAACATAAAATGCTGATGTACCATTCCAATTCCAAGCTTTACTGCTCTGGAGGGTGAATCGATCTTAACCCTGGCACCCTTTAAATATATTTCACCGCCTGTCGGCTGATACAGACCTGTAAGAATATTCATCAGCGTGCTTTTTCCTGCTCCGTTCTCACCAAGGAGTGTATGGACTTCTCCTTCCAGCACTGTAAAGTTTATATCCTTGTTGGCATATACTTCTCCGAACTTTTTTGTTATGTTTTCCATCTTGAGATACTCGCTCATTTTAATAACCATGCCTTTCTCATAACCTGCAGACTTTAGAACGCAGGCATATATTTACGTGTGGAATTTCTCTTATTTCACAGTAACTCCCTTTTACTTGCCGTATCTGCCTGCAGATACGGAACTGCCATAAAGCAGGGTGCAAAATATGCTTATTAATAATTCACACTAATACCTTTCATGGATACCAGATTAACATTAAGCCATTTGCAGAACAAAGAGTCTGGCTTGTCAGACTCTGGTGCTGACACGCTGCGCTGTTCACAATAGTGACTCATCCTAAGTGCGTCATCTGCCTGCCTTCTGGCAGGGCTTTTTATAACAGGGCTTAATTTCATATTACATAAAAAAAAGTGCAGATACATCCAGAAGGATTTATCTACACTATTGTATACCTGATTTATTACTATTCATTTTGTCTCGCTTAAAGTCAGCAGTAATTTGATAGTTACTATATCATTATTTGATTGAACAGTCAATACTTTTTTTCACGAAAGAACATTCGAATATTTATGCAGTAAACTGCTTAAATAATTGATTTTCATTCTCAATTCAGCCTGCCCTTCCAGGCACTGTACTACCTGGTTAAGACTTATACATAGCCATGAAGTCCTCTAACCGATACTTCACCGGATATGATCTCTCTGATTTCTTCCTTGCTCTCTACCAGAAGAGCACCTTGTTCATTAATTCCCAGAGCTGTTCCGGTATATTCACCTTCCCTTTCCAGTACCCTTACCTGTTTTCCTCTGTTAACCAGATATTCTTCGTATTCTCCTTTCAGCTCAGATAAATCCCTGCTATTAAGGAATCGCTGGTAATATTCCTCCAGACGGTTTAATATCTCACCTATTAATAGATTTCTATTAATCTTATCTCCTTTTTCCAGAGCAAGTGAAGTTGCACTGTCCCTTAATTCCTCCGGAAATTCACTTCGGTTGGCATTTATGCCTATTCCGATTACAATATCCGGTGTTCCCTGGGATAAGCCTGCCATTTCCGTCAGGATACCGCAGACCTTCTTACCGTTTATAATGATATCATTAGGCCATTTAATGAAGGAGGAAAGTCCTGTCTGCTGCCTAATGGCACTATTGACAGCAAGAGCTGCAATAATTGTAAGCATGGGACAGGTTTGTGCCGGCAGCTCCGGCTGCAGAGCAAGAGACATCCATATACCTCCTTCATGAGGTGAGCTCCAGTCTCTTCCAAGCCTTCCTCTTCCGTTGGTCTGCTCCTCTGCCAAAATGAGTGTCCCATGAAGCTTTTTACCTTCTCCCCGATGCTCTGTCAATAATCTCTTAGCTTCTGTATTGGTTGAATCTATTTGGTCATGGTAATATATCTTACTGCCAAATGACTTTCCTGACAGCATACCTTTCATTTCATCTATATTTAATTTGCCGTTTTCATTCATATATTTCACATTCATATAATTCATTGGCTGCCTTTTCTATCTCAAAATTAATATTCGTTCCGCGCTTCGGTGTTATCAGTTATTCCTGCCAGTTACTTTGTTAAGTACTCACTTATGGTAATAGGTTTTATGCCAAACCTATAAGTCCAAGACAGATTAGCTGTTTCTTTATATCATGGCAAAAAAGGAAGCTGCTACAAAATAAATTATGACACCAACCGCAAAAAATCCGATACTGTTTCTCTTATTAGTCCCCTTTAACCGCTTCACTCCGTTTAATATATTTATGGTACCTGCCAATAAAAGAACAACTGCCATAAGCAGGATATTGTCCTGGTCCATAAAATAGAATATTGCTAATACGATTATTACGCATCCTATTGCAACATTAATTATATCCAATGCTAATTTCTGTTCCTTAATTACCGTTATCAGTTTATTCATACTTCGTTCCCATCTGCGTGTTTAGTACGCGTATAATCAGTAGACGCAATAATGCTTTTCTTCCTCCCTCGCTGATATGATGCCATTTTCAGGTATCATAAACAATCCTTGCCTCTAATCATATAAAATCCTGGTTCCTGCGTCAAGTATCAATACCGTCTTTCATCGGAAAAAGCCAGAATTTGTGAACGACTTCTGAAATCTGTTCACAAACCCTGACTATGATAAATTGTAACTTTATGAAGGATAACCTTCTTTTCTTAGAGGTTTCCCATTAATTCCCAAGGGTTGCCACCATTACTGCCTTAATGGTATGCATTCTGTTTTCTGCCTCATCAAATATTACATCTGCATGAGCTTCAAATACTTCTTCCGTCACTTCATAACCCTTTACCGCCGGAAGACAATGAAGAAAGACTGTTTTCTCAGTACCAACAGCATTCATAAGACTGGTATTAACCTGATAAGGTTTTAGCAGAGCGATGCGTTCTCCTGCCAGTGCCTCTTCACCCATGGAACACCATACATCAGTATATACGGCATCGGCCCCCTTAACCTCAGCAATATTATCAGTTATGGTTATCGATCCACCAGAGATTTTATTATATTCCTGGCATTCTGCCACAAGTGCTTCCTCCGTCCATAAGGCTTCGGGGGACAACACGGTAAAGTTAAGGCCTAATTTGGCACTTCCAATCATCAGACTGTTAGCCATGTTATTACGTCCATCACCTACATACACCAGATGAAGCCCTTTTAAAGAGCCAAACTGCTCTTTTAAGGTCAGGAAATCTGCCAGGATCTGAGTAGGATGATCCAAATCGGTTAAACCGTTCCAGACAGGAACACCGCTGTATTTGGCCAGCTTCTCTACAGTTTCCTGCTTAAAGCCTCTGAATTCAATACCGTCAAACATACGTCCAAGTACTCTTGCGGTATCTTCAACACTTTCCTTGTGACCCAGCTGGATATCATCTTTTCCAAGATATTCAGGATGTCCGCCTTCATCGATACAACCTACAGTAAATGCACATCTGGTTCTGGTGGAAGGTTTCTCAAATATTAATGCGATATTCTTCCCCTTGAGACTGTTTCCTGTAATACCTTGCTTTTTCTTTGCTTTTAGGTCCTTGGCAAGGTCTATGAGATACTCAATTTCATCAGGTGTATAATCTTTTAAGGTTAAAAAACTACGTCCTTTTAAATTCATTATCGTCTCTGCCACTTTAACCTTTCCGTATAGTATGAAAGATTAAAATATCTGTCCTGCCTTACTCACCTGCATAGCCGGACAATGCATACCTCCTTTTTCTGATCTTAAGGTTTAGCTATATGTTTATTTATTCATATTACTTTATTTTTATGCATATGTCAAGTTTCATTTCTTTTCTTGAATTTTATTTTATCTAATAAATTTTGCTGTAACTTACAAATATATCGTTAAAAATAATAAAATTGGATTTTCTTTAACTCCTTATTACTATCTTATACCAATTAAGCTTTCTCTTCGACCTTTGTAAATAATAGAATAAGGCCTGCTTCACAGTCAGCAGCCATAGAAAGAGCTTCTCTTTCTTTCCTTCATCTGCATTCAACTGTAAAACAAGCCTTAAATTTACCTCACGAATCCTTCTATTTTTATGAGAAAGGATTTTTTACTATTCACTTATAATTATTTATTATTTCATCTATTATTTTTATTTATTAAATTTATTAGCAATTATACTAAGACAATAAATCCTAAGAGGGCGGCAGGATTATCAGCTTAATAACAAGGGTAAGAAATAGTTCTATTTCATAACCTCTTTTCTGACTCTTTTCATAATTTTCTCTTATACGTTTTATCAGTTCTTCTTCCGTATAGATTGCAAATTTGGATATATGGACTGTTTTCGCAGCCAGCTCCAAAAGACTTAAGTATAATTCATGATAGGTCCAGTTCTTTTGCAGTCTTAAGCTATTTGCAAGGTTCTGGCATACTCCTTCTAAAAAGCGTCTGGTATAAACCGCTGCATCTCCAAAGTCCAGTTTGTAATATTCCAAAAAAGCCATCTTCACTGCTTCATTTATATGAATGAGCCGCATTACTGCCTCTTCTTCCTTCAAACCAGCTTTGAGATAATAGATTTTTCCGCTTAAGCCTCTTATACTGCGCAAACCGTCAAAATAGCCAAGATCTATATTTCTTCTGCTCTTCTCAGAATTAAACTCCAGCATGCCGCCCAGATTAATTCTGGGGGATATCTGTGTAATTGTAACATCCTCGGGAATTTTTACGCTTTTTAGAAGTCCCATTCCAAAGATTCTAATGATGATAATATCCTTATAATTCCTGTTAATAAGCATATCTACAGGAACATTATTGAACATACCACCATCCAGGTAGCGCTGCCCATTCAGCTTCTCTCTTTTAAAAGCCGGCAAGAGTGCACTGGCAAGGAGGTAATCTTTCAGATTCTCTTCTTCTATTTCCTGGGCTGTTATCTCAAGTTCCTTCAGCTTATCCACAAGAAAGGTTCCAAAGACGAATTCCATCCCCGACTGTTTTATCTTTTCCACATTTATGAGCTTGTTGATTAATTCTTTTAACGGTGCTACATCAATACCCCGTTCTGTGATTACTCTGGTGGTATCTTTTGTAAGAGATTTTAAATCCAGATTTTTTATGTCCTTTTTCATCAGACACTGCATCTGTTTATCATTTACATTCATGATATCCGAGTAGGTTAAATTTTTCCATAACTCTTCAGCAGCTTCATAATCCCCCATGCACATCAAGGCTCCATTTAGAGCGCCAACAGACACACCGGAGACACCTTTTATCTTAACTCCGCATTCTAAAAGAGCCTTCCAGACACCAATCTGGTAGGCTCCTTTTGCTCCGCCGCCTTCAAGAACAATTCCGTATTCCTTAGTTAAATCAAATTCTTTCGCCATACTTGCTCCCATTCAGGTTATTTGAATGCCATGGGTCTGCCTGGTTCATAATCCTAATACAGATTTGTTGATACAGCATTTTTAATGAGCTGATTATCTATTTTTGCTTTACTAATTATGTCTTTATTCATTATGTGTTTTAGTAATTACATCATTTATTTATTAATTATTGAATTGCTTTCAGCAACCGGTTCTCTATGAATATAGTTACTGATTAAATCCTGATTTAGAATCTCTTCTGAGGTCTTTTTGATGGTAATGGCCTTATTATAGTCCGCCTCATAAACAGATGCATCTACCGGCTCATCTGTTCCGATTTTCCAAGCTCTGCTGCCGTCGAAGACACCTTCTCTGGATATCTCAAACATGGTATCGTTGTGAATAAAGGAACCCTCAAAAAGATATGCTGTAAAAGCAACAAAACCATCTTTGGCATTACTTAAATCCTGCCCCAGGATGTAAGGCTGATTGAATTCCAGCCCCATAATATTGGCAATTGTAGGAAGAAAATCAATTTGTCCGCCAGTCGTTGAAATCGTCTCTTTTACACCGCTTCCCGGTACATGAATCATTAGAGGGATTCTGAGCATCTCATCATAATCATAAGTTCTTCCCAGGTAGTTTTCCATCATTTCTTTGTTATTATCCATGTTCAGGTTAAGACCATGGTGATCGCCATAAAGTGCAATTACAGTGTTATCATACAGTCCTGCATCTTTTAATTCCTGTAAGAACTCACCGAAAGCCTCATCAAAATAACGCACGGTCTTTAAATAGGAACCGAATTTAGTATCTTTGTCTTCTTCTTTTAACTGTAAGGTTACATCTTTATCTTCTATGACAAAAGGATGATGGCTTGTTAAAGATATTATAAAACTGAAAAAGGGCTTTTCTTCCTTAGACAGTATATCTGCTGCCTGTCGGAACATGGATTTATCAGAGATACCAAGACCGATAATATCACTCTGATCCAAATCCTCCATGCTGTAGAAATTCTCAAAACCCTGGCCCGGGTATGCTGCTTCACGATTCCAGAACTCACCCTTATAGCCGTGAATAGCAAGTGTATCATACCCCTTATCTCTCAGTAACCAAGGAAGTCCGTTAAAAGTATTATTCTGGTACAGTGTATAGCACTCTCTGTCTATTACGGGGTAAAGGCTGTTTAAGGTAGAGAATTCTGCATCCGCTGTATTACCTTTACCTATGTTCGTGTAATAACGGTCATAATATAAGGTATCCTGCTGCAAAAATGCATTCAGATTCGGTGTTATTACCTGTCCGTTGTACTGTGCACCAATTACGAAGTTCTGTAAAGCTTCTACCTGTAATACAATCAGGTTCTTGCCTTCTCCAATATTCTTATATTTAAGCCCGCTAACCTGAGGAGTAACTTCCTTCACCGTATCCAGTACCTGTTCCTCAGGTACTTCTTCTGTAACAATATTATCTGCGATTGCATTATAGATATCGTTAACATGGTTAGAAAAGAACTCTACGCTGTTTACTTTATCAATGGTCTTACTGTCAAAAGGATTTACTACCAGCAGTAAGAACAATCCTACAAAACTGATCGCAAGATATTTTAGCTCTCTCTTATAGCTCCAGCCGGTACGATTGCTGTCCTGTTTCAGGAGCTTTTTAAAATAGTAATAAATAAATGGTATATCAGCGAATAAAAGGAAGCTTGCAGGTATCAGTGTCGCTACAAAACTTTGAGGAACCGCTGCTACATTGGCTGCCTGCCACAATTGCTTAATGGAAACTGTCTGATTATAATAGTTGTAATACATCGTATCAGCAAACATCAAGAGACTTAACAAGCTGTATACAACCAGGAATATTATATTCTTCCTCTTTAGCCTGCTTCGTATAAAGCTTAGGAAAATCAATCCTAAGGCCATTACACTGACCAGTATAAAGGTAATATCAGATATATCCACGTTAATAAGCTGGTAATACACTACCAATTTGATTGCAAAGAATAATAAAATCATATAGGGAGACTTGATGATCTCCTTAATTTTTTCCACTTACATCCTCTCCTTAACAACAACTTTACGTATAATTTAACTCATTTAACTCTAATTTATAATAGCTCATTGCCAAATTTTTATCAAGGAGTGAATTCTTAAGTTTATCTTAACGATTTCAAAAATTTTACTCCTTATTTTTAATGCTCTCCAAAGGCACGGGTCTATTTTCCGCATGCTCCGGTCTTGTATCCCCTCTTTTCACAGGTGCCAGATAACCGGCTGCATTTACTAATACTCTTTGAATATCCTTATTATAGTAGGTAGGGTATTCTTCGTGACCCGGACGGAAATAGAAAATCTTACCTCTTCCTCTGTTAAAGCAGCAGCCGCTTCTGCATACTTCCCCGCCTTCAAACCAGCTGATGAAAATCAGTTCATCGGGGTTTGGTATCTCAAACTGTTCCCCATACATTTCTTCTTTGGGAAGCTCTATATACTCTCCAATACCTTCTGTAATAGGATGTCCCGGTTCCACTACCCATAATCGTTCTTTCTCATCAGCAACTCTCCACTTTAAATTACAGGAGGTTCCCATTAAACGTCTGAAGATCTTGGAATGATGACCTGAATGCAATACCACAAGTCCCATACCGTTTAAGACTCTGTTCTGTACCTTTTCAACGATTTCATCACTTACTTCATTGTGTGCCATATGCCCCCACCAGAACAGAACATCCGTACTTTCAAGAACCTCATCTGTCAGTCCATGGAATTCCTCATCCAGAGTAGCCGTACGCACCTCAAAGTTCTCACCCTTAAAACAATCCGCCAAAACCTTATGGATTCCTTCCGGATAAATATCCTTGATCTTTCCTTCCATTTTCTCATGGCGGTATTCATTCCAAATTGTTACACGTATTTTATCACTCATATTTACACCTATTGTATACCCCAGGCAAGCCTGTGATTCTGCCACTCGTTATAATATGTGAAAGAGCTTGCTGTGGCAACCTTTCTTTTTTATTTTCTCTCTCAAACCTAGTCTCTAGAGTTATCATTACTATGTTTAATAATTTTATGTTTATTAAATTTATGTTTATTAATTCTATGTTTACTAATAATATCTTTTAAGCAATTCAAGTATCAAAAGCTTTTCGTAATCAATCTTTTTAAGCACTAAACCTAATCCTACTTTATTCTTTTCTTATTTAACCAGCATGTCAAAAGATCGCTTCCATACAATTTCAGGCGAAATGTACAAGGCAGAAGGAACGAATGTGCCTATGGAAATGTATTAGAAGTCCTTTTTTCTGAAGATTATGTGCTATAACCTCAAACAGATTGTCTGAGCGCAGCGAGTTATCTGTTTGAGGTTATGTCAAGCACAAAATCTTCAGAGAATTAGGACTTCTTATACATTGAAATCGAAGCATGAGTTCCTTCTGCCTTGTGCAGTTCGCCGTCCCCTTGTAAAAAACCTCCCTTTTGACATTCAAATCATATATTATCTAATAACCCTAGTATTACCTTTATCCAAGAAATAACCATACTATTCCTATACTTTCTTGTCAATCGGTTTTCCGTTATTAATTACAAAATTAAAAGAATATATAACCCGACACGCAAAACTGCCCCGCTTCCATCAACCGGACAGAGGCAGGGCAGTTAGTCCATATTACTGTTTATCGGATACTACTTCCGTAATGGATTTTGCAAGGCCTGCAATACCCTGAATTTCGGAAGGAATAATAATCTTAGTAGCCTTTCCGTCAGCTGCCTTTTGGAAAGCCTCAAGGCTCTTAATCTGAAGAACTGCCATGCTGGGATTCGCTTCATTTAAGAAACGAATACCGTCCGCATTAGCTTTCTGAACGGTCAGAATAGCTTCAGCTTGACCTTCTGCTTCTCTTATAGTAGCTTCCTTCTGCGCTTCTGCATGAAGAATTGCTGATGCCTTATCTGCTTCCGCTTCCAGAATAGTTGACTGTTTCTTACCTTCAGCTACAAGAATCTGTGAAGTCTTCTCACCTTCTGCACGAAGGATAGCCTCTCTTCGCTCACGCTCTGCCTTCATCTGTTTCTCCATTGCATCCTGAATAGCTGCTGGAGGAATGATGTTCTTTAATTCTACACGGTTTACCTTGATTCCCCAAGGGTCTGTCGCTACGTCTAAGGAAACTCTCATTTTTGTATTGATAATTTCCCTGGAAGTAAGTGTCTGATCCAGCTCCAGATCACCAATAATATTACGAAGAGTTGTTGCTGTCAGGTTCTCAATTGCAAGGATGGGACGCTCCACACCGTATGCAAACAGTTTAGGATCTGTAATCTGGAAGAATACTACCGTATCAATCTTCATAGTTACATTATCCTTGGTGATAACGGGCTGAGGTGCAAAATCTACTACCTGCTCCTTTAAAATAACTTTCTTTGCTACCTTATCAATGAAAGGTACCATAAAATGGATACCGACATTCCAGGTTGCCTGATATCCACCCAGACGCTCTACTACATAGGAATGAGCCTGGGGAACAATACGAACACAGGACGCTACTACTAATAAAAATAAAACTACTAAAATAATCAATGCTAATGGCACTTTAAACACCCTCTCTTTCTTCCTCTACGATTAATTTCACACCGGAGATTTCTCTTACTATGACTTTTTTTCCTACCTGGATGATCGTGTCATCGCTGGATCTTGCTGTCCATTCCAGTCCATTAAGCAGCACAACACCGGTGCTGTTAAAATTGTCGATTTTCTCAAGGACTTTACCGGAACTTCCCTCCAAGGCCTCATAGTTGGTCTTTTCACGCTTATTATTGAAATATTTCATTGCAATAGGTCTTGTAAAGTACAGTAAGACTAAAGATACTGCAACGAATACACCAACCTCTAAAATCAGATTATCTGTGAACAGGGATAGCAGGAATGCGGCTAATGCACCTCCGGCAAACCATATGGATGTCAATCCCAGTGTTATGATTTCGATAATCAGAAGTATTGTCAGAGCAACGAGCCAATAAATTGAGTCCACGGAATATTACCCCCTTCCGTAAATTTGATAATTACATTTTACTTCATAAATGAAGAAATAACAATATCTGCATGACATCTTTTAGCTTTCTAAAAGAAATCTAATCAACCTTTAATCTTTCCTGTCTTTTCTGACGGTAGATCTCATACATAAGAATGGAAGCAGCAACTCCGGCATTTAAGGACTCCACCTTTCCCTCCATGGGAATAATGATATTACTGGTTGAAAGTCCTGCTGCCTCTTCACTGAGCCCTCTGGCTTCATTTCCGATAAGGATAGCTGTCTTTGCTGGATAAGAAATCCCATCATATTCCAATGCCGCCTGCAAATGTGCAGCATATACGGAAATACCTGCAGCTTTTATAACCCTTAAGGTTTCCAGAAAATCCTCAGCATATACTATGGGCATTCGATAAATGGCCCCCATTGTGGATCGGATTACCTTCGGATTATAGAGATCAACCGAAGCCTGGCTTAAGATAATTCCTGTAACGCCTGCTCCTTCTGCTGTCCTTATTATAGTACCAAGATTTCCCGGGTCACGTATATCCTCCAAAAGCACCAAATTTATGTCATCTTTACGGATAAGCTCTTCTATGGAATATTCCTGTTTTCTTACAATCGCCAATATCCCCTGGGGCGACAAAGTATCACTGGCAGCTTTCATTACCTGCTCTGTCACTATCTCATATGAAGTGCCGATAAAATAATCCGGCTGCAGGCTGATCTTTTCCTCATACAGCTTTTCGGATATATAGGCTTTCATAAGATGTCCTCCTGCTTTTGCTTCCTCAAACATCTTTATACCTTCCACAACAAAAGCTTTCTGCTCCTGGCGTTCCTTGGGCTTGGTCTGTAGCTGTATAAGATTTTTTATCTGTGGATTTGATGTACTGCTTATCATGATTTCTCCTGTCTGCTCTGCTTCTTTCATTGCCTCATATTTTTATAAAGGGAAAATTATCTGTACGCTAACATATTATAACTCTTTTATTCTAACTTAACCTCAGCTATACTGCAAGAGTCCGGGCTCTTTTTATCCTCAATGATTAATTTTCTCTATTCTCTCAAATAGCAGCTCGCTATCCGGAAGTTTCAGTCCGGCAGGCACCACCTGAAGCTTCCAGTCTTCACTGATTTTCAGCCATTTCGATACTTTTTCAGATGAAAAGGGCAGAAAGGGAGCAAATAGCACCGCAAGATTTGCTATCAGCTGAACACAGTTATACAGAGTATCTTCACAGCTATTTATATCAGTTGTTCTGGTAGTCCAGGGGGTTCTCCTATCAAAGAACTTATTAGACCCTCTAACAAGTTCTAAAATACTCTCAAGAGCTTCCTTAATGGAGCCTCGCTCAAGAAGTGCTCCGGCTTTATCATAAGTGTTCGCTATTGCGGTCTTAATCTCTAAGTCCAGGCTCCCATTGGTAACAGTACTATCAAAGTATTTATGCAAAAATACAAGCGTCCGGTTTACAAAGTTACCATATGCTCCTACCAGTTCGGTATTATTGCTTTTTATAAATTCATGAAAGGTAAAATCCGTATCCCGCTTCTCCGGACCATTTGCAATTAGAAAATATCGAAGGGCATCAGGATTATAACTCTCATAAATATCTTTTACCCAGATAGCATGATTACGGCTGGTGGAGATTTTAGTTCCCTCCAACGTCAGGTATTCATTGGATATAATATCATCCGGCAGATGATAACCTTCTCCTTCTGCAATCAGAAGTGCCGGAAGGATAAGGGTATGAAAGGGGATATTGTCCTTGGCATGCACATAATAATGCCTTGCTCCTTCTCCCCATAGTTCTTTAAAATCTACACCACGTTTTTCTGCAACTTCTTTGCTCATGGAAAGGTATCCCAGCACATTTTCTGCCCAGATATAAATCCGCTTCTGTTCATATCCGTCAAAAGGAACATCTATTCCCCATTTCAAATCCCTGGTAAGTGCCCTGTCCTTAAGACCTTCTGCCAGGTACCTATTTGTTAAAGAAATTGCATTTTTTCTCCAACCCGGATGACTGTCCACTAAACTTTGTAACTCTGTTTGCAGTCCTATAAGGTCAAGATACAGATGCTTGCTTTCTCTTAGCACAGGTGTATCCCCGCAAATAAGACACTTCGGCTCAAGAAGCTGCTCCGTGTCCAGAACAGTACCGCAGACCTCACATTGATCACCTCTTGCCAGACCGCCGCAATAGGGGCAGGTTCCTTCCACATATCTGTCAGGCAGGAATTCAGCGCAGTGATTACAATAACTTTGGGGAAGTGCTTTTTCAAACACATACTTGGAGGTATAAAGCTTTTTATGAAAGTCCTTCACAAATTCCTTGTGGGCTTTCTGTGTTGTTTTTCCGTAATAATCGTAGGAGAAACCAAGCTTAATAAAACACTTTGTAAATTCTCTATGATACTCTTCACTTACAGCCCCCGGTGTCTTGCCCTCTTTATTTGCCCTAATCGTAACCGGCGTACCGTGGCAATCACTGCCGGACACATAGTATACATCATTTCCGATAGCTCTGTGATATCTTGCTAATACATCTCCTGGAAGTAATCCTGCTATATGTCCGATATGGAGAGAACCATTGGCGTAAGGCCAGGCTCCTCCGATTAATATTTTCTGTTTCATATTACAACCTCACTTCTTTTTTGTTTGATTCTTCTAACAAAATATATAACAATATCTTTATTACAACTAAAATGCTACAATTCTTTAAAAAAATAATAACTTGTTAATTCACAAACTAGTAATTCCTTAAACCTTATTCTTACAAATTAACTCACTAGTATTTTTCTAATAAAAAAGACCCTCACCCCCGAAAAATTATTTTCGAGGACGAGAGCCATAGTTAAGCTTCGCGATACCACCTCAAATTTACCCATATCTCACAATAAGGGCCTTGTCAGCTGCGGATATAAAATGGTATATCGACAGCCCGGCACGGTAACGGGTGCACCCGTCGCAGCCTATGCATTAATACTATGCAGTCGGTACGCAGTTCCAAGATCATTTTCAGAAACAGCTTAAACATCCCCTCTCACCAAATGAGGATTCTCTGTGGTTCTCCTTGTTTCTTACTCTTCTTTTCATAACCTTTTTTGATGTAAGATTTAGGTTATTATAAATCAGTAAATTTCAGTTGTCAAATCAAAAATTCCTTATCCCTGGTATCTTATCCGCTCCACCAGTGAAGCTTTTTTGAGATTTCGGCTTAACAGATAGGATAATGTGATCTGCAGAACTGCTATGGCAGCAATCATTAATCCCATTTCCATCACGGGAAAATGATATTCATATAATCCAAACCAGGAATTTTCTTTTCCATAGCGAAATAACAGATAGCCGGCCGGCGTACCAACCGCTAATGCTATAGATACTGTTCCTGCCGTAAATAGCAGCCCTTCCATTTGGAGCATCTTGTTAAGCTGACGGTTTGTCATGCCCACTGCCTGTAAGATACCAAGTTCCTGCCGCCTTGTAATAATACGGGTAATGATAGTATTCGCCATATTTAAAAAGCCTATAAGACCCATGACTCCCAGAAATGTATACGCCATAAATTTTATCATTCCGGTAGCAATCTTTGATGCCTTTAATTCCTTGGCATAGGAAGTTAAAGTAATCTTGTCTGTATTTTCCAGGAGTTTTTCAAGCTCCTCTTTCACCTTTCCTTCCGCTTTCTTATCACAGTCAATCCAGAGGTAACCATTTGTATCCCCTGAAACCTTCAGTTTTTTATAAGTATCTTCAGTAATGACCCAATCCGTATCCATGTTTGAGAAAGAACCGGCAAGGTGAAAGATATGCCTGCCAATCTTCTCGCCAGAGATACCTTCGGCAATTTCCACTGATATATCCTGCCCCAGATAATAGCCATAATCCTCCATAAAATTAGCCCAGCCATAATATATGAGGTTTTCTGAAGAAGCTTTGTCATAGTTGAAGTCACCGGTAGTGGTGCTGTATTTGCTGAACCTTGTAAAGTCTTCTTTGTTTAATACCATTACATCTGCCAGGCTTTCTTCTTCGCTGTTTCCCTTTTCTTTATGAACAGCGAGAAGCTTTCTTACCTTTATCTCCGTGACACCAGGTATGGCTTTGATTCTTTCTATTAATTCATTATTAAGTGGATTATTCTTAAGGATTCTATCCAGATTATTCTCCGGATATGCTTTGTCATTTAAGGAGTAATCCAGGCTGAGATAAAACCTACCATACTCTACCTCTTTTCTGGCATTGTATTCATCGTTTATGTTTCCCGCAAGACCTGCAATTCCCACAAAAAGAACACAGGAAAGTCCCATTGTGCAGATGGTTGATATATTATTCTTAAGACTTCCCTTTAGACCCGCCAGGGTAATACCAATCAGGTGAATAGTGCTCCTTCCTTTTCGGAGACCTTTATCCTTTCCCTTACTTTCCTGATAAACGATAGCTTCTATGGGTGAAAGAACGGAAACGGTTCTTATAGGTTTTCTTAGGGCAAGCCAGACCGTTATCAGTGCAAGTATTGCTACCAGCAGCAATAGCGGAAGTGAAAAGATTGAAACTTTTGTCATTTCCACATCACCCCTTACGGCATTTCCCTGTTTCATCAATAAATCAAAGAAAATAACAGACACCAGGTATCCAAAGCCTAAGCCTAAGGGAACTCCAATGGCTCCTAAGAGCATTCCTTCTCTTATAACAATTGCTTTCAGCTGTTTTTTCGTAGCTCCCAAAGCTTTTAATTTACCATATTCCTGAAGTTTTTGTACCAATCCAACCTGATAAATATTATAGATGACTACAATGGAGAAAAGAATGACAATAAATCCAAGAAAAGTCACTCCCCATATGGTTTCCGTTCCAGGGTCCAAAGCAGCTATAAGGAAATAGACATTTGGCATAATATACTCTTCCTTCAGTCCATATTCAGCTCCCAGTTCCTCTATTTTAGCTTTTGCGGTATCATAATTTAATTTCATGGATTTATTCAATACGAAATACGCGTGAAACTGCCGGTTACTCTTAGAAATTGCTGCTTCAAAGAAACCTTGTGAGATAAAAGCAGTCATAGTACTGTTATTGATATCTGTATTGCTTTCTTTCATTAAACCGCTGATTCGAAAGTTCTTCTTTTCATATTTACTATTCAAATCCGGCCGGAAAGATACCTGAATAACCTCGCCTACCCTGGGTTCTGTAATCCCAAGCTTTCGAAAGAATTCCGGCTTGGCAGTTATATCCGTTTCTTGAAGGGGATAGGTACCTTCTTCTAACTGCCGGTCCATATTGGTAAGATTTCTTGCTGTTTCATCTGCAAGAAACAGGCTTAGTTTATCCTTATTTTCAATTACACCCGCATTTGACATCAATCCAATTTCGGTAAACTCATTTCGAAGTCTCATATCTTCTGTTTGTTCATAGGACAAACCTCTGAATACGCCATAGTAGCTTCCATATAAGTTCACTGCATTTACGCGATTGGATTTGACTATACCATAACCCCAGGTAAGGATAACCGTAAGAAGAAGCGTCGTAAGAAATACTGAAATTATTATCAGGATACTTCGGGTTTTATTTCTTCTGTTGTTGTTAATTGCTATATTGGTTAAGGTGCTCATCTTTCCCTGATACCTCCGTCCTCCATGACCAGTATGCGATCGGCGATTTGAGCGATTTCCTCATCATGAGTTATCATAACCAGGGTCTGACCATATTTTACGGCAGACATTTTCAGCAGGCCTATGACTTCCTCCCCTGTTCTGGAGTCCAGATTCCCTGTAGGTTCATCTGCTAAAATGATATCAGGTTTTACTGACAATGCCCTGGCTATAGCCACTCTCTGCTGCTGTCCTCCGGACAGGGTATAGGGCAGGTTGTGAATCTTACTGTCAATACCCAGTGTAGCTATAATATCCCTTATAAACTCATTATCAAACTGTCTGTTGTCGAGTCCTATGGGCAAGACGACGTTTTCCCAAACGTTAATGGATGAGATCAGATTATAGGCCTGAAAAACGAATCCAATCTTTCTTCTTCTGAAAACAGTAAGTTCCTCCTCTTTCAGCCCAAAGATATCCTTACCGTTTATTAAAACTTTCCCACTTGTGGGTGTGTCGAGTCCCCCAAGCATATGTAACAGGGTACTCTTTCCTGAACCTGACTTTCCTAATATAGTAACAAACTCCCCCTGCTTTATGGCAATGGAAGCATTGTGAACTGCTTTTACCACGTTTTCTCCCTTACCGTAATACTTACATAAATCTTTACTTTCCAAGACCGTATTCATTTATATAACCCCTTTCTTATTTTTCCCTTAGAGCCTTTACATTCCATTGAACCTGCCTGAATCAGTACTATGTTATAATATATTTTTCAGCAATATCCTCTGCCTTGAGAATACCAGTCAAAATAGTAATACAATGAACTCTTAGGTTTCTTACTGTCATAACTGATATTATTACTGTGCTGCCACGACGAAGTTTATACTGAATCATTGAATTATACTATATTCCTAACTATAACAGCCTTCCCTTTCCATTCCATTACAGAACAGGAAAAAAGTCTTACAATTCTGTAAGACTTTCACTTATATATGGTAGTTGTATAATAAAACAGCTTCCTTTACTTCCATTTCCTTTACCGGAGCTAACCGTTACGATTCCCCTTTGTCTGTTTATTATCTCCCTGGTCAGGTAAAGTCCCACCCCTGAACCGTTCTGGCTCTTAACCTCACGTGAGTTTCCACGGTAAAAGCGTTTAAATATCTCATGATATTCTTCTTTTGGTATTCCGATTCCTTCATCGGAGATCTCTATTCGTAAGAAAGAGACCCGCTTTGCCATCGTTATGGTTATACAACTGCCCGCTTCACTATATTTTATCCCGTTATCCAGAAGATTTACCACAGCTTCACACATCCATCCAGCATCGTGGGGTATAATAAGGCTCTGCAGTTCTTCCGCTGTCTCCATGGCAATTTCAATCTGCTTTGCTTCCGCCTTCTGGTACACACGATTAACTGCCTCCAGCAGGGTATTAAAGATATTTGCTTCCGCAATCTTTATCTCAATCAAACCGGTTTCTAACCTTGAAATATTGATTAATGCTGCCAGAAGATTTTCAAGCCCTGCTAACATGGCACCGGAACGGTGTAAGAACTCCTTTCTCTCTTCAAGGCTGATATCTTCTCTTTTTAGTATATCAAAACAGGCTTTCAAAGCTGCCACAGGAGTTTTAAGCTGGTGGGAGATATCTGTTACCAGGGTCTTGGTTTCATTTTTTTCCCTGTTAATAAGTTCTTCCTTCATTTTAAAATAATTCCCCAAGGATTCCAGTTGGACTAAAATTCTTTTAATAGCAGCTTCCTTTTCGCTAAGCGCCTCATAGTCTGTGATTCTATAATCCCCCTTACTGTAATCGGCAAGCAGTCCTTCGAGGTTGTTAAGCTCACTCCGTACCAGCTTTCGGTTGTTCCTCCATAACCAGATTAATATAACAAGAACAGTACAATAAAAGCACAAAGAACATACGCCGATTGTTTTCAGTTTATCCTTTAGTTCCTGGCTGTAGACATTATCAATGCCGCTGAAGTATCCATATTCTTTCAGAATATCCTCGCCTATACTTTCATTGCTTATTTTCTGTCCTTTTAGCAGTTCTGAAGCAAGCCTTAAAAAATCGGTATTTTCTGGGTTCTCTGCTGCAATGCTGCTGATTATCTGAATCTTCTCCCTGTAATTCTGATATTCTCCCCAGGATAAACCTGCCGCTGCCAAAAGCACCAAAAAAAACAGGAGCACCCCGGCTGTTATATATTTCTTCTGCATTCCTGATTCCATAAATATCCCATTCCCCTTATATTTTTAATATACTCAGGTTTGGCACTGTCTGGTTCTATCTTCTCTCTGAGTCTCCTTATATTGACTGCCACTGTATTCTCATCCGCAAAATTGCCATCCATATCAAAAAGCTGCTCTAATATCTGGTTCTTGGACAAAATCTGCTTTGGGTGCTCTAAGAATAATCGAAGCAGCTTCCATTCATTTTTTGTAAGATCGATAGAATTACCTTCTATTTGAACACGCATATCAGATATAGAAAATTTTATTCTGCCAGACTCTATTACATCTGAATTTACCGGACTCTGTTTTCGAAAATAAGCTGCCACCTTCATAGTTAGTACAGACAGACTGAAGGGTTTTGTCACATAGTCATCGGCACCGGCTTCATATCCTATGACCTGGTCCGCTTCTCTGTCCATTGCTGTAAGACATATGATATGTGCCTGGCTCACTTTTCGGACTTCACGGATGAACATTAGTCCGCTGCCATCTGGCAGGGTAATATCACAAACAATAAGCTGAGGCTTTACTTTCTGAAATAACCGCCTGGCTTCTCCAAGTGAAAAACAGGAATATACCTGATATCCTTCCTTTTCCAACAGGAAGGCAATACTTCTGTTAACACTGTCTTCATCCTCAAGGATTAATATCCGGTTCCTGGTTGAAATATTAGGTTGTAATAAATCTGAATTATTATTGTAATTCATGCCTATGTCCTTTGTTGAGTTGTTCAGTAAACGCTACTATATAATCTGAAATGGAACTATTTCCCATCCTTTGAAACACACTATATTTTAATCTTATAATTTTTAAAGTTATAATTTTAAGGCTTTATTTTTAGGCCTTAATTTTAGGCTTTAATCTCAGGCTTTAATCTCAGGCTTCAATCTCAGGCTTTGATCTCAGGCTTTAATCTCAGGCTTTAATCTCAGGCTTTAATCTCAGGCTTCAATCTCAGGCTTTAATCTCAGGCTTTAATTTTAACTATATTGTCATATCCTATCTCAAATATAGCTGTAATTTTCATATATTACAACCTTTTTCTGGAATAACGTGATGGTAAGTGACTCTGGCAAAAATAAATGAAACATACTTTCTGGTCAAATTCATATATTTTCTGGCCCAGCTCAATTATTTTATTGAATTTTATCTCTAACTTTATCTCTAGCTTTAGCATTTTCTATAATATAATAACCTTTCAAGTAATTTAAAGTTATATACTGAATCTACTTTATCTGTTACTCTATTACCTTGTAAAAGCATTTTCGAGAATGAGGGCACCATGTCCAGCTCTTGATTTTCGATTATTAAGTTATAATAACTATGAATTTTTAACCTTGAACTAAAAGCAACCGTAAAATACATAATAAATCCCAAGGATTTATCTTACCGAAGAATGTATTCGACAGAGTATAAGCCCTTGGGATTTAACATATAAACACTAAATAATATTCAATTTATACACTTCTTCGTCATCTACCACTTCTCCGGTAGTAACAAAACCTGCTTTTTCATATAAACCCTTTGCCATTATATTATCCAATGCAACGGATAAATAAATTTCCTTACATTGAAATTGCTTTTTCATTTCTTCAAGAATCAATGCCAGGGCCTGTTTGCCATAGCCTTTTCCCTGATACCTTCTGTCAAGCATCAGCCTGCATATCTCATAGATATTCTCTTCTTCGCACAAGCCATACATGGCAAAACCTATAAGATTACCCTCATCCTCAATTACTTTGGTTACCCAGCCCTTTTCATATATCGACTGTACGATGGAGTATGCATTAGAAGCCACATACTTTTCGCCAATGGTATGGCTGCCATCTTCGTTTGAGGTAAGCAGGATTACCGCTTCCCAGTTTTCTTTCGTTATATCTATAAGTCTCATTTATTATCCATCCTTTTTAAAGAGGCGAAACCCTCCCTGGTATTCTTTGCTTATTATTCTTCATAAATGCTCCTCCTTTCTCAGCTAATTCTATGTAAAATAGTTAACTGCATTTTATTTTACAATTATAACAGTCTTACTTCTAATGAACCAGGTAAATTTCGTATTTATATATTCTATACAGTAAACCTGCAAATGCTATAGGTATGCAATGGTTTTCCTTCAGTACGAATACATATAGTCATTAACTATAATCCAGAGTCACTAACTATAATCCAGAAAAAACCCGTCTCAGTAAAACTGAAACGGGCCTGCTATCTAATATCTTATTATTTGATTATTCTCGAATAACCTATTGAATATATTTTAGTTATTCTCACTCATACTTGCCAGCTTGGCAGCCTGATCTGCTGCTATAAGACTGTCCACAACCTCTTCCAGATCTCCGTTAAGGACATTATCCAGCTGGTGAAGGGTAAGCTTTATGCGGTGGTCTGTTACACGTCCCTGCGGGAAATTGTAGGTACGGATCTTCTCAGAACGGTCTCCGGTTCCCACCTGGCTTCTTCTGGCTTCTGCCTCTGCATTATGCGCTTTTTCAAGCTCCAGCTCATAAAGCTTGCTTCGTAATACCTTTAACGCTTTATCCCTGTTCTTTAACTGGGATTTCTCATCCTGACAGGAAATTACGATACCTGTGGGAATATGAGTCAGACGAACAGCAGAGTCGGTAGTATTAACGCACTGTCCACCGTTACCAGAGGAGCGGAATACATCAAACTTACAGTCTTTCATATCAAGCTCTACGTCAACTTCTTCTGCTTCCGGCATAATTGCAACCGTTGTGGTGGAGGTATGGATACGTCCGCCGGACTCGGTAACCGGTATACGCTGTACACGGTGAACACCGCTTTCGTATTTCATTTTGGAATAAACACCTTTACCATTAATCATGAAAACAACTTCCTTGAAGCCTCCAAGGCCGTTTTCATTTAAGTTCATCATATCTATCTTCCACTTCTGGCTTTCGGCGTATTTGGAATACATACGGAAGAGCTCGGCTGCAAAGAGAGCTGCTTCATCACCACCGGCACCGCCTCTGATTTCCACAATAACGTTCTTGTCATCATTAGGGTCTTTGGGAAGAAGAAGGATTTTGAGTTCCTTTTCGATGGATTCGATCTTTTCCTTGCAGGAATTCAGTTCCTCTTTGGCAAGCTCACGAAGTTCTTCGTCGCTTTCTTCCTCTAACATCAGAAGGCTGTCTTCAATTCCTGCCTTTGTATCCTTATATTCTGTAAATTTCTCGACAAGGGGCGCAAGGTCATTCTGCTCCTTCATAAGCTTACGAAAACGCGCCTGGTCATTTACTACACCTGGGTCATTTAATTCATCCGTTAATTCCTGGTAACGGATTAACAAATCTTCTAATTTATCAAACATTTGGGTTCCTCCATTTTTACATTGGTTGAATTGGGTTTTGTGATACTCGCTGTAATTTATTACATCAATACCCGTTTCAAATTATTAGCACTTTAAACTTTCCAGGTTTGAAACGCTAAGTAAAAGGTTCCCCTTTTTTTTGACTCCATGTTCCTGTAACTACTCTGTCAAGTCCTGCCAAATCTTTTATTATATGAATGTTTTTCATTTCTGCTTCCTGTAACAATTTCTTCACTGCCTCTCCCTGATCATATCCAATCTCAAAAAGGACGTGGCCGCCGGGATTAAGATAATCCTTTAACCCCTTGCAGATCTCTTTGTAAAAAAACAGTCCGTCTTCCTTACCGTCCAGGGCTATAACTGGTTCATGATCCTTTACCTCTTCCATTAAGGTAGGAATAACTTCTGTTTGAATATATGGTGGATTTGATATTATTATATCATATTTTCCTTCAACCTGTGAATAGATATCACTTTTTATGAAATCAACAGAAATCTGTAATGCCTCCGCATTTTCCCGTGCTACCTCAAGTGCTGCTTCTGATATATCTATACCCGTTCCGTATTTGATACCGCCAAGCCTGGCTAAAGATAAAAGGATACATCCGGAACCTGTGCATATATCAAGTACACGCTTTCCTTCACTTAGCTTCAGAGCTTCCATAACCAGTATCTCTGTATCCTGTCTTGGTATTAATACACCTTCCCGAACCCGGAAATTTAAACCCATAAATTCCTGTTCACCGGTTATATACTGGAGTGGTATGTGACGACAGCGTTTCTTTATACCTTCCTGGTAGGCCTCATAATCCTCAAGTGACATTTCTTTTAAAGGATTCATGAGATACTCTGCCTTACTTATACGAAGCAAGGAAGACATTAACAGCCATGCATCAATTTCACCATTCTCTATATTACTGTCTGACAGTTCTCTCCTGCCGGTTTGAAAAGCCTCTTGTATGGTTATCATTTTACGATCAATCCTTCTTGTCAGCCTCATCGGTAACAGCCACAAAGTCATCCAACGCTCTTAAGATTTCATCCTCTTCTTCAAAGATATCCCTTGCCTGTAAAGGTTCCATTCTCATAGAGGTTGCTGCAGTTTCTCTTACAGCTTTATTATCTTCTGCTTTCTTCTGATTATTGCTTCTTGCAGTATTTGCTCTGTCTTTTTTACCAGATGTACTTTTTTTATTATTTCTTGCGGCTGAATTCTGTTTCTGGGTACTTTCCTGCTTCTGGACATCTGTTTGATTCTGTATATCTGCTTGTTTCTGATTACTTTTCTCTGACTTTATACTATCCTCTGACTTGAGATTTTTATTCTCTATGTTCTTATTATCTCTATTCTGATTATTGTTGCTTTTAATATTGCTTCCCGTCTTCTGGGCAGATTTTGCCTGAGCTGACTTGGAATTATTTTGTGTGTTCTTAGAAGTGTTTTTATTACTGCTGGTGTTTTTCGTCCGGTTGTTTGATTTTCCTTTTGCTTCATGAACAGCTGACTGTTTTTCGTTTCCTGCCGTCTTGCCTTCCTCTGTTGGAACCTCACCGGTTTCACTGTCCTCAACTCCTAAAAAGTCTTTCCAGTTAAATACCGCCTCTACAGATTTAATTGCTACCTCTATCATATCGTCATCAGGTTCTCTGGTGGTAAGTCCCTGAAGCCACATGCCAGGTTTGCTTAACACTCTGACTGCAATAGAATCGTTTCTTCCGGCAAAACGGATAAACTCATAGGATATACCGGCAATTACCGGGATCAGTATAATTCTGCTTGCATAACGAAGCCACGTAATATCTGTACGGATAAACATAAAAAAGATTACACTTACAAACATAACGATAAATAAAAAGCTGGTTCCGCATCTTTTATGCTGTCTGGATTGCCATTTTACATTTTCAACTGTTAGTTCAAAGCCATTCTCAATGCAATTAATGGTCTTGTGCTCCGCCCCATGGTACATAAATACCCGCTTAATGTCCTTAAGCTGTGAGATTGCAACTACATAAAATACAAAGATAACAATTCTTATAATACCCTCAACCAGGGCAACCAGGCTGTCTGATGAGATAACCTTACCTAACTGAGTGGCAGCAAATGCAGGCAGAACAATAAATATTCCCACTGCCAGCACCACGGCAATAATCATGGTGATAGCTGCCAGTATTGCTTCTCCTTTATCTTTAAAAACCTTTGATAAAGCCTTGTCCACTTTTGATTCTTTGGCAGTTTCCTCTTCTTCGTAAAAGCTTGCGGAGAAATTAAGAGTCTTAATCCCAATTGACATGGACTCTGCAAAAGCCAGTACGCCTCTTAGGATTGGCAGCTTCCACACTTTATATTTATCTGCAACACTGTTAAAAGAGTCTTCTTTTACTATAATTTCGTTGTCCGGCTTTCTTACGGCAATGGCATAACGTTCTTTATTCTTCATCATTACGCCTTCAATAACTGCCTGTCCTCCGATTCCTGATGGTTTCATATGCTTATCCTTTCTTTGATAAAACATGCCATGATAATATAAATCTAAATACGAATTTAAAAATAGGCTGAGATAATCATACCTCAACCTGTTTTTAACACATAGTCATTATTGTCATTTATTGTTCCTGATTAAGACCATATCTGCGGTTGAACTTATCAATTGCACCGCGAGCCGCTGCAGCTTTCTGCTGTCCGGTATAGAAAGAATGGCACTTAGAACAGATTTCTACGTGGATATCGCTCTTTGTTGAGCCTGTTACAAATTCATTACCACAGTTACAAACTACCTTTGCCTGATGATAATTAGGATGGATTCCCTCTTTCATGCTTTTCACCTCTTTACAAACAAACATAATTTTCTTAAAGTTGACTTATTGTCAAACTAATTCATCATTTAAAACAGCTTTTTAATTATAACATAGGATTATTTGGTTTGCAAGTCCTAATTAATCAATTTCGTTTTTTTCACAGTCTCGATAAATTCTGCATTTGTCTTCGTTTTCAGGAACATATCTATAATCCGTTCTACAGCATCATCGGATTTCAGGCTATTGAAAGCTTTTCTCATGAGATAAGTAGCTTCCAGCTCTGACTGGCTTAATAAGAGATCGTCTCTTCTGGTGCTGGATCTTGGAAGGTCAATGGCAGGGAAGATTCTCTTCTCAGAAAGGTTACGATCCAGAACAAGTTCCATGTTACCGGTTCCCTTAAATTCTTCAAATACTACGTCATCCATACGGCTTCCAGTATCTACAAGGGCTGTGGCAAGTATGGTAAGACTGCCGCCTTCTCTCATATTTCTAGCTGCTCCGAAGAAACGTTTTGGCATATGGAGTGCCGCAGGGTCAAGACCACCGGATAAGGTTCTTCCGCTTGCCTGGACTGTAAGGTTATACGCTCTTGCAAGCCTTGTAATACTGTCTAAGAGGATTACTACTTCCTGTTTATGCTCTACGAGACGTTTAGCACGCTCAATTACCATTTCTGATACTCTTTTATGATTCTCCGGCAGTTCATCAAAAGTAGAGTAGATAACTTCTACATTCTTACCTTCAATGGATTCCTTGATATCCGTTACTTCTTCCGGACGCTCATCAATCAGAAGAATGATAAGCTTAACACCGGGATGATTTATGGTAATTGCTTTGGCAATCTGCTTTAAAAGTGTGGTCTTACCGGTCTTAGGCTGGGAAACAATCATACCTCTTTGTCCTTTTCCAATAGGAGATACCAGGTCCACCATACGCATGGATACATTCGCTCCAGGTGTTTCAAGGTGAATTCTCTCATTGGGGAATATGGGGGTCAGATCCTCGAATTTCTTACGTTTCTGTGCTTCAGCAGGATGAAAGCCATTAACACTCTTAACAAATAAAAGAGCGCTGAATTTCTCTCCCTGGCTCTTAATTCTGGTATTTCCAACAACAATATCTCCTGTCTTTAAGCAAAAACGCCTGATCTGAGCAGGTGATACATATACATCATTCTCACCGGGCAGATAATTATCGCAGCGGATAAAGCCATAACCATCAGGCATCACTTCCAAGATGCCTTCCTTGGTCTCACCACTATCTAAAGCCTCTGTATCCTGGGGCAGGCTGCTTCTTCTGACTTCATTTTCCTGGTTGCCATTCTGCCAATAGGAATTCTTTCGGCCGTCTTCCTGTAAATTTTGGGTATACTGCGGATTCTGGGGATTCTGGGGATTTCTGCGGGGATATCCCTCCTGATTTCCGGAAGTACTTCTTGTGTCGGAGGTATTTCTTGTATCCGTATTATTATCGTTTCTGTAATTTCTTCTTATCTGAGTTGAAGCGGCTTTTTCTTCTTCTTTGTTGTCTGTTTCTTTATTGTCCGCTTCTTTATTTGTTAGTTCTTTGTTTATAGGTTCTTTATTAATCAGCTCTTTACTGTTTACTTCTTTATTATTTGCTTCTCTATTATTAGCTTCTCTATTACTCACTTCTTTATTATATGCTTCTTTATTATATACTTCTTTGCCCGTCTCTTCTTTTGTTTCACGTTCTTCTTTAATTACAGTTTGCTGCTTTGCCGGTTTCGTCAGCTCAACTTCTTTTTTCGCCTCCCCTTTCCCAGCAATATTCTTCTTTTCTTCCACTGCCTCTGTACCCGCTCCTAATATATCAATAAGCTCCTGTTTACGCAGGGTGGATACACTTTTAATGCCTCTGCTCTTTGCTAATGTTCTAAGCTCTGCTAAGGACATTTCACTAATTTGTACTTCCATGAATTCTTGCTCCTTTACAAGTATAAAATTGTTTAAAGTATTTGGGAATGGTTTCGATTTGATCTAGAAGTTCTCATGAATTAAACCAAAATATTACTACTGTGATATATTATAACCTATTATATACAAAAAATAAAGTATCTTTTACACAGCTTTATATAATTTTCTTATCTTGCTTTCCCTACTTTTCAGTGATATGATGTCTTTAGCCAAGCGGCATTCATAAGGAAGGCGGTTAATTTTATGACAAACAGTGATAAAGCTCTGTTATTACACGAACAATGGCAGGGAAAGATTTCAACAGAGGCAAAATGTTCCGTTAAAACCAGAGAGGACCTGGCACTTGCTTATACCCCAGGTGTTGCAGAACCCTGTAAGGTGATAGCAGAAGATAGGGATGCAGCCTATAAATATACTTTAAAATCCAATACCGTAGCAGTTGTTTCAGACGGCAGTGCCGTACTGGGTCTGGGTAATATCGGCCCCTATGCTGCCATGCCGGTTATGGAAGGTAAAGCAGTGTTATTTAAAGAATTTGGAGGTGTTAATGCATTTCCCATCTGTCTGGATACACAGGATACAGAAGAGATCATCAAGACTGTAGTCCGAATCGCTCCTGCATTTGGCGGTATCAACCTGGAGGATATCTCTGCACCCCGTTGCTTTGAAATCGAAGAACGTTTGAAAGAACGCCTTACTATACCTGTATTTCATGATGATCAGCACGGTACAGCAATCGTTGTACTGGCAGGCGTAATCAATGCACTCTTAGTAACCGGAAGAAAGAAGGAAACTTCCAGAGTGGTTATTAACGGCGCCGGTTCTGCAGGTATTGCCATTGCCAAACTGCTCTTAAGCTACGGGTTTAAGAACCTGACTCTTTGTGACAGAGTTGGTATACTCTCAGAGAATACACCGGATCTGAACTGGATGCAGAAACAGCTCACCGCCGTAACCAACCTGGATAAGAAAGAAGGCTCATTAAGCGATGCCCTAAAAGGTGCCGATATCTTTATCGGAGTATCCGCTCCCGGTATTGTATCAAAGGAAATGGTCGCATCCATGAATAAAGATGCCATCTTATTTGCTATGGCAAATCCTGTACCTGAGATTATGCCGGACCTTGCAAAAGAAGCCGGTGCAAAGGTAATCGGGACCGGAAGATCTGATTTTCCCAATCAGGTAAACAATGTTATTGCTTTTCCCGGTATCTTTAAAGGTGCCCTTGAAAGCAGAGCAAGTCAGATTACGGAAGAGATGAAGTTAGCTGCTGCAGTTGCAATTGCAGGACTTGTAGCTGAAAATGAGCTGAATGAAGATAATATTCTGCCTCAACCTTTTGACCCCAGAGTCTGTGAGGCAGTCAGCAATGCCGTGAAATCCCACGTTATGAAATAAGTTTATTTACTATTAGCAGAAGCTTAGGAAGGAGCCGCCTGTTGTCAGAGAAAAGAATGAGGGGCGACAAACCCTATTACTCCCTGGATTATTACCTGAAAGAAACCTTTGGCAGGAAAATATATAAGCTCTCTTTAAATGCAGGTCTTACCTGCCCTAACAGAGACGGAACCCTTGGTCTTGGCGGCTGTATCTTCTGCAGCAGTGGCGGCAGTGGTGATTTTGGTGCTTCTCCTTTATTATCTGTTACAGAACAGATAGAAGCCGGTAAAGCACTTATATACAAGAAGCTTCCGGCAGCTGTGAAAGCTGCTCCGGTCAATTCCGGAGAAAATGAGGCTTCCTTTATCGCTTATTTTCAGGCTTATACAAATACTTACGGTGAAATCTCCTACCTGCGAAAGACATTTATGGAGGCACTGAATCATAAAGACATTGCCCTCTTATCCATAGCTACCAGACCTGATTGTCTGGGAGAGGAAGTTCTTAAACTTCTGGCGGAATGTGCCGCTAAAAAGCCATTATGGGTAGAATTGGGGCTTCAGACCATCCATGAGGATACTGCAGAATTCATCCGAAGAGGATATCCGCTTTCAGTCTTTGAGAAAGCCGTTAAGGAACTTAATGCCATTGGAGCAGAGATTATTACCCACATGATACTGGGGCTTCCCGGCGAAGACAGTTCAAAAGTTCTTGCCTCTATGGACTATCTGGCAAAACAGCCCATACAAGGTGTTAAGCTGCAGCTCCTCCATGTACTTAAAGATACGGATCTTGCCCACATACCCTATAAAGCTATGGAACTGGAAGAATATACTGATCTTTTAATAGCCTGTATTGAGAAACTGCCGGATTCCATGGTAATACACCGGCTTACCGGTGATGGGCCTAAGAAACTGTTAATCTCCCCATTATGGAGCGGTAATAAGAAACTTGTATTAAATCACATTCATAAAGAGATGAAGGCCAGGGATTCCTGGCAGGGAAAATCGTTGTAATTTCTTTTTGCGAAAGGAGGCTTTTTATGCAGACAGATGCGTTAACTCTATACAAACTGATTATACTTTTTCTTTTGGACAAAGTAGATTTCCCTTTGACAAATGCTCAGATTTCTAACTTTATCCTGGACAAGGAATATACCAATTATTTCAGCCTGCAACAGTGCATATCCGAATTAACAGAAGAAGAATTCATGACGGTGGAAACCGTCGGTCACAGCTCCCTGTACCAGATAACCCCTTCTGGTGAAGAAACCCTTTCCTTTTTTCAGAATATGATATCCTCTGCAATTCAAGAGGAGATTATAAGCTATCTAAAGGAAAATAAGTATTCCTTACGAGATGAATCTTCCATTCTTTCCGAATACCATAAAACCGGTAAGGATGAATATACAGTTTCCCTGCGTGTTATGGAAAAAAAGAATCCAATCATAGATATCAATCTAGCCGTACCTACCGAGGAGGATGCCTCCAAAATCTGCAGAAACTGGCGCGGACAGAGTCAGGAAATATACTCGTATGTCTTAAGCAGTCTTTTGAAGGAATAACAAATAAACCCGAAAATTAAAATACCGGTCTTGCTGCAGAGCAGGGATATTCCCTCCAATACTGCAATAAGACCGGTATTTTAATTTATTCCTCTGTACTGCCTGTTTCAATATTTTCTTCGATAAGATCCCATATCTCATCTCTGCCCTGTTTTGACAAGGCTGAAAAAGGAAGAATTCTGGTTGTGCTTTTTGCACCAAGTCCCTGCCTTATCAGTTTAATCTGCTTATCCTTCTGGCTTCGGTTAATCTTATCCAGTTTTGTTGCGATAATTACAGGCTCGTAGCCCTGATGAACGATCCAATCGTACATCAGCCTGTCATTGACAGAGGGTTCATGCCTTATATCCAATAATAAAAAGATTATCTTAAGCTGCTTGGAGGTCTTAAGATAGTTCTCAATCATCTTCCCCCATTTTGCTTTTAATGCTTCGGAAACTTTAGCATAACCATAGCCTGGTAAATCTACAAAATACAATTCTTCATTAATATTGTAGAAGTTAATAGTCTGGGTTTTTCCGGGCTGGCTGCTGGTTCTGGCATAAGATTTTCGATTCATCAGTCCATTTATCAGTGAGGACTTTCCTACATTTGATTTTCCCGCAAAGGCAATTTCCGGTTTATCATTTTCCGGTAAAGTGCTGGTAATACCGCAGACTGTTTCCAGGTTGACGTTCTTTACATGCATATGTTTCTCCTTTCCTGCTGTTATATGTTAACAGCATATTGTTTTCATCCAGGCGGCTGAAGCTGCCTGTGCCGGTCTTGTTGTTCCACACTGTGTAATACCTGTGCGTGAAACATCAAAGCGTGAATTTGGGGCATACTGGTGTACGGTCTATTCGTTGTATTTATGCAAAGGCATAATTTATTACTTCCGCCATGTTATCTACGAATTTGAGATCGATACCTTCCAGTATCTCTGCTGATATCTCTTCAATATCTTTCTTATTCTGAAAGGGTACCAAAACCTGCTTCATATGAGCCGTCTTAGCTGCTAATATCTTTTCCTTCAGCCCTCCGATTGGCAGCACCCTGCCTCTAAGAGTAATCTCACCGGTCATTGCAGTATCCGCCTTAACAGGTTTGCCGGTTATAGCAGAGAGCATGGCAGTTGCCATTGTAATACCCGCAGATGGTCCATCCTTTGGTACAGCACCTTCCGGAATATGGATATGAATATCATGCTTATCAAAATAATCTGTACTGATTTCATACTCATTGCTTACAGAACGAATATAGCTGATGCCCGCTCTTGCAGATTCCTTCATGACATCACCAAGCTGACCTGTAAGTTCGAATTTACCTTTTCCCGGCATTACATTGACTTCTATCTGCAATGTATCACCGCCTACGCTTGTCCAGGCAAGTCCTCTTACGATACCAACTTCATCCTTCTCATTAGCCTGTTGGAAAAAGTATCTTTGCTTTCCCAGGAATTTTTCAAGATTTTTATCATTAACACGTACTTTTTCCGTATTATTACTTACAATTTCCTTGGCAGCTTTTCGACAGATTGCACCGAGTCTTCTCTCCAGATTACGTACACCGGCTTCTTTGGTATAACCTGTAATGATTTTAGTAATTGCCTTGTCGGATACTGTTATCTGCTTGCTATTCAGACCATTGCGGGTAATCTGCTTTGATAGCAGGTGCTTCTTAACAATATGGAATTTCTCGTTCTCCGTATAGCTGCTGACTTCGATTACTTCCATTCTGTCCAGAAGGGGCTTGGCAATTCCCTGCAGGGAATTAGCTGTTGCAATAAAGAGCACCTCTGATAAGTCTACCGGAAGCTCTACATAATGATCTACAAACTTCTTATTCTGCTCAGAATCAAGCACTTCCAAAAGTGCAGCCGAAGTATCACCTTTATAATCACTGCTTACCTTATCTATTTCATCCAGAAGCATTAAAGGATTCTTAACACCTGCATTCTTAAGACCTGTAATGATTCTTCCAGGCATCGCTCCCACATAAGTTCTTCTGTGTCCTCTGATTTCTGCTTCATCTCTTACTCCGCCAAGACTGATGCGTACATATTCTTTGTTTAAAGCTCTTGCTACAGAATTGGCAATGGAGGTCTTACCGGTTCCCGGAGGACCAACCAGACAAAGAATGGGACTCTCTCCTTTCTGGGTCAGTACTCTGACGGCCAGGAATTCAAGAATTCTCTCCTTAACCTTTTCCAAGCCGTAATGTTCACGGTTTAAGATAGCTTCTGCATTTTTGATATCTTGTTTGTCATCACTAACCTTATCCCAGGGAAGGCTTAATAAAGTCTCAATATATCCTCTTACGACTGCTCCCTCAGAGGAACTTCCGGAAACATTCTTAAAGCGTTCTATTTCTTTGATTATCTTCTCTTTGACTTCCGGAGCTGCTTTTAACTTCTCTGCTGCTATCAAATAATTATCTGCGTCAGCAGCACTGTTTGACTCTCCAAGTTCCTCTCTTATAAGCTTAAGCTGTTCTCTTAAGATATACTCCTTCTGATTCTTATCCACTTTTTCCTTCACTTTGACCTGAAGGTCTTTGCGGATACGGATGATATCAATTTCTTCCGTCAGGATAACCATAATCTTTTCATAACGCACAAGAACCTCTGCCGATTCCAGTAAGCTCTGTTTATCCTCCAGGGTTAAGGGCAGGTTAATAGCTATCTGGTCGATTAACTCACCTACCTCCTCCAGCTTCATGATAGTCTTATAGATATCTTTTCCAATCTTAGGGTTCTCATTAAAATAAACTTCCAGTATATCCTTAAGCCCTCTTAGCATAGCCTTCTTCTCTGATTCACCGGCGGCTTCCAGATCATCTTCCAGTATTTTCACTTCACCTACTAAAAAAGGAGTTTTCTCCACTATATGATCTAATTCTGCTCTATCTGTTCCGGTAACCAGTACACGGATAACACTTCCGGGCAGCTTAATTATCTGCTTTACCAGTGCTATTGTGCCGACGGAGTATAAATCCTCCTGATCCGGTGCTTCCATATCTGCATCTTTTTGAGTCAGCAAAAGTACCAATTGGTCATTTTCCATGGCATTTTCGATAGCCTCAATGGATATCTGTCGGTTTACGTCAAAATGGATTTGCATTCCTGGCAGCACAGCCATTCCCCGAAGTGCAACAATAGGCACTTTTCTGCTGTAATCACTCATACTATAACCATGCCTTTCTCTTAGCCTGCAATCTTTGGGCCGCAGGCTTAAATTTGCGTGTAAAAATATCCTTTATCCACACGAACCCTCATCTATGTGCCTTATACACACAAAGTTAAGATATTCCGATGTGATTTTCTCATTTAATTAAGATAAAAACTGCCTTAAATCCTCTTATAAGGTATTTTAAGGCAGTCCCTATAACAATCGAATCTACTCAATTTATTGCATTTGCTTATGCAATCTCATTGCTGTTCTTCTTCGATATTCTTTTCGTAATAGCTTTTCTTGGCTGGTTATCCTCTGTACTTATCAGTGTTGGCTGATTACCGCCTTCAGCAGCTTCTTTTGTAATAATGCATTTCAAAACCTGAGTATCTGTAGGGACTCTATACATGGAATCCATCATAACAGATTCCATTATAGCACGCAGACCTCTGGCACCGGTTTTTCTCTCAAGAGAACGTTTGGCTATAATACGAATTGCTTCATCCTCAAAGTCTAATTCTACTCCATCAAGCTCAAAGAGTTTCTTATATTGTTTGATAATAGCATTCTTAGGTTCTGTGAGAATTCGGACAAGTGTTTCCTCATCCAGCGCATCTAAAGCCACATTAACAGGTACACGTCCTACGAACTCGGGTATCAAGCCGTACTTTACGAAATCCTGAGGCATTGCCTGACGGAATAATTCACCTATATTACCTTTGTTCTTCTCTATGATTGAAGCATTAAATCCTATGGATTTCTGACCGATTCTGCCCTCTACTATCTTCTCAAGGCCGTCAAAAGCACCACCGCAGATAAATAAGATATTGGTGGTATCAATCTGAATAAATTCCTGATGGGGATGTTTTCTTCCGCCCTGGGGAGGTACGGAAGCAACGGTTCCTTCCAGAATCTTAAGCAGAGCCTGCTGTACACCTTCACCGGATACATCTCGTGTTATGGAGGTGTTCTCAGATTTTCTTGTTATCTTATCAATTTCGTCGATATAGATAATACCGTGTTCAGCTCTTTCAATATCAAATTCTGCTGCCTGAATAAGCTTTAGTAGTATGTTTTCTACGTCCTCACCAACGTAACCTGCTTCTGTTAAAGCAGTAGCATCTGCAATCGCAAAAGGTACGTTAATAAGCTTTGCCAGGGTTTGTGCAAGAAAGGTTTTACCGGAACCGGTAGGTCCTACCATAAGAATATTACTCTTCTGCAGTTCCACATCCAGGTCTCTTCCGGCCAACACTCTCTTATAATGGTTATAAACGGATACCGCCAGGACCTTCTTCGCATCCTCCTGTCCAATTACATACTGATCCAGAAAGGTCTTGATCTCAGTTGGCTTTAATAAGTTTATATCAGTATCATGTACTTTATCATCAAATTCCTCTTCCACTATCTCAGAGCAGATTTCAATACACTCGTCACAGATATATACGTTACCCGGTCCAGCAATGAGCTTTCTTACCTGATCCTGTGTTTTATTGCAAAAGGAACATCTTAGTTGTTTTCTGTCATCGGTTCTGTTTGCCACTCTCTTTCCCAACTCCCTTCTTCCAGCAATTTAAATTACCTGTTTACAATAACATTGTCGATAAGCCCGTAAGCTTTTGCTTCTTCAGCTGTCATATAATAATCTCTTTCTGTATCGACTTCGATAACCTCCAGAGGTTTTCCGGTATTCGCTGCCAGAATTTCATTCAGTTTCTTCTTGGTCTTTAAGATATTCTCAGCAACAATCTTAATGTCTGTAGCCTGACCTTTGGCACCGCCGGAAGGCTGGTGAATCATAACTTCAGCATTAGGCATGGCAAATCTCTTACCCTTAGCACCGCCAGCTAACAGGAAAGCTCCCATACTGGCTGCCATACCAAGGCAATAGGTAGATACGTCGCATTTGATATAATTCATAGTATCATAAATGGCCATACCTGCTGTAACGGAGCCACCCGGGCTGTTTATATACAGATGAATATCTTTTCCAGGGTCTTCAGACTCAAGGAACAGTAACTGTGCCACAATAACACTGGCTGACACATCAGTTACTTCCTCTCCTAAGAAAATAATTCTTTCTTTTAATAATCTTGAGTAAATATCGTAAGATCTTTCACCGCGGCTTGTCTGTTCAATGACATAAGGTACTAAACTCATAGTTATCCTCCTTTACTCTGCTGCTACGGCTGTCTCTCCAATCAGATCAACTGCCTTTTGTACAGCCATATCCATAATGATTTGTTCTTTCTCTTTCTCACCGATTAATTCTTTTAACTTATCAGCTTCCATTTTATAGTTCTCTGCCATCTGAGCGATTTCTTTCTCGAAATCTTCATCAGCGATAACAATATTCTCAGCTTTTACAATTGCCTCTAATACCAGTCTTACCTGGATAGTCTTTAAAGCCTGAGGACGCATCTGCTCAAAAAGCTGCTCACTGTTAGTACCTGTAAACTGGAAGTACTGTTCAACAGTCAGTCCCTGAGACTGAATTCTCTGAGCGAAATCGTCTGCCATCTGTCTAACCTGTGTATCAATCATAGCATCAGGAATATCCATCTGTGCATTCTCGATAATCTTATCGATTGCTTTATCTTCCTTAGCTCTCTTAGCTTCTTTTTCTTTCTTGTCCTTTAATTTAGCCTGAATATCAGTTTTGTATTCCTCTAATGTATCAAATTCGGAAACATCCTGTGCAAAATCATCATCTGCTGCAGGTAATTCCTTTGCTTTGATCTCTTTTACGGTAACCTTAAATAAAGCAGGCTTACCTGCCAGTTCCGCTGCATGGTATTCAGCGGGGAAGGTTACGTTAACTTCAACTTCTTCTCCGATATTCTTACCGATTAACTGGTCTTCAAATGTGTCAATAAAGGAATGGGATCCGATAGTTAAAGCGTAATCCTCCGCCTTTCCGCCTTCAAAAGGAACTCCATCAACAAATCCCTCAAAGTTGATAACTGTCTCATCTTTGTCTGCAACAGGTCTGTCAGTTACAGTTACGATTCTTGCATTCTGATCTCTTACTTTGTCAAGCTCTGCTGTTATGTCTTCTTCTGTTACTTCTGCTGAAGGAACTTCAACAGCGATTCCTTTGTAATCACCAAGTGTTACTTCAGGTTTAAGAGCAACTTCTGCTGTGAAGATAAAAGCCTTTCCTTTTTCGATCTGTGTAACATCGATCTCAGGTCTGGATACAAGTGTAAGACCGCTTTCTTCAACAGCTTTCTCATATGCATCAGGAATAATAATATTTGCAGCATCTTCATAGAAAACACCGGAACCGTACATCTTCTCTATAATAGAACGAGGGGCTTTACCCTTACGGAAACCTTGTATATTAAATTTTCCTTTATTTTTGGCATAAGCTTTCTCAAGAGCTGTGTCGAATTCCTCCGCAGCAGTTTCGATGGTAAGCTTTACCATGTTTTTCTCTAATTTTTCTACCTGTAAACTCATTTAAAATTTCCTCCTTAAAATATGTGAAACTATATTACGCTTCTCACGTAAATTGTATAACTTCCCATTTTGACGATTTGACATTAGTATATTATATCATAGGCAATCTGTAAATACCATATTTTTTTCATGAAGCAGCATCTACTTTTCTATTACATGGCCCTGGCTTTTTAATTTGTCTACAACCATATTGACATATTTTTCACAGTCTTTCGTTGTAGGAGCTTCTACCATTACACGAAGCACCGGTTCCGTACCGCTCTCCCTGACCAGAATTCTGCCGTTATCCCCCAGCTCTTCTGTTACTTTTGCCACTGCATTTACGATTTCAATGTCTTCTCTGGCAGTCTTTTTATTATTGACACGAACATTCTCCAATATCTGAGGATATATCTGAACTTCTTTGATAAGGTCGGACAGTTTGGTTTTGTTTTGTATGATTACTTCCATAATCTTTAAAGACGTAAGGATTCCATCACCTGTTGTGGCATGTTTGCTGAAAATAATATGCCCGGACTGTTCACCTCCAATAGAGTGACCGTTTTCCATCATATTCTCAAACACATATTTATCACCTACAGTAGTTTTCTCATAAGCAATTCCTTTTTCCTCAAGTGCTTTGTATAGTCCCAGATTACTCATAATGGTAGTTACTACGGTATTATTGTTCAGCTCATTGTTTTTCTTCATATCAACAGCACATACATATAAAATAAGGTCTCCGTCAATAATATTGCCTTTATCGTCTATTGCTAAACATCGATCAGCATCACCATCGTAGGCAAAACCCACATCCAGGTTATTCTCCAGCACATATCTGCGCAGCTGCTCCATATGTGTGGAACCACAGTCTTTATTGATATTAAGACCGTTTGGTTCATTACTTATTACATAAGTTTTAGCTCCCAGCGCATCAAATACTCCTTTGGCTATGGAATAAGCAGAACCATTGGCACAATCGAGTCCCACCTTCATATTTTTAAAGGAATTGGCCACCAGGGAAATCAGATAACCGATATATCGGTTTCTTCCATTTACATAGTCCGTAGTTCTGCCGATGTTATCTTTGGTTGCATAGGGTAGCTCCTCCCCTTTTCCGTCTATGTAGTTCTCGATAAGTTCTTCCACTTCACTTTCCAGCTTGTAACCCAACCCGTTTATAATCTTGATGCCGTTATCATAATAAGGATTATGACTTGCAGATATCATAATACCGCAGTCAAAATCTTCACTGCGGACAACATAAGATACGCTGGGTGTAGTGGTTACATGCAAAAGATAAGCATCTGCACCGCTGGCAGTCAGTCCTGCAACCAGTGAATACTCAAGCATATAACTGGAGCGTCTGGTGTCTTTTCCGATTACAATTCTGGCTTTGTGTTCTTTGCCGTAATAATAACCCAAAAATCTGCCTACTTTATAGGCATGCTCTACCGTTAAATCAATATTTGCTTCCCCTCTGAAACCATCGGTACCGAAATATTTTCCCATGTTTTTACCCTATAGCTTCGGTCAGGTTTGATACCTGCCTGCTACCCTTTCATTTTCTATTCTAATAATCCCATATAAGTTGTATTTAAAATGCAATTAAAATTTGTACCGGAACATATTATATGAACCTGCTCAACCTATATATGTAATGTTCTAAAAATCAATAGTATATCCTGCAAGGCTTCTGCAGTCCAAAAACGATTGTATCATAACCAATTGGCATGCGCAAGTAATTGAGGCTACTATATAATATGAGCCTTTTTTTGTCCCTGTGTGTATTTTATATTTATTGCCTGCACTGATAAAGGGAAGTATATTTTTTGATAAAAAAACATCATCTTATATGTATGACTGTAACAGCTCTTTTAAGCCGAAGGTCATATATATTAGATGATGTTTTATTCGTCTGGCCTATGACAGCTATAAGGCATCTGTCTTATAGTTTAAACCGACGGTTAGCTTATTCAGAAATTAAAAAGAACCAGATGAGCCCTGACCGGACATGGATTCTTCCTGTCTTTTGATCATACGTCTAACCATTTCTCCACCTACAGAACCGTTCTGAGCGCTGGTTAAATCTCCGTTGTAACCTTGTTTTAAAGGTACTCCGATTTCAGAAGCAACCTCCATTTTAAATCTGTCAAGTGCTTCTCTAGCCTGAGGAACTTCTGATCTGTTTGATCCGCTGTTATTACTTGCCATAAAATTTCACCTCCGAAATTATTAGATAGTTCTTTATAAGGGATTACCCTTTTTTCTCGATGACCGCTCTGTATGAATCAGTCATCGTAGTAATATTGTTATCAATATTTCAAAAATTATTATGGTAAGTTGTGGAAAATAAATTATTGATTATTCAAAATCACCTTATGGACAATTATCGGACTATCTGTCCTAACAGAAGCATATACTATAGAAATCCAATTTAACGGTATAGTGAAAATTCATATGGAAAACCTTTTGTCTTTTATCTCAAGTGCAAATCATCTGCTATGGAGCGGACCTATGCTGTTCCTTTTATTAGCCACCCATCTGTTTCTGACTTTTCGCCTTAAATTTGTTCAAAAAAAAGTCTTTAAAGGTATCCGCCTTTCAACCAAATCATCAGATGATGAAAAGGGGCAAACCAGCAGCTTTGCTGCTCTTACTACCACACTGGCAGCTACCCTTGGCATAGGTAATATCGTCGGTGTCTCCACTGCTGTTGCTTTTGGCGGTCCTGGCGCAATTCTCTGGATTTGGTTAACAGGAGTACTTGGAATGGCTACAACTTATGCAGAGTGTTATCTGGGCATTCGTTATCGTAAGCTTGCAAAGGATGGCACCTATTCCGGTGGTCCTATGTATGTCCTGGAACACGGGCTTAAGTCAAAAGGAATGGCTGTGTTATATGCCTTTCTGACCCTTGCTGCCTCTTATGGAGTAGGCTGTTCTACTCAGGCAAACTCCATAACCAATGTCACCAGCTCTCTTTGGCACTTCTCACCTTACATTGTTGGTATCGTGGTTGCTGTTATTACAGGCCTCGTAATTCTTGGGGGCATCGAATCCATTGGTAACCTGTGCAAAAAACTGGTTCCGGCCATGGGTGCCTTCTATATTCTGGCCTGCCTGGCTTTAGTTTTTTTAAACCGTGATTACGTGCTGCCTGCCATTACCCTTATATTTCGCTCGGCTTTTCTTCCCAGTGCTGTAGCCGGAGGCTTCATAGGAAGTACGATTAAAACAGCTGCCAGATACGGTATTGCCAGAGGTTTGTTTTCAAACGAAGCCGGTATAGGAACAGCTGCTATTGCAGCCTCCAGTGCCAAAACTGACAATCCCCATAACCAGGCTCTGGTATCAATGAGTGCTACATTCTGGGATACGGTAGTTATGTGCGGAGTTACCGGAATTGTTATAGTGGCAAACATATTAAAAAATCCGGCATCCATTGAAGGCTTGCCGGCTTCTGATCTTACCACCGCTGCTTTTATGCAGCTGCCTTACGGCGAATACATACTGGGATTTTCCATCATTGCTTTTGCCCTCGCAACACTGATTGGCTGGTCTTACTTCGGGGAAAAGGCCGTGGTATATCTCTTTGGGAAAGAAGGAATCGGCACCTATAAATTATGTTACATCGTAATGATTTTTATTGGTGCCGTTCTTTCCCTGGAATTCGTATGGCAGTTATCTGATCTGATCAATGCGCTTATGATCTTGCCTAACGTACTGACCTTATGGATCCTGAGAAAAGAGATTAGAGATACTGAATAGTCTTACCGATTTTCTCAGCAGTTTCCTTATCCTTTAAAAACTTTATTATTTCCAGTGAAAAGTCAATTGCAGTGCCCATTCCTTTACCGGTTATAATATTTCCGTCTGTCACTGCCCTGTGACCTGTAGGGTTGGCTCCCAGGAGCTTGTCTTCAAAACCCGGAAAACAGGTTACGGATTTCCCTTTTAAGAGCCCTTGCTCTCCCAGAATGCTGGGTGCAGCACAAATAGCAGCCAGTGCCTTGTCTTCCTCTCTGAATTCCTTTAACAGGTTCACAAGGCCTTCATGAGCTGCCAGATTCCTGGTTCCCGGCATTCCTCCCGGCAGCACCAGCATAACTGCATTTTTATAATCGAATTCGTCAAACAGTCCGTCAGCCTTCACCTCAATATTATGTGCGCCGTTAACGGTCTCTTTTCCGGTAATTGAAACCGTAGTTATTCCAATCTCTGCACGTCGCAGCATATCTACCACTGTTAAGCCTTCGATTTCTTCAAATCCATCAGCTAAAAATAAATATACCATAAAAAACCTCCTGTTTCTCTTTCTGTGTAAGCTTCCTTTCTTCAAAAGCATTCTCAGATTTTATATCATTTTACAGTTACTTGCTATTAAATTAATTATACAGAAAAACAAGCTTAAGTACCAGTATTACCTTGCATAAATTTAGGCACTGATATTTTGCCGTCTTGATATACCGTACTTTAAGGTAGAGCGATCAGAACATCATACCTTCCGGATTAAGGTTCTGCAGAATATTATCAGGCAGTGCATACTGGTACTTAAGCTTTATGTCACCGTAATTTAAGGTTCTACAGAGTATTATCAGGCAGCCTCAGAACAATACAAGAATCTTTTAAACAGCTCTTAGGTATGGCTGGTAACATCTCTTATACCTGGCAGAATAACTAAAAAACTGAAATTCTGCTAAAGTTTTATTATAAGAAAACCGATATTCATAATAGTTCTGCTGAATTTCATTCAGAAAGGATAAGTGAAAACATGGATATAGCTCAATTATCATATTCCTTAGCAATGCAAAATACCGCAACCGCATATAGTTTTGCCGTTATGAATCTTTCTTTGGATACGGTTGAAACTGCAGGAGATGGAATCGTCAAAATGATGGAAACTTCCGTAAATCCCAATATCGGCGGTAATATTGACATTAAGTTATAGCATGGAATAATGATTTCCATCCAAGAAAAACCTCTGCAGCCCCATGGGTTCTGCAGAGGTTTTTTATTTACAGGCTATTATAGCACTATTCTGATAATTCTTCGCATTATACTACTATTCCGCAAATTTTCACGTGAATATAATAAGCATTAGACAGGAATTCCCGTGTTGACATTCCAGGTTATTTTCAGGGAAGTACACGAAGCTTTCCCATCGAATATAGGAAAGGAGCCTGAGTATGCCGTAGAGAATATAATCTGCCAGCCTTACTTCTGCAGGTATACTCATAATGTTAAAGTATTATGAAAATAGTTGTTTTATCCGGAGGTCTCAGTCCGGAAAGAGATGTGTCTTTATCCTCCGGCTGTCTTATTGCCAATGCACTAATGGATGCCGGTTACGAGGTAGCACTTGCTGATGTGTATAAGGGAATAGAAATCTCCAAAACTAAGCCAGACTCCTTATTCTTAAAAAAAGAAGACGGAAAAAGACATGAATACCATATCCCTGATAAAATACCTGATCTGGAGGAACTCATAGCAAGCAACCATGGTAGAACAGAACTGATCGGTGAAAATATCCTTGCCTTGTGCAAACTGTCCGATGTGGTCTTTATCGCACTACACGGTTCTATGGGCGAAAACGGGCAGCTCCAGGCCGTACTGGACTGCTGCCAGATTCCCTATACCGGTACCGGTTATGCAGGCTGTCTTCTGGCTATGGATAAAGACTTAAGCAAAAAGCTTTTAAAGCAGGAGGGTATCCCCACCGCCCCATGGATAACAGAAGAAGCTGCTGAAATAACTCCTGAAAAAATAACCACCTCAATAGGTTTTCCTTGTGTCGTAAAGCCGGTTAGTAACGGTTCCAGCATTGGTGTTTCCTTTGCATATTGTGAAGAAGAACTAACCTCTGCCTTAAGTCTTGCAACAGAGAAAATAGCATCTTTTGGCACCGGTAAAGTTCTGGTTGAAAAAATGATTAAAGGCAGGGAGTTCTCTGTTGGAATTCTTGAGAAGACTGCCCTGCCGGTGATAGAAATCATCCCGAAGGAAGGCTTCTATGATTACAAAAATAAGTATCAGCAGGGCCTTACAAACGAATGCTGTCCCGCTGATTTATCCGAGCCGTTAAGGGAAAAAGTACAATTACTTGCATTAAGAGTACACAATGCCCTGCACCTTGGCTCCTATTCCAGGATAGATTTTATTTTAGATGAAACCAATGAATTTATCTGCCTTGAGGCTAACACCCTGCCCGGTATGACACCAATGAGCCTTCTTCCTCAGGAAGCAAAAGCAGCCGGAATTTCCTACGTAGAATTATGCCAAAAAATTGCATTGCTTGGAGCACGTTAAAATGCCTCCAGGGTTCCTTTTCTTCTGGCTGTTTTCTCGATTCCTTTGATTAACAGCCAGGACAGGAGATAATAGCATACACCTATCCCTGCTTCCTGTAATAACAGCATTGCAAATTTCTCAATTATCACTCCTGAAAACAGCAGATTAACCGCTTCAATACTGCGGGTCAAAGGTATCAGCTGCGATATGAGCCTGCCTGCTGCGGGCAGCTGGGATATGGGAAAGTTAGCTCCGCAAAATATCATAAGGACATAGGACATAAAATTCAATACAAAATTCATCTGGTCGGTTATCAGACCAAAGATTCCAATAAACAATCCGAACCCGGCAGCCGCAAACATTGCAGCAATAACAGCAGTAAAAAACAGCAACAGGTTAATTTGTGAGAAATTTACCTGAAACAAAAGACTTCCGGCGAAGAAACCTATTGTAACAGTAGCCACTGCAGTGATACAGGTGAATAGTCCCTTATGAAGTATGATTAATAGCTTCCCCTCAGGGGCTGTAACAAGGCTTCTGATACAGCCATAGGCTCTCTCTGCCATAAAGGTGCTGCCAAGGGTAAATATACAGGTATTGACACATAGCAGAAAGGAATTTCCCACCACCCACCGGGCAAGATTATCCGTATTATAACTGTAACCTGCAAGAACACAGTAGAAAATAAGCGTCAGCAGCGGATATATGGTCTCAAGACATAGAAATTCATCCAGTCTGAAAATTGACTGTCTGCTCTTATAACTCAGCCATGCAAGGGTAAAAAAACGTCTCATCAATTCACCTCCAGTGTTGCTGCTATTCGTACCTGGCGCTCTATTACCTCTGCAAGGAAATGTCCCAGTAATATATAAAAACCTGTTACTCCTAAAAGAATCAGGAGCGTCAGACAATACTCCCTTAAATTCAAGGTATCCGACACACTCAAACGCAGCAGTTTAACTGCCCAGGTCGGAGAAAGAACATAACTTACAGGTCTTATAAAGAGGGGAAGGATATCTGCCGGAAACACAAAACCACATACAAGAATAACAGGTATCTCGATACAATTCATGTACAACTGGGTTTTTCTTGACAAAGTCAGCAGATATGCCAGAAAAATCGATATGACGGAAAAACTCCCTACAGTGCAGATAAAAGCTGACAGTAAATAAATTGGATGGGCAACTTCCAGCCTTACTCCAAATAAAAGCTTCGCAGTTGCAAAAGATAACAGAAAAGTTATCATACTAAGAAAGGTATTACCTGCTACTTTTCCTGCTATAATGGTTTTAAAGCCTGCCGGAGCGGTAAAGATAAGTGACAGGGTGCCGTTATAACGCTCTCTGTTGATATCTCCCGCTGAAGAAAAGCAGATACAGCTCCAGAGTGCCATCAATCCTGCCCCCAGTACCACATACGACAGAAAATCCTCTCGTTCTGAATTAACAAACATCTCATATAAGAGCACTGTATTGACTGCCGGATTTGCCAGCAGACAGAATCGGAACATAGGCCTTGCAAGTGAGCTTTTTATCTGAAGCACCGCTGTTGAAACAATAACACTTAATCCCTTCATTGCCCTTCCTCCAGTATCTTTACGTACACATCCTCCAATGTCAGTTCTTTATTGGTAAAAGAATGAATACCGGTTCCTTTTAAGGAATTAAGAATTTCCTCGCTGATATCTGTCTTTGCTATGTATTTCATCATCAGACGGTAACCACCTTCATCTGGTTCACTTATAACCTCTTTAACCCCCGGAATACCTTTCAGCTTCGTTATAACAGAATCCTCTACTCTGTCCAGCTTGATTTCCAGGTTTTTATCATCACCGGTTAGTTTTTTTAAGTTAACAGGTGTATCAAGGGCTATAAGTTTCCCATGATTTAATATGGCAATCCGGTCACAGAGTTCATCGGCTTCATACATATAATGAGTAGTCAACAGAATTGTTTTACCTTCTGACTTTAATTTCTTTATTATATCCCGCAGCATCCTGGCTCCTAATGGGTCAAGGCCAACTGTCGGTTCATCCATAAAGATTATCTCCGGTTCATTGATTAATCCTCTGGCAATCTGCAGCCTCTGTACCATACCTTTTGAAAAAGTCTCTACCAGGATATCTGCTTTCTCCGTCAGTCCCACAAGCTCTAATGTCCTGGCGATTCTTTTATCCGCCTCCTCCTTGCCTATATGATACAGGCAGGCAAAGTATTTAAGATTATCTTTTGCTGACAGACGTCTGTAAAGTCCCAGTTCCCCGCCGAAGATAAAATTAATACGGTTTCTAATGAGCTTCTCCTGGCTAAAGGTGTTATAACCTAAAACCTCGCATTTCCCTTTCGTAGGTGCAAGGAGGGTAATCAGCATTTTTATCGTCGTAGTCTTTCCTGCTCCGTTCTGCCCAAGAAGACCAAATACCTCTCCTCTTTTAACCTGAAAGGAAATTCCGTCTACCGCCATTACTCGTTCTTTTTTACTGTTAATCCATCCCTTTCTGGTAATGAATTCTCTTTTTAGATCCTTGACTTCAATGACACAGTCCTTATCCATTCTCCAATCTCTCCTATCTTTCATACGAAATTATTATGGCATGTCTGCAAATGCATGCAACCGTCTGAAGCTTCCGCTTTTGGGAATTAATTTGTACGATAACGCCAGGTGCTATTTTTTAGCCGTAGGAACACACATTTCCAAAATTGCAATACAGAACACTTCAAGGTTAGGCCTCCAGAAGGGTGTAAATAGTTTTCAGCCACGCCTAAAAACTTATAGTTAATAATATTCGATATATATCGAATATTATTATAATCGAATATACAGATCAGGTCAATACAGGATTCATAAATTCTTGTATAAAAAAAACGACCGGATTACTTTCCGATCGTTTGGTGTATTAATATAATTACACCTGCCCCTTTTTATCAAGGAGCTCCGCCAGTGCTTTCAACAACTCTCTGGCAGCAGTTCTGCTGATACTGTAAAATTTGGAGCTTTTGCTCTGCTCTTCATTTAAGAGTCCGCAATTCTTCATCTGATCCATATGATGAGAAATGGTAGAGGGAGCCATGGATAATTCCTTTGCAATATCAAGTCCTCTTAAAGGTTCTTTCTCATTGAGCAGAGAAATAATTTTAAGACGGGTCTCATCTCCGATAGCTTTTAGCTGTTTCAGCAGCTGTTCCTGTTTCTCCCTGGATTCCCTGAGTGAATAGAATAGCACCTGGTTCTTCCCGAAGAATCGGATTTTTTTATAGGCGGCAAAGAGAGTAATGGTAAAATAGAATTCCTTATATGGTCCCCGATTATAAAAAACCTTACCCATTAATTCCTGAGAGAATTCTAAAGGCTCTGTTACCTTTAGCCCCTCCTGAGCTTTTATAGCCTCTGTCTGCAGCACTGCTCTTACCTGCCTGTTCTTTTCATGAAATTCCTCGGTATCCAGTTCCCTGGCAAAGGCAAAGTAATCGTTAATTATCTTTCCAGTTTCACGAATAAATACTTTGAACCCCAGAAAACTACCCAGAAATTTCTCATATTCTCTGAAAAGTCTATCCAATTTATCTTCATTTTCCAAGGCCTCTCTTACAAGCTCTTCATTAAATATATTAAAATAGCTGGAGACAAAAGCAGCCACATCCATTTGAAGCAGGTGCTCCCTGTATTCCTCAAGGTTAAACTCAACCAGTGGATAATCCGTCAGGAATTCCAACATCCCCGAAGGGCAGCCTACAGCCTGAAATATTTCCACAAGGTACGCATATTTTTTCTTTAAGCCCTCAAGCTTTCCTGAGGAATAAGTCTCCGTACATAAAGTATGCCACTTCTCCCCCTCTAAAATATTACTGGCCGCCATTAACAGCTCTATGTCTTCTGAATATATAAAATAACTATTCTCATTTAGTTTCTGATAATACATATTGTCATACCCGTCTTTCAATTTCAGTAATTTCAGTTTCTAGGGTGTTTACGAAAACTCATTTGCTGAACTATAGTTAACCCTGCTTGAATTCCGGCAGATATAACTCTTGCCTCAATCTATAATTAAACGCTTTATTCTGTAAATTATAGCAAACCCTGTCTTAAAAAGAAACAAAAAATTAACCACCTCTATTGTCATTCCTTATTTCTTTGGTTATACTGTAAAGAAAACTAAGTACAGCCGATATCGTATGGGGTTGTACCCTAAAACACATAAGACAATACAGTAGCAGCTTAAGTACTTCAGCTGAGAATCGAGGTAAATATGTCAATTGAAAAGGTTAGAAACTATTTCAAACAATATGGAATTGAAGAAAAGATCCTGGAATTCGAGGTTTCCAGTGCAACAGTAGAACTTGCAGCGAAAGCTTTGAATTGTGAAGAAGGGCGTATCGCAAAAACACTCTCTTTTCATGTAGGCGAGAGGGTAGTACTAATCGTTGCTGCTGGTAATGCCAGAATTGACAATGCAAAATATAAGGCATACTTCGAAGCAAAGGCAAAAATGTTATCCTACGAGGAAGCCGAACCTTTAATAGGACATGCCGTAGGAGGGGTTTGTCCCTTTGCTGTAAATGATAAGGTTGAGATTTACCTGGATGAATCACTTAAGCGCTATCAGACTGTTTTTCCGGCCTGCGGCAGTTCCAATAGTGCTATCGAATTAACCATAGACGAACTTGAGAGGTATTCAGGCAGTTCAAAATGGATAGATGTCTGCAAAGATCTAACTCTCTTTCACTAATCACTACCCACAGAATATTAAAAAAGTTTCAATTGAAAAATCTTTTAGCAGTTATTATTAGTACTCCGAAATAGTGATATCTAGAATAGAAAACAGGATTCGAGATACCTAAGAAGGTCTCGAATCCTGTTATCATGTATTATATATTTACTTATATCAAGCCTAATAATTCAATCAATAAGGTTAAGAAAACTCGCTCTCTATCTCTCTTCTCTGAAATAAGCCTGACCCAGACTTGCCGGCGGCTGATTCTCCTGCTTATTTCTCTTGCTGGATAAGATAAGTACGATAATCGTTACCACATAAGGCAGCATCTTGCATAACTCCTGGGTAGCTCTTGTAAGCCCCGGCAGATAAATATAGAGAATATAAAGTCCACCAAAAAGGAAAGAACCCCAGATAGCATTAACAGGCTTCCATAAAGCCAGGATAACAAGTGCAATAGCAAGCCAGCCTCTGTCTCCGAAGCCGTTATTGGTCCAGGTTCCCCCAAGATACTCCATAACAAAATAAAGACCGCCAAGACCTGCAATTGCAGCACCGGATACCGTTGAAATATATTTGTATCTGGATACATTGATACCTGCAGCATCTGCCGCTCCCGGGTCTTCACCGATTGCCCGAAGATTAAGTCCCTTTCTTGTCTTTTTAAGGAAATAAGCTAATAACAAGGCAATAATCACAGAGAGATATGTGAGGAAACCATAAGAAAACAGAAGGTCTCCTATTACAGGGATATCATGGAGCAGGGGTAATTTTGCCCTGTATGCTGATGCTGTTGTTTTAACAGATATCTGGCCAACACCACCGGCGAGCTTTGAGATGGAACCACCAAAGAAATTACCGAAACCAACACCGAAGGTGGTCAATGCAAGACCAACTACGTTCTGATTTGCTCTAAGGGTAATGGTTAGTACGCTGTATATCAGACCTCCAAAGGCGGAAGCCAGTAAGGTAACGATAAAGGATATTACAAGTCCGATAAATGCGTTGGGAGTTTCAGTGGATTTCTCATAGAAGAAAGCCCCCATCAGTCCTGCTATACCGCCCATGTACATGATGCCGGGTATACCAAGATTCAGGTTACCGGATTTCTCCGTTACGATTTCGCCGGTGGCACCAAATAGAATACTGATTCCCTGGCTGATTGCATTTTGAATAAAGGTTAAAAGCAGCATGTTATTGTACCCCCTTCTTATTTCCGCGGAATTCCACTTTATAATTAATAAAGAATTCACAACCGATCAGGAAAAATAACAGAACACCGGTTATGATATCGGAAGCATTTTCATTTAATCCATACTGTGAAGCAATCTGTATGGAGCCCTGCTGCATAAATACCAGGAAGGCAGATACCGCCAGCATTGCAATGGGATTGAATTTGGACATCCAGGCAACGATTATGGCTGTAAATCCTCTTCCGTCAGCTGTACTGGTAGAAATGGTATGGCTGGCACCGCTAACTATAATACTTCCAGCAAGTCCGCAGATTCCACCGGATATCATCATGGTTCTGATAATAACCTTTTTTACATTAATACCGGCATATTTTGCTGTATTCTGGCTCTCACCTACAACCGCAATTTCATACCCCTGCTTGCTGTGTCTCATATAGAGATAGACACCCACTGTCATAATCAGTACTACAATTATATTCAATCCGTACTGCATACCAAAAATCTCCTGAAACCAGCCTTTTCTGGTGGCTCCGTTAATTATACCTACCGTATTGGAACCCGCAGGATTCTCCCAGAAAACAATGCAGAAGGTAACAATCTGCATTGCTACATAATTCAGCATCAGTGTAAAAAGTGTTTCATTGGTATTGTAATAAGCTTTGAAGACTGCCGGAAGCACTCCCCACAGCATACCTGCAATACTGCTGGCTGCGAATATAATAAGGAGCAGTAACCAGTTAGGCATGGAATTGCCAAAATAAATCATAACAGCCGCAGTAGCCGCTCCGCCCATTAAGATCTGTCCTTCCGCACCGATGTTCCAGAACCTCATCTTGAAAGCAGGTGTAAGTCCCACCGCTATAATAAGAAGCGTCATAATTTCACGGATGGTTACCCACATACGGCGTTTTTTACCGATTGCACCATCAATGATACCCAGATATACCTGAATGGGGTTATCATTCGTAATAAATACGATGACCAAGGCACATACAATTAAGGAAAGAGCGATTGCTATCAGCCTGATTGTCCATGCTTTCGTTTTGGTAATGTTATCCCGCTTGCTCATTCGCAGGAAAACCTCTTTATTTGCTCCTTCTTTGCTCATGTGCTTTCGCTCCTTTCCGCTCTGACGTCATCAGTAAACCAATTTCTTCTTTGGTGGTATTTCTTGCATCTACGATACCGGCAACTCTTCCGCTGTTGAGTACCATAATTCTGTCGCAGAGCTCCAATAATACATCTAAATCCTCACCAACACAGATAACTGCAACACCTTTTTGCTTCTGTTCATTGAGCAGGTTATAGATGGTATAGGAGGAATTAATATCAAGACCTCTGACAGGGTAAGCTACCATTAGAACTGTTGGATTAGAGGCAATCTCACGTCCTACCAATACCTTTTGCACATTACCGCCGGACAGCCTTCTTACCGGTGTGGATACTCCGGGAGTAACTACATCCAATTTATTTACAATATTTTCTGCCAGATCCTTAGGCTTCTTTCTATCCACGAAGAAATGCTTCCCGTCGGTATAGCTTCGAAGCATCATATTATCCGTTAGATCCATGGAGCCAACCAGTCCCATTCCAAGCCTGTCTTCGGGAACGAAGGATAAATGAATCTTAAGATTTCTAATATCAGCGGCTTTCATATCGGATATCTTCTCTGTACTTCCATCAGGTGCAAAGTATAGAATCTCACCGCTTTCTATAGACTGAAGCCCGGCTATTGCTTCCAGCAATTCCTTCTGACCGCTTCCTGCTATACCCGCGATTCCCAGAATTTCACCGCTGTAAGCCTGGAAAGAAGCCTCCTTTAATACCTTAAGTCCTTCCCTGTTCCTACAGGTTATGCCTCTCATCTCAATCCGTTTCTCTGTATTTGCCGGCTCTGTACGGTCAATATCAAGCTTCACCTTTTCTCCTACCATCATCTCCGTCAGGGAAGATACGGTTGCTTCTGCTGTATTGACTGTATCGATGTATTTGCCTTTGCGAAGTACCGTTACACGGTCGGAAAGCTCCAGTACTTCATTCAGTTTATGGGTTATAATAATAATTGATTTTCCGGCTTTTCTCATATTGCGCAATACATCAAAGAGCTTCTTGGTTTCCTGTGGCGTTAATACAGCCGTTGGCTCATCCAGGATTAGGATATCAGCACCACGGTATAACACCTTAACGATTTCCACTGTCTGCTTCTGGGAAACCGACATGTCGTATATCTTTTGGGACGGATTCAGATCAAAACCATACTGGGCAGTAAGTTTATTGATTTCTTCATGTACCTGGTTCATCTTTAAGGTTTCGCTGCCTTTAAGACCTAAAATAATATTCTCTGCTGCCGTTAATATATTAATCAGCTTAAAATGCTGATGTATCATACCAATACCCAGCTCAAAGGAATCTTTCGGGGAACGTATTGTAACTTCTTTTCCGTCAATACAAATCTGTCCTTCATCCGGAAAATAAATACCGGAGAGCATGTTCATAAGAGTGGTCTTGCCGCTGCCATTCTCCCCTAATATAGACAGAATTTCACCTTTCCTGACGGAGAGATTCACACTGTCATTTGCTATTACCTCCCCAAAGCGTTTGGTAACATTTTTTAATTCAATGGCGTTTACCTGTTCCACAAAAAAACCTCCTAACATCAAATTTGCGGAACTGCACTACTGCAGTCCCGCACAAAGGGTCAGTATCACCCCATCTATATACTGATTTCGCTTACTCTTTCAGACTATATATACATACTGAAAAAATCCACCTGTAAATTACCAATTATTTCGTTAATTCAGTAATTCCATCAATTCTTAATTCAAATGCAGGTGCAGAAATTACTTCTGATTCATGGAAATATCCGTCTGAAACATATGCAGAGAATTTAGCAAAGTCAGCATTGTCAGCAATCAAGTCTTCAAGCTTAGAGTTCTGTACAGTAAAGGTACTTGTGTCAAATACTTTAAGAGATCCGTCTTTTAAAGCAGCTTCCACTTCTGCAACCTTATCAGCTGTTCCTGCAGCAACTGCCTTCTCATTTAAAGGAGAGGTACCAACAGCACCGTCAGCAAATCCCTGGCACCAGTCAGTTGCAATAGGTGTTCCGTCAATAATGCTCTTAACGGCATAAGTGTAATAAGGTCCCCAGTTAATAGTAGCTGAAGTTAATGCAGTGTTAGGAGCTACGCTAGTCATATCCACATTGTATCCTACAACAGGTACACCGGCTTCTTCACAAGCAGTAGGAGCACCGGTAGTATCTGCGTGCTGGCTGATTACCTTTGCACCGTTTGCTATAAGGCTCTTTGCAACTTCATTCTCAGCAGCCATATCTGCCCAGCTGTTTGTATACTGAACTTCCATTGTTACAGAAGGGCATACGCTCTTGGCACCAAGATAAAAGGCAGTATAACCGGAAACAACCTCTGCGTAAGGGAAAGCTCCTACATAGCCCATTTTAGCCTGGTCTGCAGTGATGTCACCTTTTTCAATCATTTCATTTAATTTTAAACCTGCAACAACACCGGATACATAACGGGATTCATAAACAGCAGTAAAGTAGTTATGCATATTAGGAAGTCCTGAGGATTTCGCCTGATATCCTGTAGCGTGGCAGAACTGAACTTCAGGAAATTCTGCTGCTGCCTGCATCATATATGTCTCATGTCCGAAGCTGTTTGCAAATATTATATTACAGCCCTGATCAGCTAAATCAACTGCTGCATCATAAGCAGCTTCATCTTCACCGATTGTTGTCTTCTCAATTACCTGATCTGCAGATAAACCAAGTGCTGCGATCATTTCATCGATACCTGCCATATGAGCGGCAGTATAGCCTTCATTCTCATCTCCTATGTAGATAACACCAACTTTGATACCGGATGCATCACCGCCTGCTTCAGGTGTTGTTTCCTCTGTTGCAGCGGGAGTGTCTGTTGCAGCCTGGGTAGGTTCAGTTGAGTCATTGCCTGCAGTGTTCGTGTTATTTGTCTTACCGCAGCCAACCACCAGTGTCATTGCCATTGCCATAAGAAGCAATAACGATACTACTTTTTTCATATAATCTTCCTCCTGTAATTTGGTTGGAGTTCTCGAGAAGTAGAACTCCTGCAATTATTTTGTAGACACATTTATAACATAATGCCCTAAAAGCATATGTATCAGAAGATGGAACAAAGATTGGAAAAATCCAAAAAAGTAAGGGAGTTGTATGTACTTAATGTACATACAACTCCCTCCATCGGGTTTTAAATCCGTTTTTATGATTTCTTAGTATATCATAAAAAAAGTTTTTGTCAATTAATATCGATGGATTAATCAAGCAAATTTATGTACATTTTTTCAGTTTTCTTATGTGGATACTCTGTATTGGACAAAAGGTACTGCCGGAAGTCTATTACCTTTCCGGCAGCTCTGAACCTGTCCTATATCTAAATTCTTTACAGTTTTTCGCTATAATTTGTAACTTCTGTCCTATAACTGATTCTACTCTGACAGATACTTATCTACACTGACCAGCTTTACACAAAGGGTAAAGAGTTCCATAGCCGTCTTTAAATCCTTTTCCGGGGGGAAAGAAGGTGCTATACGGATGTTACTGTCCTCAGGGTCCTTGCCATAAGGGTAGGTTGCTCCTGCTGCTGTTAGTTTAACCCCAGCTTTCTGAGCTCTTTCTACTACTGCTTTTGCACAGCCGTTTAAGGTATCAAAGGAAATGAAATAACCGCCTTTGGGTTTGTACCAGGAACCAATCTCCAGTCCCTCCAGCTCTTCGGATAATTTGTTTAATACGATCTCAAATTTTGGCCTTAAGATTTCTGCATGCTTGCTCATATGATTGATTATTCCGTTTATATCCTTATAATACCTGACATGCCGCAGCTGATTTACCTTATCATGTCCGATTGTCTGTATACCAAGCTGTTTCTTGATATCCACCAGATTGTTGGGAGAAGTTGCAATAGCAGCTACACCAGATCCCGGGAAACTGATTTTAGAGGTGGAGGAAAATTTATAAACCATATCCGGATTCCCGGCTTTCTTACATTCCTCAAGGATTTCCAGGATATTGTCCTGATCATCTTCATATAAGTGATGCAGGCTGTATGCATTATCCCAATAGATTCTGAAATCTTTGGCCGCCGGCCTTAACCTGGCAAAACGTTTCACCACTCTGTCCGAATAGGTAATACCCTGGGGATTGGAGTATTTGGGAACGCACCAGATACCCTTAACGGCTTCATCCTCTACTACGTATTTCTCCACCAGATCCATATCCGGTCCTTCTTCTGTCATTGGGATATTTATCATCTCAATACCAAAATATTCGGTAATTGCAAAATGTCTGTCATAACCGGGTACCGGGCATAGGAATTTTACCTTATCCAGACAGCACCAGGGGGTACTTCCCATAACTCCATGGGTCATGGAACGTGATATAGCATCATACATTATATTTAAACTGGAGTTACCATATATAATAAGATTCTCGGCAGGAACCTCTATCATGTCTCCAATAAGCTTCTTCGCTTCAGCAAGGCCATCCAGAACACCATAATTGCGGCAGTCTGTGCCATCTTCACAGGTTAAATCAGAAGAGCTGTTTAAGATATCCATCATTTCCATGGATATATCCAACTGATCAATGCAAGGCTTACCTCTTGACATATCAAGACTTAAATGCAAACCTCTCATTGCTTTGTATTGCTTTCTTAAATCTTCTCTTAATTCCAGTAATTCTTCTCTGGACATTTCTTTATAAGGTTTCAAGAAAAAGACCTCCTTTGCAGCGCCATTTCTGACAGTCTATCACAAATCCCCGTACCATGCAATGGAAAACAAGCCATTTTGCAGCCATAATTTAAAATAATTATGCACCTATAAGGACTGTTTATGCAACTTATAGGTTCTGCTTATTTATCAGATGGTTTTGCTGGATTTATGAGAATTGTTCCTGTTTTTCCTGTAAAATTATGTAACTTTACAGGATTTTATAGATGTTCTTGATATCTGGGATTAGGTGTGAAAAATTTAGTTTTTATAAAGGGGACGGAAAATTGCACCAGGCAGAAAGATTCATGCTTCAATTCCAATGTATAAGAAGTCCTAATTCTCTGGAGATTTTATGCTTGGCATATCATCAAACAGATAACTCGCTTCGCTCAGACAATCTGTTTGATGATATAGCATAAAATCTTCAGAGAAAAGGACTTCTAATACATTTCCATAGGCGCATTCATCTTTCTGCCTGGTGCAATTTTCCTGAAATCGTATTAAAACAGCGTTTTTGATACTTATATCAGTCTGTACGATAAGTGATGGTTATATATGTGTTAGTTAAGTTTAAATAACTTTTTATGAAATCAACTAATGAGGTAGTACTAGTTACATGATAGAAACAGTCTAACCTTAAGAAGTGTCTCAAGCTTGCTTGCGATACTTCTTAAGGTTAGACTGCACAGGATGGATAATGAGATCACCTGTGGGTTTCTATGGATGTATATTTGTATATTTATTATTTGCTGTAAGGTGTAGCTTCAAGGGGCAGACTTGTACGGAACTTGCCGTCCCACTTGTAATAAGCGGCCTGGGCTGCAGGTGAAGTTGGTATCAGAGGTATCTCTCCCACTCCTTTTGCTCCATATGCCAGCTCTGCATTATTCTTTTCAATAAGGATGGTCTGTATCTCAGGAACCTCCGTTGCCCGGAAAAGTCCCAGTGTGCCATATCTGGCAGTTGGCCTTCCGTTTACGATCCTTGGATTCTCCGTAAGACCAAAACCAAGTCCCATAACTACGCCGCCTTCAATCTGTCCTTCTACGTTGGAGGGATTGATGGCTTTGCCTACATCATGGGCAGCAATTACTTTGGAAACTTTGCCTTCTTCATTTAATATGACCACCTGTGTTGCATAACCATATGCCAGATGGCTGACAGGATTGGGTTTGTCAGAGCCCATGGGGTCTGTAATGCCCACAAATTCATCATAGAATTCTTCTCCCTCCAGTTCCTGCAGGGTATGCTCTTTTAATGCCTCCTTTAATTTGAGGGACACTCTTCTTGTGGTTTCACCGGTTATAACTGTCTGTCTGGAGGCTGTACTGGTACCGGAATTCGGCGTGATATCTGTATCCGGCATGGCGACGATTACCTCAGAAGCCTTTAGCCCCGTGGTCTCACAGCAGATAGCCCGCATGGTTGCGGCTATTCCCTGGCCCATGCAGGCCGCACTTGTTCTTAAGGATACCTTGCCCTCCACGATTTTTAACCGCACTCTGCCTGTATCGGGTATTCCAACACCAACGCCTGCATTCTTGATGGCGCAGGCAATTCCGGCACTGTCATAATTCTTATAATATTCCTCTTTTACTGCGTTTAGTGTTTCCACCATACCGGTACCTTCATCGGCAAGCTGACCGTTGGGCAGGGTTTGCCCCGGACGGATTGCATTGAGATAACGAATTTCAAAGGGATCAAGGCCTGCTTTTTCTGCTAACAGGTTTAAATTACATTCTGTAGCAAACATTGTCTGGGTAACTCCAAAACCTCTGAAGGCTCCTGAGGGCACATTATTCGTGTAGACAGAGAGTCCTATAATATCTATATTCTGATAATTATAGGGGCCTGCCGCATGGGTGCAGGCACGCTGGAGCACAGGTCCTCCAAGGGAAGCGTAGGCCCCCGTATCTGCCACCAGGCGAAGGCGCATGGCTGTAAGCTTTCCTTTCTCATCACAAGCGGTGGTAAGTTCCATTTCCATTGGATGGCGTTTGGGATGTACCCGCAGGCTTTCTTCTCTGGACAGTGTTACCTTTACTGGAAGGTTGCACAGATAAGCTAATAAGGCTGCATGATGCTGAACGCTCATGTCCTCCTTCCCGCCGAAGCCTCCTCCGACATAAGCACTGACTATCCTGAGTTTTTCCTTGGGGATGCCAAGGAGCATACCAATTTCTCTGTACTCGTCGTAAACACTCTGACCTCCGGTATAGACTGTCAGGGAATCTCCCTCAGGAACAGCTAGTGCACTTTCCGGTTCCAGAAAGGCATGCTCCTGTGCCGGCGTATTGTAGACTCTGGTTACTACATGTACTGAATTCTGAAGGGCAGTCTCAACATCCCCTCTCTGAATAAGCTCTCTTCTATAGATATTACCGCTCTTATGTATAAGGGGAGCCCCTTCCTTCATGGCTTCTTTGGGAGACAATAATGGTGTACGCTCCTCATATTCTACTTCTATGAGTTTCTTTATCTCCTTTAATGCCTTTTTTGATTTGGCTGCTATAAGACAGACAGAGTCTCCCGGATACCTGGTCTCTTCACCGACCGCTATTATTGCCGGCCAGTCAAGGGTCAAATGTCCGATTACCCTCTCACCGGGAATATCTTCTGCCAGAACAATCCGTACCAGCTCCGGATGTTTAAGCGCCTTCTCCAGATGGATTGCTTTCACCAGGGCTCTGGGATATTCCGCACGAAGGGCAGAACCATACACCATACCCGGTGCCTTTAGGTCATCCGCAAATTTAGCCTTACCAAGTACCTTGTCCGGTGCATCGGGTCTGTGGCTCCGCTCTCCCACCTGACCGGTAAATTCACGGACAGGCAGAGGTTTTTCATCTCTTATATATTCTGCGGCCATCAGTATCGCCTGCTCTATCTTGACATATCCGGTACAACGGCATATGTTACCCTTGATTGCTTTCTTCACCTCAGCCTTTGATGGATTTGGATTCACATCCAAAAGACCCTTGGCGCTGATAATCATTCCTGGAATACAGAAACCACACTGAACTGCACCTGCCTCCGAAAATGCAAAAGCATAGGCCTCCTGTTCTCTTTTTGAAATCCCTTCCACTGTTATTATCCTTTTCCCATGGACCTTTGATGCTGTCAAAAGACAGGCTCTTACAGGTTTTCCGTCAAGAAGCACCATACAGGCTCCGCAGGCTCCCTCCATACATCCATTCTTTACGGAAGTAATATCAAGGTTATCCCTCATATATTCCAGTAAATTAACGTCTGTTTCCGTGTCTGTCATCTGGTTATTTATCCAAAACTGGTACATTATATCCCTCCGTTTACCTGTATTGAGATTTTAATTGTGTATTCTGTTTTTATCTTACTGGATTAATTTTTATATTATGGCCGGCACTAAATATTCAGAGAAATAGTGCCAGGCAAAGGGAGGCACGGGCCTGAAATCGTAGCATATGTTCTTTCTGCTTTATGCTCTTCACCGTCCCTTTGCACGATGCACTTGACCGATTCGCACCGAGCACCCGACGGGTGGCATTGGGTCGGAAACCCCATGCCACCCAGCCAGTAAAACTGACCTTATGACACTCAGACAATTTTAAAGACGCCTTAAGACTCTGCCGGCCTGTTTTCCTGTATGTTCACCGTTCTTTACGGCAATCTGACCATTTACCAGCACATGGCTGATTCCTTCCGGATACTGAATAGGGTCTGTAAAGGTTCCCTTATCTAATATGGTATCGGGATTAAAAACAGTAATATCCGCATAATAACCGGCCTTTAGCAGTCCCCTGTTCTTTATGCTCATGGCTTCCGCTGCTTTATGGGTTAACTTATACACTGCTTCCTCTAAGGGTAATGCTTTTTCTTCTCTTACATATTTTCCCAAAATCCTGGGAAAGGAGCCATATACACGGGGATGGGGTTTGCCGGAAAGAAGCCCGTCGGTGCAGGCATTCATTTCTTCTCTCTTCAGTATCTTAATAACAGCTTCTTCTGTACCGTAGAAGTCCACCATTCCTACGGCATTGTTTTCCTCAGCCAGCAGATCAAAAGCAGCCTCCAGCGGATCTATTCCTTTTTGTTCACCGATTTCTTTCAGGCTCTTTCCTATAAGTTCCCGGTTCTTCTCCGTAGCGGTACTGGTTATAAAGATTCCCTCTACACCGGCAAACTGAATAAAATTATCCCAGCCAGGTATTCCTGCTTCTATATCCTGCTTCATCTTCTCCCGCTGTTCTGCATCCTTAAGACGCCTGATCAGCTCATTGGTCCCGCCGTCATGAGCCCAGGGTGGCAGAATTATACCCAACATAGTGCTGCCGGCCACATAAGGATACTGGTCTAGCGATACCCTGATGCCTTCTTCTCTGGCTTTGTCCAGCAGTCCCAGCATATCCTCAAGCTTATCCCAGTTATCCTTTCCGCATACTTTAAAATGGGAATAGTGGATCTTGACACCGGATTTTCTTCCCACTTCAATAATCTCTTCCATGGAGGAAAGTATGGTATCTGCTTCACTCCTCTGATGAACTACAAAAACACCGTCATATTCCGCCACTACCTTACACAGTTCAATTATCTCAGAAGTTTCTGAATAGGCGCAGGGAGTATAGATCAGCCCTGAGGAAAGCCCCAGACACCCTGCCTCCATTTCTCTTCTGGTGATTTCACACATCTTTTTAATTTCCTCATCAGAAGGTTCTCTGCCTGCAAGTCCCATAGCCTCCATGCGCACATTTCCATGTGGTACCAGGTAGGACTCGTTAATACCTGGTTTTGCTTCCTCTATCTGCTTTAAATAGTTTTCCGTGGTTTCATACTCCCAGTTGATAGTGTCACTTTCACCATCCAGTCCGGCTATGTTCTTGCGCCAGGAATCAATATATTCCTTTGGCAGAGGTGCCATTGAGATTCCATCCTGTCCCAGGACTTCTGTTGTAATACCCTGCATTACCTTTGGCAGTACCAGCGGCTCTGTTAATACCTTTAAATCACTGTGACTGTGGGTGTCAATAAAGCCTGGAGCCGCAACAAGCCCTTCCGCTTCAATTACTTCCTCAAAGCCGTCTTCTTTTATTACGGCTTCCGTGCTTATCTCTTTTATTCTGTCGTCTTCCACTATAATATGACCTTTGTATAGTGGTGCCCTGCTGCCGTTTGCGATCAGGGCATTCTTTATAAGTATGTGCATAAGGGGCCTCCTTTGCTTCTAACGCAGTAATGCCTTCATGATACCGTAATAATTATCAGTTACACGGGTTAACTGATCGATTTCTATATATTCATTTATGGTATGTGCCAGATTTTCTTTGGACGGGCCCATACCGATGGTCTTAATTCCTGCTTCTCCTGCATAATGGCTTCCGTTGGTGCAGAAATTATACTGGGTAATGGCAGGTGAATAACCCATTTCCTCTAATTCTGTGAGCACTGCCTCAATATACTCTTCTTCCTTGTCAAAAAGCCAGCCGGGAAAGAATCTTTCACCTTCGATTTCTTCTCCGGTATAACAGCTTTCCTTTCCTACACTATAGGATACCCTGGCCTTTAATTCAGGATCCTTGCTTTTAAGCTCCGCCAGCAAGGCTTCAATAGGCGCAAGTACACTTTCTTTGGTCTCTCCCACCAGAAGTCTCCTGTCATAGGTAGCACTGCAATATTCCGGAACTACGCTGGCACCTGGATAGGGGCTGGATTTGATATCCGTTAACTCTAAGATACCTTTTCCAAGCACCGGATGCTCTGTTGGAGTCAGCCCCCGGATGGCGTCGATAATCTGTGCCATCTTATATACGGCATTGACACCCTTTTCAGGATTTGCAGAATGTGCAGGAACACCAAAGGTCTCCACTTTTATTTCTGCTCTTCCTCGCTGACCGATTTTCAGATTTAACTCCGAAGCTTCACCTATTACTACAAAATCAGGCTTTACTGCCTGACTTATCTTTCTGGCAGCAACTCCTTCAAAGCATTCCTCATGGACAACACCTGCCACATAGATTTCACCGGCAAAATCCTTATCCGTATCCTCCGCAAAATTTGCTGCAGCTGCAGCCATGGCTGCAAGGGCTCCTTTCATGTCAGAGGTCCCTCTGCCATAGATCTTCCCGTCATGGATTTCTGCCTCAAAGGGCGGATAAGTCCAGTCCTTGATATTACCAACGGGTACGGTATCCATATGTCCGTCAAATAAAAGTTTCTTACCAGGGCGTTTTCCTTTAATAATGCCAATGGTATTTCCATAGCTGTCCTTTATTACCTCATCAAATCCCTTGGAGTAGAAGAACTCTGTCAGCCCTTCACTGACTCTTTCCTCTTCACCGGAATAGCTCTTCGCCTGCACCAGTTTCTGACACAGCTGTATGACCTCTTCTTCTCTTATATTATTTAGCATCTTCTTTTCCTGCCTTTCCTGCCTTTTATGACGGTCTGTTAATTATTATGATCTGGGATATAAGCCATCCCATACAATTCTTCTGTAATTCTCCCTGTCAGTATCGCCCTCACTGTTAAAGAACAATACGACGGAATCTTCATTAATACCAAGTTCCTCCTTCATCCATTGCAAGGAAGGATTCGTAAGCACTTCATAGAAAAGACCAAATCCCGCAGCACCGCTTTCACCGGATATAACCTTTCTGTCCTCTCCTATGGGATTTCCTAAGACCCTCATTCCCTGCGCTGCGGAATAATCCGGGCAGGATATAAAATAATCGGAATAATCCTTTAAGACCTCCCAGCCCACAGTGGTAGGTTCACCACAGGCAAGACCCGCCATAATGGTATTCATGTCTCCGGTTACAGGATGAATCCTGCCGTCATTTGCCTTGGCAGTTTTATAAATGCAGGCTGCTTCATTGGGCTCAACAATTGTAGTAACAGGTCTGTCTTCTCCATAAACACTGGCAAAGAAGCCCTGTACGGCACCTGCCAGGGATCCGACACCCGCCTGCACAAAGATATGCGTAGGTTTCACTTCCCCTAACTGTTCATAAGCTTCATATGCCATGGTAGTATAACCCTGCATGATCCAGGTGGGAATGTCTTCATACCCCTCCCAGGCAGTATCCTGTACCAATACCCAGCCATTTTCTCCTGCATGTTTATCTGCAAGGCGAACGGCGTCATCGTAATTAAATTCCGTGATTTCTGCCAGCGCCCCTTCTGCCTTTATATTTTCAAGTCTTTCCAATGCACTGCCCTTTGGCATATAGATTATGGATTTCTGCTTTAATTTATTAGCTGTCCAGGCAACACCTCTGCCATGATTACCATCAGTTGCAGATATAAAGGTAATATCGCCGGTCTGCTGCTTCACCTCCTCAGAGATTAATTCCCGGTAAGGAAGCTCAGACAAGTCTTTTCCTAACTTTTCTGCAATGTAATTTCCAATGGCGTAACTGCCCCCTAACACTTTAAAGGCATTCAACCCAAAGCGGTAGGATTCGTCTTTCACATAAATTCCTTTTACGCCAAGCTGCTTTGAAAGCTCTTCTAAGGCTACTAACGGAGTTTCTTTATACACATCAAAGCTTTTGTGAAAATCCAGTGCCTTTTTTGCTGCCTCAGGCCCTAAATGGCTTATATTTTTCTTACCGGCAGCTTTCCGTTCAAAATGAACCAGTTCAAAACTCATACCTACCTCTTTCCGAATATTATCCCAAATATTCCAATTAAATATTTTACTATGTAAGCTGAATTATAATTTTTCTTTCTAGGATGTATTTAAAACTCCCTGCGCCGGGCTGTCATATAACTTTTCATATAAGAAGCTATCCCTATAATTCAACTGTATTAATTATTATCATTTTCATAAAGGTAAAATACTCATCAGACAACTTCCGGTGTTTCCTCAAGAAGCTTATCAATATCTGCCGGTTCTAATTCTGTAACATTTTTAATATGCCCAATGACTTCTGCCCCGGCCTCATAGATTTGTCCTTTCCATCTTAATCGATAACCACTCTCCAGATTGCAGACGCCTGGATTCATACTGTCAAGGAACAGTTCCGGTGTTTCAAACAAAGTGAACTTCTCTTTATAGGGAATGTGTCCTAAAGGACAGAAATATACGCAGTTACCACATTCATTGCATAAACCGTCACGATGCAGGATATATACTTTTCCATCTCCCTCCGTCTTTTTGTTTGCCCTGTTAGGACAGACGTCGGTGCATTGCCTGCACTTAGCACAAAAAGCCGAGTAATCACTGGCTGGGGTTTTTGCATTCCTCTTAGCTTTATTCCGGTAGCTGCTATCCTGTTCTGCAGCCTCTGCCAATGCAGACAACCTGTCTCTGTCAATTATTTCAGGTATTTCCTTAAGCTCTGCTGCAAGGGCTTTATCCAGGGCTGTAAGATTCTTATACCCCCCGGTCTTTAATAGCAGAGTGGATACTGTGACAGGTTTGATGCCTGTTTCTAAAATAGCTGCAATGTTTCCGCTGTCAGCGCCTCCGGAATAGGACATGGATATATCTTCTTTTATTATTTCTTCAAGTGCTTCTCGTAAAGCTGCTGCGACTCCTATGGTTATGGGGTAGAGAGCAGGACCTGACAGATACATTGCCTCTCCCGGAAGCTCCTGATTGATAATCTTTACAGGAAGAGTATTGGTAAGCTTAATACCAAACTCCTTTCCCAGCTCCATGCTCTTTTCTTTCAGTCTGCCAATTAATGCAACCGCTTTTTCAAAGCTGATATCATGCCGGAAGATCTCCTCGTTCATTTCCACATGGGAATAACCGCCGTTCTCCAGCAATTCTTTGACCTTATCATAACCTAAAAGGGTAGGATTACATTTTAAGTGGGTATTCAGTTTCTTCTCTTTCATCAGATAGAGAACAATTTCTTCAATCTCTCCGGAGGGACAGCCGTGCATGGTGGAAAGTGTTACCGTATCACTGATACAGGAGGGAATATTTCTTATAAATTCCTCTGTAACCTTACCAAACAGTTCCTTTTCCTCAATGGCAGTCTCTGTACACGCCTTAAAAACTGCGGTGTCTTTCCCCTCCTTCATAGCTTCCAGAAAAGCATCGACGGCAGGAGTCTGTATCCCGGCCAGCTGGTACCCCACACTCATGTTGAACACAAAGCCATCGCTTCTGCCAAGGTCGAACTCCTTCACCAGTAAATGAAGCAGCATCCAGGCTTTTATATATTCCTCCAAAGCCTTTTCCGGTGACAGCTCAGAGGACCATTCTGTGTTATAGGCCTCCGTTTCTACATAGATACAGGGCTTAAGGATTCCCAGTTCTTCGCCCCACAGTACCTGAACGGTTTTTAGTTCAAAATATCTGGCTCCTGCTGCATATGCTGCCAGAATATTTTGTGCCAGTTGGGTATGGGGTCCTGCTGCCGGGCCAAAAGGTGTTTCTATCTTCTGTCCATTTATTATCAGGTTCTTTAACATTTTTTCCGGTCTGCTTACCGGCACTCCATAAAAACTTTTCGTCTCTTTATATTCCATTACTGACTGCCGTAGCAACTCTTTAAATGGTATTGGTCTCAATTTATCACTCATACAAATCCACCCTTCCGGCAATCCCTGCTTCAGCCTGCTCATAACTCTTTAAAACGCTTCCTTTTAACCCTTACAGTGTATTCCACAGCTCTTTGGCAGCTTCCCTGCATTGAAATAACACTTTTTCTTCGTCTTCTGCTAAAAGCTGCCTCTCCTTCATAAGAACCTTACCGTTAACAACCACCGTTGAAGTGTCTTTTCCGCTCATACCAAACAGAATATGTCCGTTAATGTTTTCTTTGGTAAGTGGTGTTATGGGTTTGTAATCCATAATTATCACATCTGCAAAAGCTCCTGGAACAAGTTTTCCAAGCCCTGCTTTACCCTTTGGACTACTGCTCATAACCCGTTCTGCTATGGAAGGATTATTAAAATAAAGCATCTCTGGTATTTCTGTCCAGGCGGCGGAAGGGTTTTTAGCTTCATGCTTTTGCAGGATATTCGCCACCTTTAACGATTCCAGCATATCAGAGGTATATCCATCGGTGCCAAGCCCCAGGAGCACCCCTTTTTTATACATGGTCAGTACCTTAGGAGCGCCTACCGCATTTCCCATATTGGATTCCGGGTTGTGAACCACCATGGTATTGGTTTCTTTTAAAATATCCATATCCTCTTCGTCAATATGTATGCAATGGGCAGCAATAGTATGTTCCCCAAGGATTCCTTCCTTTAACAGGCGCTTTACTACAGAGCTGCCATAGAGATTTCTGCAGTCTGTTTCATCCTTTAAGCCTTCTGCTACATGAATATGGAAGCCTGACTGCTTATCGGTGTACTCTCTGCACAAAGCCAGCGTATCATCACTTAAGGTAAAGGAGGCATGCAATCCCATCAGAGCACTTATCATACCGGAGTTATCTGCTTTTGTGAAAGCAGCAAATTCACTGTTTTCCTTTACTGCCTCAAGCATCTTGTCCCTGCCGTCACGATCAGAAACCTCATAAGCCAGACAGGTTCTGACACCGCTTACCTTGGCGGCTTCTGCAATAGCTGCAAGGCTTCCCCTTATATTTCCGTAACTTGCATGATGGTCAATAATAGTTGTCACGCCGTTCCTGATACACTCCATATAGGTTGCTCTGGCACTTAAGCTGCTTTGTTTAAGCGTAAGCCCACGATCGAGCCTCCACCAGGTCCCCTCAAGTATCTCCAGAAAATTCCGGGGGTTATTCCCCTGTATATTCATGCCTCTGGCAAAAGCACTGTATATATGGTGATGTGTATTTATAAGACCCGGCATGATTACACCACCTTTGGCATCAAGAAACTCAGCCTCCGGGTATTTCTCTTTTAATACATGATAGGGCCCTACTTCTGTAATAAAATTATCCGTGATACAGACTGCACCGTTGTCATAAAAGGTGCTATCCTCATCCCTGGCTACTATCGCTCCGTTTCCTATTAAAAGCATATTCCAGCTTCTCCTTCCTGACAGCTTCCTTACAATTCTCTTCTTAAGAACCGGCCTTTTCCCCCAAGGAATTTTCCGTTTCTTACTATCTGCTCTCCTCTTAGGAACACCTGAGAAACAGATCCCTTCACTTTATTTCCGTTATAAACAGATGCCTCATCCTGTATCTGATGCACTGCTTCACCTTTAAGAATTACAATATCTGCATCCGCTCCGGGAAGCAGTGTTCCCTTTCTGGGATAAAGTCCATAGGCTTTTGCCGGACCTTCTGTAAATTTTGGTATTATCTTTTCTCCAAAGGCTTCATACATCGTTAAAAAGGAATATTGTATCCCTCCGATGCCCATGGGAATCTGGGATGTATATTTTTCTCGCTTCAAGGCATTATCAAAGGGGCAATGATCTGTACCAATAGCCGTAAGACTATCAACCTGTTCTCTTAGTAACAGCATTTCCTTCTCTTCCCGTAAAGGAGGGGTCATGGTATAGAGATAACCGTCTTCTTTTTCATAATATCCGCTATGAAAGAAGAAATAATGGGGGCAGCTCTCCAGGAGAATTCTGCCCTTCTTAAGCTCTTCCTGGTAGTTTTGCGCCAGTAGTCTTACAGAACTGCCGGCACTGACATGTACGATATATAACTGTCCTTCCCGTTCCCTGGCCATTTCAGCAAGCTTTAAGATTTCTGTTCTCTCGCTTAATACCGGTCTTGATTTTTCATGGTCTTTTACCAGGATATCCTTTCTGGTATCAATCAAGGTATCGTTTTCTGCATGGATAACAATACGTCCCTTTAATTCACTTGATGCCTGAAGGAGTCTGTCAATGTCTCTGTCGTAGGTTCTTCTATCCGTATCGGAATAGGTGGTAAATAGTTTAAGGGAGGGAAGTCCTGCGTTTATCCCTGCTTTCAGAAGATTTGCCGCATCTTCTCTGGGTGCTGCAATGGTAGTGTGGAAGCTGTAATCCGTAGCACTGAAAGCCGCCAGCTCCATACGTTCTCTAAAAGCCTTTTCAAATTCTGTGCTGCTTTGTATTGGATCAAGAAAGTCAATGTATGAAGTAACCCCTCCCAAGGCTCCAAGCACAGAACCGGTATAAAAGTCATCTTTTGAAGTATTCTTACCTACCTTCAGATGAAAATGAACATGAGGGTCAATAAAACCCGGCAGTATTCTGGCACCCTCTGCATCAAATTCCTCCTCGCAGGGAAGATAACTCTTAGTAACGGCTTCAATCCTGCCGTTTTTGATATAGATATTTTCCTCTCTGAACTGTCCATCCAAATAGACCAATCCGTTTACAATTCCTAACTCCATAAGAATCTCTCCTTTTTAAGGTTATTACATATGCCTGCCCTTTGCCTTTTCGTAATCTTCCGGGGTGTCAATATCCAACAAAAGCCTTTCATCCTCAATGAGGAATCGTTTTACTTTCTTTGTATGTAAATACTGTTGTAAATTAGCACTATCCTCCAGACGAAGAATTTCTTCTGCTGCCTGCCTGGGAAGCAGCAATGGATGCCCTCCTCTGTTTGCAGTGCTGGGTTTTACGATACCCGGTATTTCCTTTAACAGCTCCTTACAGAGCTCTGTTGTAAGAAAAGGATAATCTCCCGGCGTCAGAAAGAAATATGGGCTCTTTACTTCTGCAATACCAGTCTTTACGGAGGTGAACATCCCTTTCTCATAATCTTTATTCCATATCAGCTGTACTCTGTTGTCATAAGGCTTAATTAAGGAATAAAGTCTATCAATGGAATATCCGCCTACAATGATAATATTAGTGCAAATGGGTAAAAATACTTCAATTACACGGGCAAGCAAAGGCTTTCCTTCAATCAGCAGCTCAAGCTTAAACCCTCCTGCCCGGCTTGAGAGGCCGCCTGCCAATATTACTGCATCCGTATCCATAACTTCTCCTCTTTCAGGTTATTCTAGATTGACTAGTCAATCTAATTTGTACCGATAAAAATTATATCCCAATTCTAAACCGGGATATACCGGCGTTCTTCATAATATTTATAAAAGGGGTGATAAAGCCTGCAGAATTTAAAGTCTGATTAATATTTTATCAGGGGGTGTCAAAAAATACCATAGATTGACCGACACCTTAAGTTGATATATGAATATGCAAAATAAGCGAAATACATTACTGCTGTAATATATCTCGCCCGTGAGTTCTTTTTATGCTTAGTAGTTTATCACCCTGTATTATAAATGTCAAACCCTTTTTTACAATGGAAACCCATGAATTAAATCAGGTTATATAATCCTCCATAAGAACCCTCATAATTCCCCCGCACACCATACCTTCTGATTCTGCCACATCCCCTGTCATGTCTATATCCCGAAGCCTGTACCTCCCTGTCCCAATCATAGATACTGCTTCATGAATAATTTCCGCCTCTGCGCAGCCGCCACCTATGCTGCCCTTTACCCTGCCAGTAGGAAAGACTGCCATCTTAGCACCTTTTCCTCTGGGTGTAGAACCCTTGGTTTCCGTAACCGTAACCATACACATGGGTTCTGTCCTTCCTGCTGCCAGGAATTTTAACAGCTCGTATTCTACATCCGTTTTTTCCCGCGCCTGTAAGTGGTTGCCCAGACGTTTTCTTTCTATGAGCTGGGCCAGAATAGAGATACTGATTTCCTCCGGTGTTACGGCACCAATTGAAAGCCCGATAGGAGAGCACACCCCGTTGAGCCTTTCTTTATCATATCCTTCCTTTTCCAAGAGCTCAAGTACTGCCTTAACTCTTCTTTTGGAACCAATCATCCCAAGATAGATAGTCTCCGGTAAGTTTAAGATGCTCTTAAGACAATCCATATCATGACGGTGACCTCTGGTAATAATTACAATGTAATCATTTCGGGTAATCCGTAGCCTGGGTATAATATTTTCAAAACTGTCACAGATAACTGTCTCAGCCTCCGGGAATCTGGCTGAATTTGCAAAGGATGGTCTGTCATCTGCAACCGTCACCTGAAATCCTGTTTTCCCAGAGAACTCTGCCAAAGGAAGGGCAATGTGTCCGCCGCCTAATATAATCAGGCGTTCCTTTGGGTAAAATACCTCCGAAATACATAATTCCTCTTTTGTCCTGTTTTCTGCCTCCACACCGCTGATTTCTTCCAGATAACGTTCAAGCTCAGCGTTAACCTCCCCTTCTGCTTTTTGGAGTTTTGTAACCAGCCGAATAGGTTTGTCTTTTTCCAGTTCTTCAACAAGCTGTTTGTAGATCATCCCATCGCCTCCTTTCCAGTTTATGATAGTAATGCAGGCGTCCGCAAACATCACATAGACCAGTTATTATGCAAATGCCTGTATAAACAACTAATTTATGTGATAAAATCGGTTTGCATCCTTTTATACTATTTACCAAACCCGCAGTTTGGAAAAGTACAGCTTTCGCAGTTTAAGCAGAGTCCACCATGCCCCAAAGCGGCCAGTTCTTCTGCAGTTACCGGATCTTCTGCCAGTACCCGCGGCAGGATCAGGTCAAATATGGTCCGTCTGGCATACATTACACAACCGGGTAATCCCATAATAGCCTTGTTATTATAATAAGCCAGCATAAACATGGCACCGGGAAGAACCGGAGCACCATAGGATATAACCTTTGCCCCAGTATCCTTGATTGCCCCCGGAGTTGTATCATCCGGATCAACACTCATACCTCCGGTACATAATACGATTTCCGCACCTGTATCTATTGCCTTTATAATAGCTGCTGTTATCTTATCCTTTTCATCGTTTAATATCTCCTGGCTGATAACCTCAACACCATATTCTGCAAGCTTATTACGGATTACCGGCCCGAAGGTATCTTTAATACGTCCATGAAACACTTCGCTTCCTGTAGTAATGATAGCTGCCTTTTTTACCGTAAAGGGAAGCAGCTGCAGAAGCGGTGCTCCATTTCCGATTTCTTTGGCTTTATTCATCTTTTCCTCTTCTATAACCAAGGGAATCACCCTGGTGCCTGCAAGCATATCTCCCTTTTTCACCGGCTGATTGCCATGCATGGTGGCAATTATCATTTCTCCCAGAGAATTTATCTGAAACAGTCTTTCTTTATCCACCTTAAAAAGTCCGTCTCTGTCCGCAATTATATTTATTTTGCCCTCCTTCACCGACGTTGGCACCATATGCTCGTTCTTACAGAGGCTATACAGTATATCCGCCCCTTCATTTTCATGAAGGACTCCCTCTTTCTTCTCCCAGACATAGAGATGCTCTTTTCCGATGGAGAGTAAAACCGGTATATCCTCCTCCCTGACCACATGTCCTTTACGGAAGATAGCATCATCTATTTCACCTTTAATTATTTGTGTGATATCATGGCATAGTATATGCCCTACTGCTTCTGTTGTTTTAATCGTCTTCAATTTTTTCACATCCTTCTTAAGGGGATACACTTTAAAGCAAATATACCCCTTAAATCTCTGTCTGTCCTTCTGTATCTGTCTTCTGCAAGTCTTCTGCTCTGTTTCTTCTTTCTGTCTCTGTATTCTTTTCTGCGTACTACTTTCTGTTTCTGTATTCTTTTCTGCGTACTTTTTTTCTGTACACTGATTTTTTTCCGCTAATCAATAATTTTTTCTATTTACTTTATGGTTCAAAGGTTAAATAATATTCTCTGCTTACTTTTTACTGTTCAATATATTATTTTCTTTAGTCTTTCTGTGTATTCTCTACAGTTCTCTGTACTGCTCTCATTACAGATTTATGTACTGATATGCAGCACTATTCCAATATAGTCTTTAGTATAACCTCTTTGCTGTATCTAAAATATTCCTCTACATCAAATCTGTCTTCATTGATAAGATACTGCATGGATGCACCTTCCAGAATCGATACGATAAAATAGGGCAGAAAGTTCTTCTTCTGCTCTGAAATTCCAGGCGCATAGTTATCAAGCATCTTTCTGATTTCCTTCCGCCAGCCTTCAAAAGAAGAATCAAAATTCTCCTGGATATCCGGATTGGTATGTCCCTGTACCCAGAAGTCAATTTCAGCAAAATCATATTTCTTCTCATTTAATATAAACTCTAATTTTTGTTTAATAAATACCTCTAATTGATCCTCCAGGGTATTGTCTGCCTCAACTTTCAGTCTCTCCCTTAAGTCAAGGCATCTCTTTAACACCTTCTTCTGTAAAGCAAGCATCAGATCATTTTTGGTCCGATAATAATAATGAAGGTTTGATTGTACCATTCCGGCTCTGTCAGCTATAAGGTGCATCCTGGTTCCGCAGATGGTATTCTCAACCACTACATCCAATGCTGCATCCAGTATCTTCTCCTCCGGTTTCTCTACTACGCTTTTAACTCTCATCTTTTTATCCTCGCCTCTCATAATGCCGCCTAACCGGCATGTAAATTAAATGGTATTCTAAATTCCTCTGTATTTATTCTAATGACAATATTTGCTGAATTAATCAATCAAATAGAATCAGCCTGCTGCTATTCGTTTACCCGCTATATATTTCCCCTTAATATGTCTGTCATCCGAAAGATAGATAATTCTCTCAAGTCTTTCTTCTAAGGTCAGTTCTTTTTGTGATTGTATATTGCTGTCTTCTATAATCAATGCATCCAGCTCGTAACCCGGCAGAAAACTTCCAACCTTACCAAACAAAGCACCTCCGCCCATGGTTCCAAGATAGAAGGCCTCTTTTGCAGTCAAAGGTTTTAGCGAAGAGTCTTTTAGTCTCCAGCGAAGCTTGGATACCTGTATGGCAGACACCATAGTGCGGAAAATAGAATTGGAATTACCTCCTGCCATATCTGTTCCAAGACCCACTCTCATATCCAGGTCCACAAATTTCCTCACAGGAGCTATCCCCGAAGCCAGGTTTGTATTGGAGTCAGGACAGTGAGCAATGAATACGCCTTTTGCCTTCATCAGGGCAATTTCTTCCTCAGTGGAATGAACACAATGAGCCATCACTGCTATTCCGTTTTCACCGAACAAGCCGAATTTATCATAAGCCTCTCCGTAATGATCCGTATCTGGACAGAGCTCCTTCACCCATTCAATTTCAGAAAAATTCTCGGAAAGGTGTGACTGCACGGGAACCTTATACTCTTTTTGGATCTGCCCAAGTCCCTTTAGCAGCTCATCCGTACAGGTTGGTACAAATCTGGGGGTAATCACCGGTGTGATATTTTGATATCTTCCCTGACAGGCCTTCAGCCAGTCAACTGTATCCTCAATAGATTTACTGGTATCCTCTTTTAAAAAATCCGGACAATTCCTGTCCATGTTTACCTTACCTACCATACATTTAAGGCCTGTCTGTTCCAGCATATCCATTAAATCAAGGGTAGCCTCTTTATGAACTGTAGCATAGATACAGGCTCTTGTAGTGGCACCTGCCTGTAAATCTCTGCAGAATATCTCATATGCCTTCCTGGCATACTCCCTGTCGGCATATTTACTCTCTTCCGGAAAGGTATTTATATTAAGCCAGTCTATCAGCTCCATGTCCATACCAAGGCCGACAAAGGTATATTGGGGTGCATGCGTATGCGTATCAACAAGCCCCGGAATTATAAGATCGTCACCATAATCTGTTAAAGGCAGATGCGTATAGTTCTCAGGAAGTTCTTTATAAGTATCTTTTACTAATCCATTAAGACATACCAGATACCCCTTGTCAACTGTCACAAGCTCTGACCTTGATTTCATATATATAATATTTCCTTTAATTACAAACGAAGCTTTCTTCACCATACAACGCCTTTCAAATAAAATGCTACCTACTATTATAATAACATCTTTTTGCTTTTGTGAATCACTGATACGTGTTTCCTCAATAGTTTCCGCATAGGCTGGCTTTACAACATAAAAAAAGTCACAAATAACCGTCTTTTCCTCATTGAAAGAAGTAAAAACTTTTATTTCTGACTTACTGCAGCCACTTTTTCTACCTATGATATCGGATAACCGCCATAATGTCAAGTAAAACAGTAGCTAAAGAAAGCTATAAAAGGTAAATTTAGTAAAACAGCTTACCTTTTATAGCTTAACACATGACTCAATTGATATTATATAATTATTATGCTACTGATTCCTTCTCATAATTTCCCACCGGAGCTTTGTTAACTGCATATAATGAATTAAAATAACCTTTCGCTTCTGTTAATTCTTCGAAAGAGCCCTGCTCTACCACCATCCCCTGATTCATTACGATGATCTGATCGTACCTTCTTAAAATACTCTCCTCCATCTTATGGGTGATAATTATTTTTGTGAGATTACCAATGCTTAAGATTGCTTCCTCCACTTGTCTGGAGGTCTGGTTATCCAAAGCTGCCGTTGCTTCATCCATTAGGAGAAAAGGCGTCTGCCTGATCAGGCATCTGGCAATTGAGATACGCTGTTTCTCTCCACCGGAGAGATTGGAGCCATTTTCTCCGCATTTATAATCCGGCCCTTTCTCTTCAATCAATTTCGTTAACCCGGAACATTTAATGGCATACTCTAACAGTTCCTCATCAAACTTCTGAAACAGGCTTATATTATCGGCAATACTATTATTGAAAACAAATACATTCTGCTGTATGGTGGATACCATGTCATATAAGCTGGAGGAGTTGATTTCCCTTAACTCATGCCTGTCAAACTTAATCTGTCCTTCATAGTTCCTGTGGTATCCTAATAAAAGATTAAGCAGTGTGGATTTACCACTGCCGCTGCCTCCTACAATCGCATAACTCTTACCCTTTTCAAACTTAAGATTCACATTCCTGAGGGTTCTTGATCCTTCATCATATCCAAAGGAAACATTCTCATAAATTATTCCCTCTTCAACAGCAGCAAGCTCCTGACTTCCTTCCTGCTCCTCACTGGCCTCAGCCAGCTTTCCCATTTTATCAATCAATGCTCCTGCTGCTTTCCTGTTAACAATAAGCTGCCCCAAACTGTTTATAGGCCCCAAGACATAATTAAGCAGCTGAATATAAGCAACCACCACACCTGCTGTGATAACCCCCTGTAAGGCGAAATATACACCCATACCAAATACCGTCAGTTCTACAACCAGGCCAGACAGGATGTTAAGTATTTCAACAGAATCATTAAGGTCCCCTTTTCTTTTCTTGGTCTGCTCCAGTTCCCCATTCTTTTCTTCAAAATTATGATAGATTTCCTTATCCACCTTGAAGCTTTTAATAACCGGAAAACCTGCCAGCAAATCCTTTAAGAGAGCTAAAAAGGTAGCATTTTCTTCCGATACGTTTGTTTCCGCTTTGGTGAGTTTATTACCATACAGAACTGAAACCAGTATGGGCAGCAGACTGGCCAGCATAGTACATAAGAAAATCTTCCAGTTATAATATGCCATTGCAGCTACGCCTCCAAGAAACATAGCTCCATGCAAGATAATATTGAAAGTACCTCTTAAATAGTTCTGCTCGATGGAAGCCAGATCATTACTGAAAGCTGAAAGATAGGTACTGGAAGACTCCTTATGAAAGGAGTTTATATTTTTATTCAGGATTCTGCCAAAGATATAATTTTTATATTGCAGCGTGGCCCGTTTTATAAAGTGATTCATAAATATCTTCTTCATATATTGTGAGCCTACCATAGCTGCCATAACAATAACAAAAGTTATCATGGCCCGCCAGAATTCCTTCATGGTGCCGCCGTATGCCACGTCCAGAAATAACTGAAGGACAACAGCAATGGCTACCTGTGTGACTACAAAGATTAAAAGTGTAAGCACAGTACCAGTAAAATTTAAGTGATTCTTTTTATAAAACTGCTTTGTATAAATATTATTGTTTTGCTTCATATAATAATATCCTTTCTATTTCTGCAGCAGTGGTTTATTTCTATCATAAAGTATTGGGTACATCATATAAGGCTGCTTAATAATCTCCTTAGCAAACAGAAGAAAAGGCAGAACAGAAGGGTTATCAATGAGGCAATAGGAAACCAGAAAACCTTCTTCCGTTTCTATCTCCTGTTTGACAACGATTTCTATATTACAGAGTTCACGTAACATATCTTCAAGTTCTTCTTCCTCCAGCTTAAGGTTCTTGCAAAGGAACTTCACGGTAAAACCATCATTTTTTCTGTGATTCAGATACAAAACCAGTTTCATCATGTTTTTCTTACCCAGGATTTGAAAAAGCTTTTGATATTCTTCCTCTCCCGGCAGGTCGTATTCATTTCCTTCCTCTACCTCAGGCAACAGAAAGAAATAATGAAAATTCTTTGATAATTTTGCAAAAATATAACCTTTATCCGTTATAATTCTGGAATAAAACTGGTTTTTATCATCCTCGTACATTTCTTCTATATCCCGTATAATCGAAGTGGAGGCTTGACCTAATATTCCAAGAATAATACTCCAGCAATAGTTAAAGCACTTTTCGTATTTTTCATCATCTTCCAGTTCAATCAGTTCATGGCGGATAGCCAGTCCAATATTCTGCTTGATTTCCTCTGTTCTTCCAAACAGATTATCTATAGTAACGTCAAAAAAGTCTGCAATGGAAGGCAGCAGCTCTGCATCCGGTACACCACCGCACTCCCATTTGGAAACCGCCTGTGTCGTCACGCCCACCGCTTTCCCAAGCTCCTCCTGGGTTACCTGCTTCTTTTGCCGTAATTCTTTAATCCTCTTACCCAATATACCAACTGCCATGATAACCTCCAACTAAAAATAGATCCTTCGCGAATTCAGTATCTTTATGGTTTAACTATATATCATCTTTTGGTTGAATGCAAACAACTATTCCTATTCAAAATCAACTGTAGGTTTAATTCATGGTTAGTCTGAGCAGTTCTCTCTTGTTGTTTTTTAGGAATATCACATGAATTATGGATAATCATTCATAATTCCTTTCGAATTCCGATAGTAATATATAGTAAATAATGATATAATTTACTTACTTTAATATCAATAGCGGTGGGTTTAATTATTGTAATATGCCGTCTTGGACGGCGGAATGAGAGGCAGTTATGAACGAACCACTTGTCAGTATTATTGTACCACTATATAATGGGGAGCAAACAATTGAACGATGCCTAACCAGCATCCGTAATCAAAGTTATAGAAATATTGAAGTACTTGTGGTAAATGACGGAAGCAAGGATCACAGCATGAAGGTACTGAAGAAATTTGAAGAAATGGATTCCCGCTTTCAGTCAATAAATAAAACGAATTCCGGTGTAAGTGACAGCAGAAATGTTGGTATGAAACATGCCAGAGGTAAATACCTGCAGTTTATCGATAGTGATGACTGGCTTGTAAAAGATGCAACGGAGACCTTTGTCACCGCTGCTGAAAATTATAATTGCGACATGATTATTACTGATTATCACCGAGTAGTAAACCGCAAGATCTATATTAAGGGACATATCCCCAAAGAGGGCTTAATCAGCCGCAGGGAATTTGCTGAATATATGATGAAAGCACCTGCTAACTTCTACTATGGTGTTATGTGGAACAAATTTTTTAGAACCGATATCGTAAAATCCCATAAGCTAAAATGCTCAAGAGACCTTAACTGGTGCGAGGATTTTTTATTTAACCTGGAATACCTGCAATACATAAAGGATGTCTGTGTTATAAAGAAACCTGTCTACTATTACGTAAAAACCAAAGGAAGCCTTGTATCAACCCAGGTAAATTTAAAACAGACAGTAAGGACCAAACGCATTCTCTTTGATTATTACAAAGATTTATATAAGAGCATTGATATCTATGATGAGAACAAACTGCGGATTCAGATGTTTTATCTGGCAGTAGCCCGGGATCCGGGAAAACGCAAGAAATCTGTCCGTTCGACTAAAAACGCAGAAAAGATTAAAAAAACTCCTACTCCTAAAAATAAGTCTTCTGACAAAGCGAGAAAGAAACTTCCCATAGAATAAGTGACCTGACCACTTATATCTGAAACTCTAAGATCTGAAACTCTAAGATCAGTAATCTACAGCAATGTATTAAGATGTAATTATCATATGACTATTAATAAATATATACAAAAAAAATGAAAAAGCTATGCTGCTAATGGCAAATGATGCGCTAAATATTAAAAAAATGACAAATTATTGCGCTATGGAAATGCCGTAAAACCACCTATGCATTAACTTTAACTCCCGGCGAATACAGCAAAAAAGTAACCACTACCTAATGGTAGTGGTTACTTTTTGGTTTTATGCCTGATTTTGATTTCTCATTATCACTGCAATTCCTTATAATGCGGATGACAGGACTTGAACCTGCACGGTATCCCACTAGATCCTAAGTCTAGCGCGTCTGCCAATTCCGCCACATCCGCTTATTATAAATGAGACATCCGGGATTCGAACCCGGGACACCTTGATTAAAAGTCAAGTGCTCTACCGACTGAGCTAATATCCCAAATAGTATAACACCATTCGCGGCAGGTTCCCTGATTTCAGCGATGGCTGACTGGGCTGGCTGGATTTGAACCAGCGACTGCAGGAGTCAAAGTCCTGTGCCTTACCGCTTGGCGACAGCCCAATGGTACTATTACCAAGGTGGATAAAGGGATTCGAACCCTTGGCCTCCAGAGCCACAATCTGGCGCGCTAACCAACTGCGCTATACCCACCATAAAACAATAACACCTTATCTTGTCCACATTAACCCAACGCAGGAGCTGTCGATATCAACTGACGTATATATGTCTTTACAAGATAAAATGTGCCAGAAGGGATTCGAACCCCCGACACATGGCTTAGAAGGCCATTGCTCTATCCAACTGAGCTACTAGCACACATATGATGTATATTACATACATCAAGCGGGTGATGGGAATCGAACCCACGTATCTAGCTTGGAAGGCTAGTGTTCTACCATTGAACTACACCCGCGTATGAAATTTTATCTTTAGCCACCATAACAAAAGTAAAAGTCGGGGTGACAGGATTCGAACCTGCGACCTCTTGATCCCAAATCAAGCGCGCTAGCCAAGCTGCGCCACACCCCGTTAGGCTTTTATTTTTTGCGGCTTTCGTGACGCAAGAATCATTATATATTATGCCAACATAATTGTCAACAACTTTTTAAACTTTTTTAAATTTTTCTACAATGTCTTGTCTTGGCAGATTTTAAGGCTTATTGTTTATGCTTTTCCGTGGATTAATAAAGTACTCTCAAACCAGGAAATTAAGGCTGAAATGGGCCTTTCCCTGCCCGTCTATATCCATAATAATATAAGAAGGCTTGCCGTTCTCCTGCCGGGGCTGGCTGATACTGCCAGGGTTTACTGCCCATACCCCCGTACTCAAATCGATGGAGGGTCTGTGGGTATGCCCATACAAAACAATGTCAGCACCTTGCAAAAGAGCTGCTTCCTTTAGTCTCCCCGTACCGAAATTAACACCATACCGGTGTCCATGTGTCATTAGTATTGTATGGCTGCCCAGGGTTATTATCTTCTCTTTTGGTACGTCTGCAAAAAAATCATTGTTTCCGGATACAAATTCCACGGGACAAAAGGCTATAGAAGTAATATAGTCTTCACCGCTTTCAAAGTCCCCTAAATGGAGCATTAAATCCAGCGGGCTTACCTTTGCAATAACTTTTTCCAAATTGCTTAATCTTCCGTGGGTATCACTTACGATTAGTATTTTCATAAATTCCTTTATGACCCGATTATAGCCTTTCTGTTGATATTTATTGTTACATTAAATCCTTCAGTTTATCCTTCATTTCTCTTAAAGCTTTACCTCGATGACTTACCTCATTCTTAACCTCAGGGGATAAATCAGCAGAAGTACAGCCGTACTCAGGTACCCAGAATATAGGGTCATAACCAAAGCCATTTTCACCGGAAATAGTCTCCCCGATTAAACCTTCAAACTCACCTCTGGTAGTAAGAATTCTGCCATCAGGAAAAGCACAGGCGATAACACAAACGAACCTGGCACTCCTGTCACTGCCTTTGAGTCCATTTAACCTGTCCAGTATATAATTGTTCTTAATATCATAGGAAGTATCCTCACCCATAAACCGTGCAGAATAAACACCAGGGCCTTTATCCATGGCATCCACCTCCAGTCCAGAATCATCTGCCAGAACTATCTCACCTGTCATCTCCATAATTGCTTTCGCTTTAATTATTGCATTTGCTTCAAAGGTGTCACCATCTTCTATTATATCAGTATCTATACCGGCTTCCTTCATAGATATCACCTGGCAGTCCAGATCCTTTAGAAGCATTCTTATTTCTTTCATTTTGCCTTCATTTCCTGTGGCAAATATAATTCTTTGCATCATTCTAACCTCTTGTATACCGCAGGCCTTCCTGCCAGTATTGCCACAAAATAATATATCTATGAAAAACCCCTTGTGGCACCTTTCTATTGTTTATTACTTTCACATAATTACTAACACGACCGCTTCTCCGTCATCTCAAAAAAGCATTATATTACTGGTATGAGCTACCTTTTAAACTCCATTTTAAGCAGCTTAAGTGAAAATTCTCTTTCGAAAATTCTTTTTCGAACCAATTCAATTTTGTATAACCTTAATTGCTAATATCTTTTTCAACAAGAGCCCTTTTAATAATCTGAGTAATTGCTTTCCCTATCTCTTTCTCTCTTTTACTGGATTTTAAGAACTCCAGCTCCTGGGGATTTGACATAAACCCAACTTCTATTAAAGCGACCGGAACCTGTGATTTATTAATTATCAACATTTCATCTCCTGCAACCAAACCTCTGTTAACGTGACCAGTCACTGTCTCCATTTCCTCCAGTGCAATTCTGGCTAACTGTTCAGAGCTGTAGGAGCTTTTGTTCCAATTACTCTTATACAACACCTCAAGTCCTCTTGGCAGCGAGGATTCACTGGAATTGCAATGAATACTGATAAATAGATCGGCCTCTGTTTCATTAGCCAGATTAACTCTAGGATTCAGATAAATTGTTCTATCGTCAGTTCTGGTATAATATACTTTTATATTCTCCTTGTCCAACAGCTCCTTAACATATAAAAGTATCTTAAGATTTATCTCCTTCTCATAATAAGAACCATCGAAGGCTTCTGCACCGGGATCCTTCCCTCCATGTCCTGCATCCAAAACAACTATATGCTCGTAGACCTCAGAAGGTTTCTTTAATGCAATATAGACCTGTCCCTTCTCTTCTAACATAAAAGGAGCATAAACATGATCCAGTGTTAACTGTATAATTGCTTCGTAGGTTCCATCTTCCTTCTTATTATAGTCAATATCTATTTTAGTAACAGGGTCGGTATCCTCGAATTCCGGTATTATACCATAGGAAATTTCTCCATCCTCAGCATTTAATACCTCTGGTACCAGATATCCGCTCTTTTCTGCCTCTGCCTTCTGTGAAACAATCCCCTGATAACTTTCCTTATTATTTACTCTTACAATACTGTCTTCTGTCAGACTTTTGTCTTTTAGGCCCTTTATTATCAAAGTCAGACCTTTGTTAATATAGTCCTCGCTTATTGTAAATTCATTATTACCTGCATTATTTATTGCTATATATTTATCCCCTAGTTCATCTTTCAATTCATCTACGGTAGAAAGGTAATCTTTACTTTCATTTTGCTTTTCATATACCGTTTTAATTGCAGCCAAAGCTGAATCATCCCCCACAAGATCCGCTCTATAAGATAAAATCAGTGAAAATATAACTACCGACAGCATCAGACCAAAGGTGAAAACTGCCGTATACTTTAGCACTTTATCTCCCATTCTATAATCCCCCTGATAGAAAGATTATACTATGCATCTAATTTTTCTACAATAAGCAAAATATTATTACATATATCCCAATTTATAAGTGCTTAATTTAACTGTATTCTTCGCTAATGGGTAATAAGTAGGATAATATAAACTGTATAAAGTTTAATTATTTTTATGAAAAAAAGCTGCCTATTACCGTGTTTTCTTATAACTCTATCTATTAATAGGATTATAAGCTTTTAACCGTAATATGACAGCCTTCTTATGAAATTCTTATCAGGGGGTATACTAAATTTCTTTAGCAGTAATATTTCTTTTAGGCGGACGAGGTCCCATAAACTGGTAGAAATAGGTCTTAAGCATACCATTATATATCTTACGGTTCTTATCTTCTTTACGTCCAATATATTTTATGGCATCTTCATAGCTGGTAATCAGGAACATGGACCAGGCGTCCAGATTAGCATAGGTTTTTCCTATTTCTTTATAAAGAGCCGGCAGAGCTTCCTTTTCCTCTAATCTTTCACCATAAGGCGGATTTGTAATAATAAAACCGTATTTTTTACTGCTGCTTAATTCACTGAGGGGTCTCTGCTGAAAGTGAATATAATCCTCCACATCAGCCAGAGCAGCATTCTGCCTTGCTGCCTTTATAATTTCACCATCAATGTCATAGCCCTGAATTGTCATTTCAACATCATTTTTTCTCACATCGTTTGCTTCTTCAATTGCCTGATACCAGTTCTTCTTCTGAACCAGTTTCCAATTCTCAGCGAGGAAGGAGCGGTTGATTCCAGGTGCAATATTAGCTCCTATCATGGCTGCTTCAATAGGGATAGTGCCACTGCCGCAAAAAGGATCCACCAATATACGATCGTATTTCCAGGGGGTAACCATAATCAAAGCCGCTGCCAGGGTTTCTGTTATAGGAGCTTTACTTGCGTATTTTCTATATCCTCTTTTATGAAGAGATTCACCGGAGGTATCAATACCGATAGTAACCTCATCTTTCATAAATGTAACACGGATAGGATAACTTTCCCCATCCTCCGGAAACCATTCTATTTTATAGACCTGTTTCAATCTCTCAACAATAGCTTTTTTCATGATTGATTGAATATCTGACGGACTGAATACTTTACTCTTGATAGAAGTTGCCTTAGCTACCCAGAACTTACCATCTTTAGGAATGTAATTTTCCCAGGGAATTGCTTTCGTGCCCTCAAACAACTCATCAAAACTTTCTGCTCTAAATTTACCTACCTTAAGAAGTATACGTTCTGTTGTACGAAGAAATATATTTGCTCTGGCAAAGGCCGTCTCATCTCCGGCAAACAGAATACGTCCGTCTTCAACTTGTTTTATTTCATAGCCTAAATCTGTTATCTCTTTCTTCAGAACACTTTCTAAACCGAAATGGCATGGTGCCAAAAATTCATATTGATTCATCATATTGTACTCCCTTTGTTTAACTGAGGTAAATTGAACTAACAATGAATTATAACATATGAAATATACCAATGCAATAAATAAACCAGCTTCAAGAAGTTTGGACAGGAAAAACGCTTTTATTTATATATATCAATACTCAAGAGCACCTCGATATGCATGCATACCACCATAAATATTCTTGACCCAATACCCCTCTTTGCTTAGGTCCCTTGCAAGCAGCAGGCTTAAATTACCTCTGTCACAATACAGGATTAACAGTTTATCTCCGGGTATATCCCTTTTACCATCTTCAAAATCATCATAGGGTATATTTATGGCAGATGGTATATGCCCCTGTCTGTATTCAAGGGGTTCTCTGATATCAATAATCATTACCTCCGGCCTTCTTATGTAGTACATTATATCCTTTGCATTTATAGTTTCAAAAGTCATAATATCACCTGCACTTCGATATTATAATATTCTGTAAAATGCCTAATTGTGCCTGGATAGGTGAAAAGAACAAATATTACATAAAATTGATATTACATAAAAGAGCGTGTTGCTCAATTTTTAATATCGCAACACGCTCTTTTAGAACATTACAGATATTATTCTTTTGTTGTATTACGCGCAGAATTAGATGTGCTTGTATTCTTAGCATTGTTTTTGGAGCTATTGGAAGTTTTGTTCTGTGTATTGGATGTTGTGTTTGTTGATGTGTTTTTGCTTGTGCTATTTTTTTCTGAGTTTGATGAGTAATCATTATAACTGTTGTTTGCCATTTTAAAAGTCCTCCTAAAAATCTAATTTTTTATTAAGATTACACACATATTATGAGCGTTTATGATTTAAAATATGCAACTGTGAATTCATTTTATCGAAAATATTATTTTATCACTTAACAAATATTGGATTTTTAAGTAAATCAGAAAATTTAAGAAAAATATTAGATTTTATATTGCTAGCATCTTGCATAATTGTTAATTATGTATTATAATGTAGTTGTGTTAGAGAGGTCGGAAGATTCATCTAACGCACTATATAACCCCTTATTAATTATTTATACTCCCCTCATCGAAACAACCGCCTTGGCTCCCCCTTGGCGGTTGTTTCACTATATACCTTTCTATAAATTAACTAAAAAGATCTATTCAGATATAAAAGCTACGTAAAATAAGTTAAACATTTTACTTCTGTAAGAGACCTATGCTTATAAAAAGCAGCTGCTAAGTTGTTTCTAACCCGTAGCTGCTGCTCTTTTTTATAAGTTAAGCTTCTTTTTTTAAGTTATGCTTATTTTTTTAGTTATGCTTATTTTTTTTTTAATTACGCTTATTCTATAAATCATAGAATATTACCATTATATATATCATAACATCAAGAATATCATTGTCTCTATTTACATTATTGTCGAACATACTGCTTGTATTATAATTTCTTGATATATTATAATTGATACAATATAATCGATACAATATAATTCTTTGACACTAATCAATTGTTCCGATTTGCTATTATCAGCCGATAAACGATGTAAATTAGTAATAAAGGGATTCCTATAGAGAAGAATAACTTTAATATTATACCGCCAATTATAATCACTATAGAAAGAATAACAACAATCATAGCCGCTAAAGCAACTTTATGATACCACTTTAACTCATAATTCTTATAGACACGATAACTGTTCCCTGTACTGCCAAATACATCGTTATCCTGGCTATATCCCTCTCCGGTATCATTAGCCTGCCATTCCTCTGTATAAGCATCCTCATAGCCCTTACGCTGCCTCTTATTGTTATACAGCGGCCCTTGGGACATCTGAAAGCTATCTATTATGGTTTTAGCTATTAATCTTGGATCACCCAGCTCTGTAAGGACCTCTTCCTCTGACTTAGTTTGCATTTGTTCTTTTATATAACTGTTATAGTAATTAATATTATTTTCAATTTCATTTGCAGGAATCTCTTCCGCAAGTACTTTTTTAAGTTCTATTATAAATTCTTCTCTAGTCATGTATCCTCCTAATATCAACTATACATTTCCGATTTCTTTGCTGCTTTCTTTTTATCAAATCCAGACTACTAATAATAACTATTAGTTTATCTAATGTTTTAAGAATTAGTCTAATTTTAGCATAATGCTCCACTGGGGTAAATAGCTCTATTATTAACATTTCATTAAATTAGTTATTATGAGGGTTATGATTGAAATTAGCTCAACTACAAAGCAGCTGATTTGGATATAAGAACTTACACAGAGTTTATAATAAATTCAAAACTATTTAGAGTTTCTATTATTGCATATTATATGCCTTCCATTAACGCTTATTATAGACCTTCAAGGGATATTTATAAGGGTTAGCAAGAACTATTTTTATATTGGTATTTTTAATAACAAAAAGGTTCTATAATAAATGTTGGGGTGTGTGAATAATACATTCCAACATTTTATTTTTTATAATAAAATACATCTATAGGAAGCCTCATAAATGTCCGTCGACCAAAACATACATTTAACAAAGGAGGTT